>SKER01002274.1_pt1 | contig 13024 bp, 9 predicted proteins | sample 4826961 | NCBI WGS metagenome assembly SKER01 (sample SAMN11008804, study PRJNA524170) | human gut metagenome | biome: Human fecal sample; material: Feces; isolation source: fecal sample from pouch patient p47 | host: Homo sapiens | place: Israel: Tel-Aviv | collected 2016-11-16 | reverse complement strand
TTGTTAGACACCTCCGAATTTGGCTTCACTTCACCCTGAAGTCTACGCAAAGCTTGGACAGCATTCTCGATATAGTCTTCTGCTGGAGATAATGATAAATTGATACCAACCTCATTAGCGAAGTTTGTTAGCTTACCGAGAGCTTCTTGTTTCTTAGCTTCATTTGCGATACCTAAGGAATCAAGTGAAGACACGATGATCATAGCACGATCCGCAAGAGTCAAAACTTTCTTATTGTTAGTTAACGTACCAATGTATTTAACCAATTGAACAACAATCGGTAAAATTACACTGAGTGCGACTAACAAATTAATTACGTTTTCTAGCATTGCGTTTTCCTTCTTCCTTGATATTATTCTCCATAAATAATCCTCTGTTCTCTATCATACATAGCATCAAATTCCTGCATGATTGCATTATGTTCCAGATCAGAAGCTGAATTTTTCATCTCATACTGAACATCTCGTGTTTTTTCATCTCTAAATAATGAAACAAATCGAATATCCATTTTTTTAGGATTTAGCTCTGGATAAGCGGCAATCATATTAAATTCCTGCTGAATAAAATAATCATGTGTTGAAACAAAAATCTGTACTCCCATTTGAGCCAATGCAACCATTGCCTGAACGATCGGACGAATCATTTTAGGATTCATATTGGTTTCCGGTTCATCCCAGAATAAAATCGTATTCTTATTCAAGCTTCCGGAAAGAATCATATAGATAATCATAGATAACTTCCTGTAGCCATCAGAAAGCAATCCCATCTCAAATTCGCCTTCACCTTTTATTTTAAAATAAAATTTCTTATTTTTCTGAACAATTTGTCCTTTCATGATATCTTCCAGATTACTCAATACCTGATTCTGTTCTGTAGTATTAGGTCCCTTCGAAAGCGGTCGATCTAAAAGTTTTGCGAGATCATAGTACATCTCTTCAAAGTCAATATGATACTCATCATATAACGACACAAAATGCTCTACTGTAGAAATCATTTCTTTTGTAGGAATATAAATAACATCATATTTTTTTGCTTTCTCACCTTGCTCTATGGAAACATCCGCATGGTTTTCCTGTCTGTTTCCAAATCCAACTGCTATTTTTTGCTTCTTCTCCAATTCAACTGAAAAATCAGTTCGATTGCTTCCCTGCTTACGGCTTACCAGTCTTCCTATTTTCATTTCATCCGGGCGAAACACACCTTGAATTTTTTTCACAATGAACTGTTCTTCCATTTCCTTGGTCAAAGTATCTTTTCCACCATTACTAAATGGTTTTATCAAAGAATACATCACTTTTAAAAGTGTTGTTTTTCCTGTACTATTTTCACCACAAATGATATTGATATTATCCGACCAATTCATTTCTGCATTTTCAAATGCCATAAAATTGTTTAATGTCAACTTTTTGATTTTCATATTAGTTTGTCACCTCGTTTCCTTTATTTAATTTTAGCCAAAAGATCCACTTTTAATGCTTTCTTTCCTTCCTGTGCTACTTCTACTCCCTGGAATTTTGCATAATTTACTTTTACGCCATCATCCAGATCAATTTCAATTCTCTTATTGGCAATATGAGCAATGGCTTCATCATAAATCTTCATTTCTGCAAGCTGTTTCGTATATTTTGTCACTGCTTTTGTTGCCTTCGATTTTTCTGAAGCGGATGATGCATTGTCAATGGTATACTGCGCACTCTGCATTGCTGTTTCTACATACTTCTGCGCCCGGTGTAAATAATCGGTTCTTACACGTCCAACAGTGTCTGCATCATAACGGTGCATGTAAATTAGTGCTTTAAATCCATTTTGTTTACCACTGTCAAATAACCAGTAAATCGGTCGCTTCTGATATACTTTCAGATGATCTGCATAAAAATCTTTCAGGAAATAATTACGGATGACTTCTCTGGAAGTGTCACCTTTGTTTCCTAATGCATTCGCAATGAAATCAAGGTTTTCTTCCAATGTATCTGCACCGTAAACTGTTTTAACGAATTCCACAAAACGTCCAACAATATCATCTGAAAAATATTCTTCATCTGTGAGCGGAATGCAATTATCATCATCTGGAAGAAATATTTGATATCTGCTACTGTCCCATTCATCACCAGCATAGATCAGACCTTCTTCATCAAGAGAATAACGACCAAACATACAGCCAACAGCATATGAAACAAAACTACGGATATCTCTGGATAAATCTGCTTTGCGAACAGTGATACTTTTATCCTCTACTTCTGGCGTCAGTTCATCTTGCAAACCATAAATATCAATGAAAATACTATTTAATTCTTCTTCATTTGCTTTTAACCGATTGAATCGATCATTACATTCGGTCTTCCACCGATCAAAGGCTTCAACAATGGTATGTACTTTGCAAAGCAATGGGTGGTGATTAAAATCCCACGAGATTTCAAAGGAATCCCAATCGCTTTTACAATAATTGATATTATCCTCTGTATAATCATTAACACGGGACATTTTTGATACATCAATTATTACAGGTAATTTTGCAACATCACCAGATTGTAGATGAAGTGTTGGATTAATCATTTTGTTTATTGCATCTGCAATTGGGGTATTAAGATATGCAAGTAGGTACAATAATCTATCTTTGGTTGTAAAACAAACTGAGCCTGTACTCTCAAAGAAAAAACCTCTCGGCATATATCTAAAAGATGATAAGCCTGTCGTTATGTTAGACCATGTAATTCCCTCATTAAAAAGCAAATCTGCACTTCGTATGGTTGCTCTACCAGTACTCCTAACACGCTCCCCATTATTTTCCCAATCAACAACATACAAAAGATTTCCATACCACCGACGGTATTCTCCACCTTTCATGCAATTAAACCATTTGTCACGTTTTGTTCCAATTTCGAACCAGAAGCGCAAAAAAGTCGCATTATCCCCCAGCGTAGAGCCTTGTTTTGGCGTTGCAATTTCTCCTAACTTTTTATTATCAGAAAAAGCCCTTATAATTTCCGAACCGCACCAATATACAAGGGGCTCACCTGGGATTTTTCTGAAATCATTCTGATTTGTCGTATAGCGATTTTCAGCGGCAAGAAACATTTTCTCCTTTCCGTACTGGGATATTGGTCCAATCATACGGCAATAGACCCCTTTATAATCATCAAAATGGTTAATGCACCTTACAAAAGCTGTGGTTTGTACAACTTCTCCACCAATTTCTTCAAATGCTCTTGCACCCAGATGTACCATATTTACAATATCTGTTCTTAAAATTTTTACTCGCAGTTTTTCAAAACTGGAGAGAAACATCCAAGCATGTTGTGTAATCATCGCCTGATATCCATTTTTCTTTACCATCTGACCACATTTTTCAATAAATACTGCAAATAAGTCACTTTTACTATCTGGATAATTATCTTTCACATATTTTGATAATTTTGCTCCCATTCCTGAAGCTCCCATATACGGCGGGTTTGTTACTTCCGCATCATATTTCTGTCCCAGATTATGTGCCACTCTCACCAGTTTTCTCAACTGTTCCTGTGTTTCATCACTTCCAAAACTATCAAATGAAATCTGTCCATCCGCATCCAGATCTTCCACAAATTTTTCCAATATCTCCCAGTCGCACTTATCTACATTCAAAATAGAACCATACTCTCTGGCATCTTTAAATGTATCCAGCAATCCTTCTATCTGCATGACCGCCAGATTTCTATCCATTTCACTTAAATGTGTCCCAAAGAACTGCAAATGATTCCGATTGATTTCATTACTCTCTACAATCGCATATACTTTCGACTCTGGCTTTCCATCTCTTCCACGCAGGAATTGTCTGTTATATCCTCGCCCTTTCATCATAACTGCAAAGTATGCCAACTGATATGCCCTTTGATCAATATCCAATCCATGAATATTATGCTCGACGATTTCAAATGCTGCTTCTCTCTTGTCATATCCGGCACTTTCATAGATATCCATCAGCACATCAAACATAGCTATCAAGATATGTCCACTTCCCATACACGGATCAATACAGGTAATATCAGTCGGTTTCAGATCTTTGTATGTGGTACGGATTTCTGCCAGTTTTACATTAACGGACTCTTCCTGCTCTGCTTCTGGAAGATAGTATTTCCATCCAAATCTTTCTGCAGTTGCTTTTTCATCTGTACTTGGATCCACTGCCCGTAAATGCTCAATCCAAATTCTTCCCACAGAGTTTTCTACCATATAACGTACAATCCAGTCCGGTGTGAAAAGCTGGGTTGCCGCCGGGATTCTCTCTTTTGTGATTTTTACATTCTTTTTCAGTTTTGCAAAAGTATCATCTTTCAATTCTGTATTGTAGTACTGATACAGCCATCCAATAATCTCCACCTGTCCAGTCGGATTACCTTCTTCATCCAATGTAGATACATTAAAATCATCTTCTGAAATACCCGTCTCTGGATTCACCAACATATAGATGACATCATCTTTATTGGTGTAGGAAATACCAAACAGTAATTCCATATAGTCAGAGTCTGCCTCAAAAAGTCCTGGCAGAATATCATGTAGCTGATGGCACTGTTTCAAGAATAATTTGCAATACAATTTATCCGTATCTTCTGATGTACCACTCATTTTCCAGTTAATAATCTCTTCTTTTTCCTGTGCAGTCAGATCTAAATCTACATCTGGTGCCTGCGTCACAAGATCAGGCTCCATCTTTCCTTCTTTTTCAGAAGAAAGTACACGAACTCTGTTTGGAAGATAGTCGTTCACTTCCATAAAACGGATCGCACAAATTCTGTTGAACCAGGTATAAGCCACTTCTTCTACAACTGCTTCAAAACCGCGGGATTCAATCTGAGCTACCAGACGTCTTCTCTGCTCACACTGTCTTTTATTCAACGTTACTTCTGTTCCTGCAACCGTCTGGTATACTTCAAAATCAGCGCCCTTAGTAATCGGTTCACTGCATGATTTTTCTGTAATGCCGAGCATACCAGCTTTATCTGTAACAGAATCAATCAGTTTCTTTCTTGCTTCTATGGCAAATTTCTTTATCGCATTCTTGTTCATGTACTGTTTCCTCCCGCTGGAATGATTAGCTTAATGTAATAATGGTATTCTCTTCCAGCTCACTTAATAATTTCCGCTTCATCTCCGCTAAGAACTTATCAACATCCTGCTCATTTTCAATCGTATACGTTCTGGAGCCTGCCACGTTACTGATAGATACGTTTTTCCGTTTCTTCGGTTTTGGATGCACTGACGGTGTTACTGGCTTCGGTGGTTCTGTATGACCGCCATCTGTCGGTGGTGTTACCGGCGGTACAGGCGGTACCGGTTTCGGACGATGTGCCTCTTCATAATCTGTGATCTCATCCATACAACGAAGCTTCAGTGTATCGCTTTCCAATCTGATATTCTTCACTGCTGCAATTTCATGGGATGTATCCAGCTTCTGCTTCAATTCTGCAAAAGCATTGACGAACTTATCCCGAAATACAGATGCAAATTCTTTTTCATCCAGTGTATGTAATACCTTTTCCAGATCATCATCCACGATTGGTCTCATCTCTTCTGCTTCTTTTTCCAGTAAAGTTCCATACTGCTGTACGAATTTCATGGACATATCTGGTAACTTCTGAATCTGTCCAAATGGATTCTTTGCTGTCACAATAGCTTCCATCTGGGCAACATTATCAATGATCTCCTGTTCCCGGACATAGGTCTTGCTATTTTCAAACATCCGGATCTGCTCCAGTGCTTTTTCAAAGATCTTTTTCTGACCGCCTTTGAAGAAATCAAATACCGGTGCAGTATCATCTGCATCATCCAATAAATCGTCACGCTTTTTATCTACCGTTTTAAAGAACTCCACCGGCTCTTTAATGGCCAGAAGTTCTTCCAGATTCTTCTTTGCCTCTTCCATCAGAGATTTGCATGGCAACTTCGGATTCACACGGTATTCGATCATGATTTCACCGAAAGTATCTAATTTATCCTGTACTTTATTCTTAAAACTTCTCATGATGGTATCATCATCATCGCTGGATAAGGAATAGCCGAAATAATCCTTCAGTACTTCTTTTACAGAACGGATCTGTCCATCTGTTGCCCGTTCCCGAATGTCAATGAGTAACTTCTCTACAAATTCACGTTTCGTCAGATAACGTACCAGTTCATCTTTTGTATTAGACAGCATAGACAAGCTCTGACTGTTATATGTTAAGGATACTCTTCCCATCTTAAAGAGCATGGCTACCAGCCACTGTACGTCTTTCGGATCAAAGCCATACGGAGCTGCCCCGAATTTATCCTGCAGGGATTTCAGAGAAGTCTTCATATGTCTTGCATTGTTCAGACTGATCACCTGAATCACTTCTTCCAGTGCCAGCTTGTTCGGTGTCGTATCGCTGGTTCCAAGGAAAGAAAGCTGTCCATCGTTGCCATTGAAGACTGCTGCAATATCCGAAAGTTCCGGTGCTGTCTCCATGTAGGTCAGCTTGTTATACTGCATGGCAACCAGCTTTCCAAGAGCTTCATTGATACGGCTTGCCGGTTCCTTGGCTGAGATATTTGCTTTATCACCATTCACATAAATATCCGCATGTTTCAGTGCATCCTCAATAAAGATACGGATACGGTCTTTCTTTTCAATACGCTCGTCTTCTTTTGCACGACGAATGCTGTCAAAACTGCCTCTTGCTCCTGCAGCATTTTTGTTCAGGAACTTATAAATCTTGATAGACTCTGTAATCTCATCCAGGAAAGTGCTGTCATTTGGCAGTTTCACAATGACCGTATGTTCTTGTGCAGAAAGCATACGCAGGGCAGAATCCGGATAATCACCGCCATATGGTGTGATAATAGATACTCCGATATCATTGGATTGATTGCCCTTGAAATACCGATCATCTACTTTCTGATTGAACGGGAATAAGTAACGACTGCTGTAACGGTATTTCTTGTCTGTAAAGATTTCCTCAAAGATCACAGTGGATGCCTCTCCGATAATCTCTCCCATTTCTACAGATTCATTATTGATGGCATTATTGATTTCCTGCTCTTCATTTGTCAGGAAGATATAGATTTCTCCATTCTTCTGCACCAGTGTCTCACGAATCAGTTTCTTTAAAGATTCTTCAATCTTGCCACGGATTTCAATACGGTCATCATCTATATTAGAGATCATCAACGTCGTAAGATTATCGACATTTGCCTTGATCTCTTTGACATATTTAATCATAAACAGAACTTTCAGCAGTTCCACATCGAACGTATCTAATCGGCTGTTATCCTCTGCATCGGTAATAACCTGGCTATGCTGATGGTCAATGAATTTATGCAGCGGATCGTAGAAATAGCTGAACGGTACCAGTACACCTTCCTGGCTATCTTTTAACCGGATCGCAGACTCCTGGAACAGTGCCAGCATGGAACGGGACTGATCAGATAAGTGCTTTCCACTGGCTCCATGGGTACGCACGGCTGTCAGTACCTGTCCAAGCAGGTTAAACTGGTATGGGATAAACGGATAGCAGTCAGCGAAATCCGTCTTGTCTGTATATAATTTTTTGTCTGCTGTATCCGCTGTGAATGTAATCAAGTTCTTGATAATAGATTCTTTCTGCTCATATAATAACTTCAGAGATTCTTCTGCAATCTCATTTTTCTCCAGAATACGTTTCCGGATAACTTCATCTACATTGGATGCAGACAGGGATAATCTGGTATCGAAACGTCCCTGAATCTTGGAAAAGTCATTTCCTTTTGTCTTTGTGATGGAATCAATATCTTCCTGACTGGTAACGATCACCCACGCTTTTCCTCTGCAAGCAGTTCCCAGATCTTCCACGATGGTCTGTAAATTCAGCATTAACTGAGTATCATCGGCAATGTACTGTCCGATCTCATCCACAAGGAAAATGACATGATGGTTCGGACCTTTTTTCTCACAATATTCTTTCACCAGAGACACGAATTTCTCAATACTGAGGTCGTAACTTCCTTTGGCATTTTTACACCAGTTACGAGCTGCTTCTTCACTCATGAAATCCATCGCTACAATCGTTTTTACGATTTTATCCTGAATGACTGCAAAAGCCTGTCTCTTTTTCTCCCACGGTGCTCCTGCAATCTCCTGGAATTTTTCTTTAAACTCTTCAAATCTGCCTTCGTTATCCAGCTGGCGTTCAAATTCTGCAAGATACGGAATGGAACCGCAGTATCCCTGCATTTCATTGAATACCTTCATGAAGACTTCCACGATGGCTTCCTTACCAGAGCCAACTTTTGCAGATCCTTTGGAATCAATATTAAAGAGCATGACATCAGAAGAAATCGTTCCGGAATTGGTCATCTTTGCAATCAGCATCGGATCTTCGATCTTTTTACCATCTGTAAAGTACTCGATGGCTCTCTTTCCCTCTACCACACTGTTTTTCAGCAGGTAAGAAAGAATCTTTAAGAAATGAGATTTACCACTTCCAAAGAAACCTGAAATCCAGACACCCATTTTGTCGGTATAACTGTTGATGCCTTTTTCATAGTTATCGAAAAAATCACGAAAATGTTTTAACAGTTCTTTTGTTACTACATATTCGTCCAATTCCTGATATACATTTTCTTCATCAGACTGACCGACTTTGATAACGCCCTTAATGTCACGATCAATCTGTTTCTCAAACATGTCTTTAATCTGCATTTTTCTTCCTCCGTGTCTACACAAGCCTGAAAGCCCGGTAATAGTTTCTGGAATCCATCGTTCCAAATAATTTCAAATCCTGTCCGCTGTATTCTCCCGGATAAAACATCACAACCGGCACACTATCCAGTACCTGATGTAAGTTGTTTAAGATATTATGGCTGGCAATGACCGGGTGGCACTTGCCTACTCCTGTCAGAAATACCACACTATCTGTCAAATCTTCCTGCAAAATCTTTGAGATAATCAGGTTCAGTTCATTGGTTTCATCCAGTCCCAGTGTCTCCACCAGGCTGTCCGCCATATCAAAAAATCCATTTTCTTTTTCCAGATCAAAAAAGGCTTCCAGATACCCTTCTTCCTCTAATACCTGAATCATCGTATGAAACAGGTCAAATTCTATGATTCTGAACTCTTTATTGCCATTGTTGATTCTGTCTTTTAAGTATGCGATATGATTCCGTACTTCCAGCTCTGCTCTCGGATCGTAATCAAACACATAATATCCGACTTCATTTCCAAGTCCTTTATTTTCACGGAAAGACTTTTCAGAGATCTTATCCTCAATCTGGTTTAGTCTTTCCTCCAAACTTAATCTTGCCATCCTTAGACTCCCTTCACTGCCTTCAAGTATTCTCCCAAGCCATTTGCAGTCAATAATTCTTCTGTTCGATAGTCGATATGGATTGGTTTGATGGTTCTTGGCTTGGCACTGCTTTCCAGTAATCCCGCTTCAAACATCATTCTTGTGAAGCACTGTTTCAGTTTCCGCACTGCGGTGTCTGTCCATCCCGCTACTACATCACTCTGCATTGCTTTATCTGAAAAGAACACATTCAGATCACGGTCTGTGATTTCTTTCTCACCTAATCGAATCTTCTCATCATATACTTCATGAAGGAATTCAAAAAACAATCGGCTGTCCATCAGAATTGCAATTAAATTCAGAATCTTGGCTGTCTCCACATCACAGGTAGTAAATGCTTTAAGCACTGTCTCTGTTAAAGCGGATACTCTGCGGTAAGTTCCGTTCAGTACCTCATAGGCACGATATTCTGCTTTTACCTGATAGATATTCTCTTCCCAGGCAATCTTCCGGATATCCGCTTTGCTATATCCATCCAGAATATAACTCGCTGTCTTTCTGGATTCCTGCAGCCAGAATAATTTTGATGTAAGTCCTGCACTGTATTCCATTACTGTCCACCATCCTTCATTTCTTTTTCATAATGGACAATATCTCCGAAATCACAATCCAGCTTCTCGCAGATTTTCTCCAGAACCTTCATGGAAACAAACTCTCCATTGGTCATTTTCGCCACGGTGCTGCTGCTGATTCCAACCTGGTTCATCATATCCACTTTCTTCATATTTTTATCAATCAATAGCTTCCATAATCCATTGTATGATACTGCCATATGTATTACCTCTTCGTTATACAAAACTTATGGTTTTCCTGTATTTTGAAAGTATATTTTTTCAATTTCGTTCTTACACTTTCAATCCATTTTATTGTACCATACTGTATATTTTTCTTCAATGATAAGTGCAAATGGGAACTTCGACTTTGCGAATGATTCATTTGAAAAATCTAAGGGAGTCGTATGACCTTTTTCTTATGCTTCTTGATACAAAATTGGTTTCAAGCGATCGTAAATTTCCAATCCCTGTTTTCTCCCAAACCTATGCAATGAACTCAGATAAATTATTTTCTTGTTTTCTCCGTTCTCAATCAAATCCTGTATTTCAATTAACCTGTCTGCGAATATAGTGCTTCCAAATATCTGAGTTAAAACTTCCTGTAATCTTCTGCGTTCTTCGTATTTTGCTTGAAATACATTGATGTCTACCCCATTTAGTTTGCTTTTCAGACGTTTTACTCTTTCACTGTTATCATTACTGGCGATTAGGCTTCTTTCTATGGATGGTGACAAAATCATTTTCTTATTCGATGGTAATCTCATATCCCAGTAATCACGAACTGCATGAAATCCCTGATCTTTACTGATAATAGCCACTCTGTCATCATGCCCATTTCCATAAAACTCACCAACCCTGGTAGCGATATAGAAATCCAACCCGTTCTTTCCTGTTTTAACCAATTTACAAGTATCAAACACACATCCAGACTGTTCTATCTCTTCCAAATAGCGATTTTCGCAGCTATGTGCAGCTGAGCTAAAAAAGAGAGTCAGATAATCATTTTCATCCAAATAATCAGCACCTCTTAATCCATTGCTCCTGACATTTTCAAAATCCACTAAAAAATACATGGCTCCTACCCTCTTTTCTGTCTGTGGCTTTTTTCATGATATTCCTCGATTTCATCTTTCCAGTCATCTTCAAAAAAATCCACTGCCGTGTCACAGGTCACTGCTTTGCTTAATGCATTACCTACTGCTCTGAAATTTACTGCAATGCCTTCGGAATCATTCTCATATGTCACAGATCTATTTCTGGCTATCCCAATCTTTTCCGCTTCTTTTCCAGCATCAATATTCGCACCCAGGAACAGAAACTCCCATCCGCACTCTTTCTTCGCTTCTATCTTTCTCCTGATCTGATCCTGAGTGAAATGCTCACTGGAATTTTCCAATCCGTCTGTGGTAATAACAAATATAATTTTCCCTGCCCGGTGATCTTCCGGGAGATGCCTCTGTACATTTTCCATTTTCTCGATTGCTGTTCCAACTGTATCCAATAAAGCGGTACAGCCACGCACAAAGTATTCCTTTTCTGTAAGTGGTTCGATGATCTCCACCGGGAATCTGTCATGTATGATATCTACTTCATCATCAAATAAAATAGTAGTCACATTCACCTTCTTTCCCTGTGCCTTCTGCTTTGCAATCATTCCATTAAAGCCGCCAATCGTATCACTTTCCAGTCCGCCCATTGATCCACTTCTGTCCAAAATAAAAACCAACTCAGTTAATTCTGTATTCATGTGATTTCCTCCTCTGATATTTGTTGTTAATCACATTTTATCTACAGAACCAACTGGGTTGGTCGCCTGTCAGGTGACAATATTCATTTTTTCTTCTTATACAATACACAGTGCAATGAATCCATACACAGTTTTTTCTTCAAGCTGCAGGTTTTCTTTTCTATATCGTAATATTCACAACCACTACCTAATCTTCTGGTTTGCTTAGTTTTGCAGAACCCTCCACTGCTATTTTTCACATGCAGAATACTTTTTCCGCCACTATACAATCGTCCTTTTTTCTTTGTGCTCATTTTCAATTCTCTTTCATTAAAATACAGGTTGTCCGTAAGCATCCAGCACATCATTGATTTCAAACATATCATATATCTTGTTTTGCAGGAAATACGCCACAATAATATCTGTTTTTGAGCTTCTGGATAATGCAAACCCAGCACTTGCCAGTAAATCTTTCGCTTCGTCCAGTGATAATTCCAAAGCGATTGTAAAAGCCAGTACAGTTTTCTTATTCGGAACATAATTGACATCTTTTCTAATTTTAGAAAAATGCCGGCGATCCACATATGCCTTTGTATATGCTTCTGAATCCGTCATACCACGCTCATCAATCATACGAAGCAATCTCTGTGAAAAAGTTTCTTCCAGCTGATCCATCAGATTGTCAATATTTCGATTCACTGACATGGTAGAAGACATTCCTTTTTTTATTTTTGTCTTCTGCATGGTTGATACATCAAATTCTTCAGGTGCTGATTCTTCTATCTGGCTGCTCTCTTGAATTTGCTGTTCCTGTAAAGCTTTTTCTTCTACTCTCTTCTCGCGAAGCCTGGTAATTTTATCAAAAATGGACAGCATTTCTTTATCCATTTTGATGTCATCTTTTATCGGTTCATAATATTTGTCTATGTATTTCCCTACTTCATCAATCAGCTTCTGATCTGCCATATCTGTACCACCTTTTACATTTTTAATCATCATAATGGTTGATTGCTTCGAATACTCCTGGTCCGCTATATTCCTTTTCGCCCATAACGTCATCCTCCTAACCACTAACTTCTTGTTTAATACAAGAATAACCGTTTTCTCCTCCATCAAAGTCGCATATTAGGCGACATTTCTTCATACAATGAACATTATACCATTATTTTTCATTTTGAACGATTAGAGACTAAATTGTATGTTCCTGAGGGTTCGTTATAAGTTCAATATAGGCTCAATGGGGTTTTCGGCTCTTTTTTATATCTTTTTTTATCTTTTTTCTACCTTTTTCATTCCTAAAAAAGAAACTATTCCAAGAAAGCAGGGCTTTTCAAAACACCCCGTACTTTCCAAAAACCCCTGATTTTTCTATTTTCCGTATAAGTTCTGTTCTTTTCTTCATACCGCTTAACACTATAATAGCG
>SKER01002263.1_pt1 | contig 13100 bp, 12 predicted proteins | sample 4826961 | NCBI WGS metagenome assembly SKER01 (sample SAMN11008804, study PRJNA524170) | human gut metagenome | biome: Human fecal sample; material: Feces; isolation source: fecal sample from pouch patient p47 | host: Homo sapiens | place: Israel: Tel-Aviv | collected 2016-11-16 | reverse complement strand
GAAACGATACGGTTATCTCCGAGTAAGAAATATTTGCCTTCAGGAACAGTGACAGAAAAAGTAGTGTTTTTGTCAGCATTGACAGTGAAGGCCTTTGATTCCTTAGCCAGTTGTTGGAAGTAGTCGCGGTAGGCGTACTCATTTTGTAGTTTATCCTTAGCAAAGGCAGCTTGGAATTCTTTGAGGTATTTTTCCTTAACTTCTTTACCATTGACAGTAAGTTTATCATTTTGATAGGTAATGGTATCACCTGGCATCCCAATGACACGTTTTACAATTTGTTTGGTCTTACCATCTTCAACTTCCTTGGCAACGACAATGTCAAAACGCTCAATGGACGTGTGTTTTAAAACGATAACACGTTGTCTATCTGCTAGGGTAGGATCCATTGAGTGTCCGTCAACCTGAACAGGGAGCCAGAGGAAGAGACGGGTCAAGAGGAAGAAACTGATAAAGAGAATGAAGAGTCCCCATTCACGAAGGAATTTGAGGAATAATTGGGTCCATTTGTTTTGCATAGTTAAGGCCTTTCAGGATTATTTTAAGCGTTGGTAGGCTTTTTTAGTATTGGTAAAATGATATTTAGCAGTAGCCTGAAGAGCCTGGTCACCATAAGCTTGTAGGAGCTTGGCAGCGACTTGATCGGACTTGGTTCCTGCTCCCGAAGGAAGGGTACATCCTACCTCTTGGCTGAGCTTATCCAGATTTTCCAGAAAGAGATTACGAGCGATGATAGAACTTACCGCAACCGCCAAGTATTTACCTTCAGCTTTTTCTTCCAGAGTGATGGGAAATTCAAAGTGATTGCGTTCGTTCTTGAGGTATTTTTGATAATTCTTCTCACTGGTAAAAGCATCAATGACAATCTTATCTGGTTTAGCACCAGATTGTAATAGTAGGAAAATAGCCTGATTGTGGAGGGCTACTTTGACGGATACAGCATTGTGAGCTTTACCGTCCCCAACTACCTCATTGTACTTTCTAGGAGAAAGCAGGAGTGCTTTGTGGGGAATTTTCTCCTCCAAGAGAGGTGCAATCTGACGAATCTTAGTATCGTTTAGGTTTTTAGAATCATCGACTCCTAGAGATTTCAAAAAAGCATGGTCAGCGGGAGTAACTAGGCTAGCTACAACAGCTAAACCGCCAAAATAGGAGCCGTTTCCGACTTCGTCTGATCCAATTAGAGCTAGATTTTGCCCATCAGGTGACTGCTTAGGCTCAGCTTGGTAACCAAAACGGCTAGCTAGGATTTCTGGTTTAACACCCTGGAAGGTCACCTTGCCTGAAGTATAGGCGATGACACTTGTTCCATCGATCTTGGCTGAAAAACTAGCGTATGGATTTTTAGTCGCAGTAGCATAGCTTGCTAGATCCTTCTGGAGTACTGAAATCTGCTCTGCTGTCATTTTTAATACGATTGTGCCCATGAAATCTATTTTAGCACAAAAAAAGAGAATTGGTAGATATTTTACAGATTAGGAATCCTTGAAAAATGAATTTTCTGGAGAAGGGCAAAGTCTAAAATTTACGAAATTTAAAATTTAGGATATAATGATTAGAAAGAGAATGCCAAATTCTGCTCTTTTTTCTATGATTGGAGGAGTCAGTTGGTATTTATGTGTTGAACACGCCCTGGAGAACTTGTCAAGATCTGACTAAAAAGGGTGCTAAAAACAAAAATAAGGAGAAGCTGCGGTGGAGACTCCATGCCCACCATTGATTAGGCAGTTAACAAGCAAATGGCAAACAAAAACCGTTACAAATTTCATTTTGGAGAAAAGAATCTCACGCTAACAACTGATAAGGACAACTTATTCATGGAAGAGGTGGAGCGTGTTGCTCATGAAAAATATAGTATTATCAAGGAGCAGATGAAAAAGGCTGACAATGAAACCATCGCTATTTTAATGGCTATTAATTCATTGTCAACGCAATTAGAACGTGAAATCCAAGTGGAAGATATGGAAAAAGAGTTGGAAATCCTAAGAGCTAAGCAACTCGAACAACTTAAGGTCAAGGCGACAGCTCAAAGTGATGACGATGAGGGTGACGCATGATTGGGCTTCTTGTCTTAGCCATTGTAGCTTGGAATTTCTACATTGGCTACCGTCGTGGTCTCTTTATGCAAGCCTATTATGTGATTTCAGTCATTATCGCTATGTGCGTCGCAGCCTATTTTTACCAGCCGCTAGGCGAGGCTATTAATCTTTGGGTGCCTTATGCTAATCCAACCAAAGATGCCAGTGTAGCTTTTTTTACAGACCAGAATATTTTTTCACTTGACCGTGTCTATTATGCAGGTGTTGCTTATTTTGCCATTTACTGTGTGGCTTATTATGGCTTACGTTTTTTTGGGATTTTCTTTCATTTTGTGAGAATTGAGCGACTTGACCAGAGACGTTACCAAGTGGTAGGTGGTGTTTTGGCTTCATTGGTGAGCCTTGTTCCCGTGACCATGTTAGGTAACATTCTTGCAACTGTGCCTATGAACAACATTCAGACACTCCTGTCATCAAGTTTGGTATTACGTTTTTTGATTAATTACTATTTTCCAGTGAGTCAAATTATTCAGCACTTGTGGACCAGTGTTATATAGAAAATAGGAGTCTTCCTTGCTTAAGGGAGTCTTTTTTGTGCTTGGATTTGATTCACACAAAAAAGACTGGACACATAGTCTCAGTCTCTCTTAATTAGTTTTAACCCAAGGTTGCAATGGTGCATCCGGAACCACCGGCACTTTGTGGGGCATATTCAAAACTTTTAACATGGCGATGGCGGCGGAGATATTTAGTCACTGCGTCACGGATGACACCGGTACCAATACCGTGGATGATGTCCACCTGACTCATGTTATTAAGTAGGGCTTGGTCGATAAAAGCATCAAGTTCTTGCATGGCTTCTTCGTAACGTTTCCCACGAAGGTCTAGACGGGCACGAGGACCACCAGATGCCTTCTTGGCTTTTTTAACCACGTTAATCTGTTTCTTCTTAGCTTGTTGGGCTTCTGCTTGGGCACGAAACAGAGTGAATTCATCCGCCTTGAGGGTCATCTTGATGAGACCCACTTGGGCTTCCCAGTTACCATTTTTGGCTTGACTAGTAAGAGTACCACGTTGACCATAGGCGGTCACGATGATATCATCACCGACACGAGGAGCACGCGCAACCTTTTCTTTCTTAGCCTTACGAAGGACCTTATTCTTAGAGAGGTCCACTTGTGGGGCAATTTTCTTGAGTTTTCCTTTGGCGTCTATAACTTCATGAGGCTTGAGTTGACTCTTATCATGGAGATTTTTGAGAATACTATCGCTCTCAGCCAAAGCGGTATCAACCATCTCTTGAATTTCTTTTTGAGCCTTGTCAAGTTCCTTATCGTACTCATGGGAGAATTCGTTATAGAGTTTCTTGACCGCACGGTTGAATTTAAGGTTCTCTTGCTCCACGTCCTTGATGTGTTCCAGACGTTTTTGTGTTTCCACAGTTTGAGCTTCAAGTTGCTCGATGATACGGTTAACATCGCTATCAGTATCCGTTAGTTTTTCTGCTTCCTTGACAATAATCTCATTCAAACCGAGGCGACGAGCAATCTCAAAGGCATTAGAACGACCAGGAACCCCCTGCATAAAACGATAAGTAGGGCTTAGAGTCGCTGTGTCAAACTCCATGCTGGCATTTTCCACATGCTGCGTTTCAATCCCATAGGCCTTAAGCTCAGGATAGTGAGTAGTAGCCATGGTCTTAATCTGGCTCAAACGGAGGTGCTCTAGGATTGCCATGGCTAGACTAGCTCCTTCCTGAGGGTCGGTACCAGCACCAAGCTCATCGACCAAGACCAGGCTATTGCTGTCGGCAACACTCAAAATCTCGACAATGTGGGTCATATGACTAGAGAAAGTTGATAAACTCTGTTCGATAGACTGTTCATCTCCGATATCCGCAAAAATCTCTTGGAAAATAGCGACACGACTGCCCTTATCGGCCAAAATGGGAAGACCAGATTGAGCCATTAGTTGAGCTAGTCCTAGAGTTTTAAGCATGACCGTTTTACCACCAGTATTAGGACCTGTGATGACAATGGCAGTAAGGTCCTCATCAAGGTGCAAATCGTTGGCTACTGGATTGACCAAGAGAGGGTGACGAATGTTAAGTAGTTGTAGGGTTTGATTGTCACTAATCTTTGGAATAACCGCTTTTTTATCATGGAGATAGAGATATTTTCCTCGAATAAAGTCCATGTGGCCCAAAATCCAAGCGTTGTTAGCGATAGCAGCAGCTTGTGGACGGAGTTGATTAGACAGTTCATGCAGGATACGGGCCATCTCATGGCGCTCGTCTGCACGTAATTGCGTAATTTCTTCGTTAAGCTGGATAACGGCACGTGGCTCGATATATACTGTGTTCCCAGAGCTTGAGATATCATGAACAACCCCCGCAATACGGTTACGGTAGGTATTTTTGACAGGAAGCACTGAACGGCCATTACGACTAGCAATCAAGCTCTCAGCCAACATGTGACCAGATTTCTTGAGAATGTCTTGCAGGGTCTGGCGAATGGCATCATCACAAGATTTAAGTTGACGACGGATGTTTTGCAACTCTGGGCTAGCAAAATGCTCAATGAAACCACCATCATTGATACTTTGAAGGCTACCTTGTAGACTTGGGAAGGACTCAATCTTTTCAAAAAGACGTTTAAGAGCGACGAGTTCAACATTTTCAAGGTCAGCGTAAAAGCGACCAAGGTCAGCTGAAGCTTGCAACACCTTCTTGATAGCAATGAGTTCCTGGATGTTGAGGTCAGCATCCAGTTCCAGGCGACGCAAGGGCTCAGAAATATCTCGCAAGCTACCAATGGCAAAGCCATGGTGTTCTACGAAAATCTCAGCCATTTCTTGAATTTCTGTAAATTGATTTTGAATTCTTTCTGGATTGGTCATAGGCACCAAGTCACGTAACTCCGCCTGAGCCTGTTCGGTCTGCAGGTATTCTGTGAACTGGTCCTTGACCTTGTTAAATTCTAATTGGTCTAAAATCTTTGTGTTCATAGCTCCTATTATAGCATATTTGGATATGGGGAGTGGAGGTGGAAATACTTGTAACAATACTGCTGACTGATTATTTCTAAAGTTTGTCAATGAACAATTTTCCTTGTGGCTTATTATTTATGAACGATTATTTTACAAGAAAGTCTTCCCAAAATAAGAGATTTTCAATCAAAACCAATGCTCCCATCTATGCTATAATAAACCTATGACTAATCAGAAAAAATTACTATTAATCGACGGTTCCTCCGTTGCCTTTCGTGCCTTTTTCGCACTTTATAATCAAATTGACCGTTTTCGTAACAATAACGGTCTTCATACTAATGCTATCTACGGTTTCCACCTCATGTTGGACAACCTACTTGAGCGTATCCAACCGACCCATGTTTTGGTAGCCTTTGATGCAGGGAAAACAACTTTCCGTACAGAGATGTTTGCGGACTATAAGGCTGGTCGTGCCAAGACTCCAGAGGAATTCCGTGAGCAGTTCCCTTATATCCGTGAGATGTTGGCTGCACGTGGCATTGCCTACTATGATCTCGCTCAGTACGAGGCAGACGATATTATTGGTACCTTGGCTAAGATGGCTGAAAATACCAGTGAGGACTACCAAATCACAGTTGTCTCTGGGGACAAGGACTTGATTCAGCTGACTGATGTCAATACCGTGGTTGAGATTTCTAAAAAGGGTGTAGCTGAGTTTGAAGCCTTCACACCTGACTACCTCATGGAGAAAATGGGGATTACCCCAGCACAATTCATTGACCTCAAGGCTCTCATGGGTGATAAGTCCGATAATATTCCAGGGGTTACTAAGATTGGTGAAAAGACTGGTCTCAAGCTCCTTTTGGAACATGGATCTCTTGAAGGCATCTATGACCATATTGATGAGATGAAGAAGTCCAAAATGAAGGAAAATCTCATCAATGATAAGGAACAAGCCTTCCTTTCTAAGACCTTGGCGACTATTGATACACAGTCTCCTATTGAAATTGGTCTGGAGGATACGGCCTTTGCGGGACCTGACCTTGAAAAATTGGCAGCTTTCTATGACGAGATGGGCTTTGTCCAGTTCAAAAATGCTCTTGGTGGCGAGGCTGTGCCACAAGATTTTGATGTGGCCTATGAAGAGCCTAGCCAAGTAACAGCGGATCACTTCAGCCCTGACGATTTCTTCTATTTTGAAATCCTCGGTGACAATTATCACACTGAGCCTATCATCGGTTTTGCTTGGGGTAATGACAAGCAGATTTATGCATCTACAGATACTGACCTAGTCAAATCAGAAGCCTTCCAAGTCGCTCTTTCTAAAGCTGTTAATATTTACGATTTTAAGCGTAGTAAGGTCCTTTTGAGCCATCTAGGAATTGACTTGCCGACGGCTAATTTTGATGCCCGTCTGGCCAAGTATCTCCTCTCAACCGTTGAAGACAATGAATTGTCAACCATTGCCCGTCTCTATACAGACCTGCCGCTTGAAACAGATGAAGTGGTCTATGGTAAAGGGGTTAAACGTGCCGTTCCTGAGAAAGAGATCTTGCTCAGCCACTTGGCTAAAAAAGTCAGGGTCCTTCAGGTTGCTAAACCGGTCATGCTAGAAAAACTAGCTGAACACAGTCAATCAGAGCTTCTTTTTGATATGGAATTACCACTGGCAAATGTGCTAGCCAAGATGGAAATCGCCGGTATTAAGGTCAAGGGACAAACCCTTAACGAGATGGCAGTGGAAAACCAAGTGGTCATCGATAAATTGACCCAAGACATCTACGAGATGGCTGGTGAAGAGTTCAATATCAACTCACCTAAACAGTTGGGTGTCATCCTCTTTGAAAAAATGGGACTGCCTTTGGAATACACTAAAAAAACCAAGACAGGTTATTCAACAGCTGTGGATGTCCTTGAACGTTTGGCACCAATTGCTCCAATCGTAGCCAAGATTTTGGAGTACCGCCAAATCACCAAGCTTCAGTCTACCTATGTCTTGGGGCTTCAGGACTATATTCTTGAGGATGGTAAGATCCATACCCGTTACGTTCAAGATTTAACACAAACAGGTCGCCTCTCATCAGTGGATCCAAACTTGCAAAATATCCCCGTTCGCTTGGAGCAGGGCCGTCTCATTCGTAAGGCTTTTGTCCCATCGACTGAGGATGCAGTGCTTCTAAGCTCAGATTATTCACAGATTGAGTTGCGCGTGCTTGCCCACATTTCGGGAGACGAGCATTTGATTGCTGCCTTTAAAGAGGGAGCAGATATCCATACCTCTACAGCCATGCGTGTTTTTGGTATTGAAAAGCCAGAGGATGTAACACCTAATGACCGTCGTAACGCCAAGGCTGTTAACTTTGGTATCGTTTATGGCATTTCTGACTTTGGTCTCTCTAACAACCTTGGTATTAGCCGTAAGAAGGCTAAGGAGTATATCAACACCTACTTTGAGCGTTATCCTGGTATTAAGGCTTATATGGATAATGTGGTCCGTGAGGCCAAGGACAAAGGATATGTAGAAACCCTCTTCCACCGCCGTCGTGAGTTGCCAGATATCAATTCTCGTAACTTTAATGTCCGCAACTTCGCAGAGCGTACGGCTATCAACTCTCCTATTCAAGGAAGTGCTGCTGATATCCTCAAGATTGCTATGATTAACTTAGACAAGGCTCTGGTAGAAGGTGGCTATAAAACTAAGATGCTCCTCCAAGTGCACGATGAAATCGTCCTTGAGGTGCCAAACGATGAACTTGTAGCCATGAAAGCCTTGGTTAAAGGAACCATGGAAGCTGCCGTAGAACTCGCTGTCCCACTCATTGCAGATGAGAATGACGGCCGTACATGGTATGAGGCAAAGTAAAACATGAAAGAAAATTTTCCATTTACCTACTTTCTCTTGCGTTATATGCTAGGATTTCTAGCCGTTATCTTAGGTATCGTAGCAGTGTTGGTGATTATCACCTACTTTATGACCAAGTAGAAATAGACAGATGAAAGCTGGACTGAGGTCCGGCTTTTTTGATAGAGATACTTGTAATTTTAAGGAAACATCCATCTAATATCTAGATATTTTAATTATATTCTAATTTAACTGAGGATAAAATCACTAGATAATAGTATCAATAACACTAGATTTTATTATATAAGCAATTATTGATGTATAGATTTTGATTAATTTTTCAAAAAATAATTGACCTATTAACTATGCAATGTTGATATAATGTCAGAGAAATTTAAATGGTTTAATGTTTATATTAGGCCGTTTCTTATGAAAGGATAGTTATGAAAAAGAATTAACAGGACTTGCGCTCTTATCAAGTTTGTTTTTGTTAACGGCTTGTAGCGCAACAAATACGGGTGGTTCAGGCTCAGGAGACAGTACTGCTAAGTCTGAGCAAGTGAGTGGTGATTCATCTGAAACGGAGGAAGTGAGCTACGATGAGCTCTATGCTTAAGTCTTGGATCTCTATTGCCCTATTGCTCTGAACGGCGATACATCAGCTGTTCCAAGCAACCTCTCAATTGAAGAAGCTTATTCAACTAATACGATTTTTGAAGCCAATAGAGTGGGTGAAAAAGTTCAATATAGCTATGTAGATATCAATGATGATGGCTCGGCTGAGCTTTTGATTGGTACTCCTGATAGTGTTCATGAGCTATATTATCTTGATAACGATGACAAGCCTGTTTTTGCTATAAGTGCTGGAACCTTTGCCAAGGGTGGTTACTTGAATACTTGCATTTTTATAAAAATGGGATTATTTATTGTCAGTTGTTTCATAGAATGAAGCCTGAAGCAAAGGCTGAGACCTATGAAATCAAGGATGGAGTCTTTAACCAACTTCAATCGGTTGAGCTCAGTATGTCTGAGACAACTGATGGTGCCAGTAAGGTTGGCTTAGGTAACGAACAGACTTTGGATTTATCTTCCGAAGATTGGTATGACTTTGACGACTCAAGTAGCTACGAGACAGAAGAAAGTACCAACGATAGCAAGTAAAATAAAGAGACTGGTATGGACATCAATGCTATTCAAAATGGTGATTTTTCAAGTATCTCTGGGACTTGGAAGAATGGTAAAGGCTATACGATGACTTTTGACAAGAACTGATTGGTTAGTGATACAGTAAGAGTAGATATTGAAAATTCTAAAGTAACTGATAGCTACCTTACATCGAGTACAGGTCCGAAATCTGGTGTTGGAGTTGGCGGAGAAGCAATAGCATTCTTACCTAAAGGAGTAGCATTGACCGGTTCTGTAACATCATCACCAAATGAGAAAGCTGATGATCAGTCAGATAAAAGTAAGGAGCGTCTTTGGATGGGACAACAATTATATGGCACCACTGACGACAGTTACTTCTTCTATAAAGTAGATTAATAATTCTCAACCTGAAACTTGAACGTTTCGGCTTTTTTATTCCTCGTAGTGATATTTATGTCACTATTTTTTATTGGCCGTCTTACTATAATAAAATCATAAAAGAGAACAGCGACAGGAGTTCTTAATCAAAAGGAGTGTCGTATTATGATTGAATTTTTGATGTCAAAAAATGTGGCTTATTTGGAACTGTTTTATATCATCTTGGGAGTAGTTCTTTCAAAAGTATATCTTGCTTTACGTAGCCGTAAGCACGATAAACTTGACGCATAAGAAAAAGGGTAGCAGGGTGCTATCCTTTTTTGCTGTCTTCATAAGTTTTAATCATTTTTTTCTGTGGTGTGGCCATTGGGAACTGCTCAAAGTCCTCAGCTGCTACCCAGCATAGCTCCTTATCGGTAGTGAGTTGATCGTCATTAACGCTACCTTCTACCATCTCGATGGTCCATTTTTGGTGGCTGAAGGTATGTTTTATAGGTGCAAAACTATTGTTTGTCCAATCTGGTTTGAGGGCATAATTTTCCTCGAAAATAGCTTTTTGTGAAACGGTTTCGAGGACACAATTATCATTTTTAAAAAGACTGAGTTGTTGGCCAATAAAGTCTGTTTCCACGATAGGGAAGGACCAGAACCCACCTAGTAGTCGGCCTTCGATATTTTTTTCGAGCAGAAATTCACCCTTCATATTTCTGATAACAAAAGCCTGAATTTGCATAGGTTTGGGCTTTTTCTTAGGTAATTTGATGGGGTATTTGTCATAGGTTCCATTGATATAGGCTGCGCAGAAAAAGCGAATAGGACTTTCGTCTGGTCTTGGATTTTTGGCAGATTCAATATCAGTACCAAGGTCCATAAGGGCCTGATTAAAGTCACCGGGTCGGATAGGATCAATTAGAATCTCCATAATTGCTTGGAAAATTTTACGATTTTTGGGGTCTCCGATGTCGTAGTTGACTTCAAAGAGACGAGCCATAACCCGCATAACATTACCATCCACAGCAGGTTCTGGGAGTCCAAAAGCGATGCTAGAAATAGCACCAGCAGTGTAAGGGCCAATCCCCTTGAGTTTGGAGATATCGTCATAGGTGTCTGGAAAATGGCCGTTAAAATCATTCATGATTTGTTGTGCGGCCTTTTGCATGTTTCGGACACGTGAGTAGTAACCTAGCCCCTCCCAAGCTTTGAGAAGTTTCTCTTCTGGAGCCTCAGCCAAATCCTTAACTGTTGGAAACCAGTCTAAAAAGCACTCGTAATAAGGAATGACAGTCTGTACCTGGGTTTGTTGTAGCATGATTTCACTGACCCAGATATAATAAGGATTTTTGGTTCTACGCCAAGGTAAATCCCGTTTTTCACGATCGTACCAGTCAAGGAGAGTGCGACGGAAGGAAGCAATCTTCTCATCATCCCACATGATGATGCCGTATTCTTTTAAATCTAACATGTCTCTATTGTAGCAAAGAAATCTTTTTTCAAAAAATCTTGCGTTTTTTAGGGAAAAAGATTGACAAAAGTAAGCGTTTACACTATAATAAAAGTGTAAAGAAGATAAGGATTCATCAAGGAGGTAAAAGCCATGGTGAGAGTCAATATTTCAAGGTACAAAAACGGAGACTAAGATCTCTAAACAAAACAGTAGGCAAAACAAATAACTTTACCAATTATCTCTGAGGAGCGTGGTCACATGACAGTAGGGCGTTACAAGAACGGAGATTAAGAGAGTCGCATAAAATAGCTACAAGGGAGTGATACCACCAGAAGTCGAAAGCTAAAATCAAGTCTGTTAACTTACAAAAAAAGTGAGGTAAAGCTCATGAGAAATGTTAGTAGGTATAAAAATGGAGACACTTAAGCTGTTGCGTAAAATAGCTTAAGGAGTGATACCGATGCCAAACAAGTGAACTATCGACAAAAGTTTAATGCTGAAATCTTGTAACAAAGTACCGAGGTGACGCTTATGTTGATGTTTGATGTAAGTCGTTATAAGAACGGCGATAAGTAAGTCTCATTGAGTGATCAGTGGGGAGATAGGTCTCAATCATAAGAATCAGGGGTGGTTACTATGATGATGAACTTAGGACGTTATAAAAATGGAGACACTTCAAGTTATTGCACAAAATAGCTTAGGGAGTGATACAAATGTAATAGAAAATCTTAAAATGGTTAAAAATCGTTTATAAGTTGATGGAGGTAATTTATGATTGCTAGGTATAAAAACGGTGACACACAATAGCTCCTCCTTATGAAAATATTTTTTACAAAATTCCAAAAGGATGTTCTAATGACAATTGAAGAATCTTAAAAGCTCATTCTAGCGTGTAAGAATGAGCTTTTTCATATGTTGGTTTTTGGCGAAAGACTCTTAGTTCTTATTGTTTAACTGAACCTTTCGAAGCAAGGCCAGTCTTTTTTGTTCCTCTACTAGAGATAAAAAAATTTGGTATTGTTTTTGAAGATGTGACAGGAAACTCTTGGGGATTTTGCTATCAAAACTTAAGTTGTCCAGAAAAATCGGTGCACTACTATCTCTGTAAATTTGACCCTGAAAGAAATAGTTATCAGTCACGATGTCAACAGAGATACGTGAAGATCGCCAACGGCGTTGGCGCATGTATTTGGGTTTCCAACGGATCTTTAGCTGTTGATCCTTGATATACCAGCCCATGATGTCGATTTTGGCAGTCTGCCCAGTTTTATCATCAAAGTAGGTCACAGGTATACTCAGGACTTGCTGGTTCCGTGGTGAGCTTAAAAAGGGATGGAAATCAGGGATGAAATCGTAGTCTTTGCTAGACACTTCGGACAAATTGATTTCTTCTTTCACCTTGCCTCGACTGGTGTACTTGAAAAATTCAAAAACCTTACCTTGTCTTTCTAGTTTCTCCGACTCCAGTTGATACCTTGTCACCTGTTCACCTATATTTTTTGTCGTCTTGAGGTAATGCATGGTTTCTGGGTCTTTAAAATATAGAGCGACTAGATTTTTAAGATGCTGACTGGGTGCCAGAAAGTGTAACTCATTTGGAAAAGCAAGGATTTGGATGTTGTGGACAGCAGCTAGGGGTACAGCTGCGATACCTGATAGGAGCTTGTCTTTTGTAAAGAAAGAGGCGGCATCAAACTGACTGGTGTGGCCAAGATTATGTGTCATGTCAACAACAAAGAGGTTATTGTCCTGTTTGAAAGTAATCATGTAGGTATCACTCTGACCTGGGTTTTTAAGGTCAAATTCAAGAGAAGTGATAGGAATACTATAGTAGTGGTTAAAAATCGGAAGCCCTAGTTCTTCTCCTAATTTCTTTTTACGATAAAGCATTCTATTATTTTAGCATGAAGTTTGGCCTGAGAAAAGATAACAGATAGGGCTTAGTGTTTTCTGAGTGATTTTTAAGTCTCACAAAATGGGACACATACAAATTGACTTTTTCCTTGCATTATTCGATATTCTTTGGTAGAATTATACCTTGTGAGTGCACCTCACTTACTCGTGGCGAGAGACCATGAGTCATTAGACCAAAAGAGGAGGAAAATATCAATGGCTAAATACGAAATTCTTTATATCATTCGTCCAAACATTGAAGAAGAAGCTAAAAACGCTTTGGTAGCACGTTTCGATTCTATCTTGACTGACAACGGTGCAACTGTTGTTGAATCAAAAGATTGGGAAAAACGTCGTCTTGCATACGAAA
>SKER01002262.1_pt1 | contig 13107 bp, 11 predicted proteins | sample 4826961 | NCBI WGS metagenome assembly SKER01 (sample SAMN11008804, study PRJNA524170) | human gut metagenome | biome: Human fecal sample; material: Feces; isolation source: fecal sample from pouch patient p47 | host: Homo sapiens | place: Israel: Tel-Aviv | collected 2016-11-16 | reverse complement strand
CACGAACACCGCACCTTGTAGGCCGGGTAAGGCGAAGCCGCCACCCGGCAAAACAAATCGCGAGGCCAACATGATCCACGTACAAAACGTAAGTAAGACCTTTGTGCTCCACCAGCAAAACGGCGTGCGTCTGCCGGTGCTGCAAAATGCCTCTCTGGAGGTTAATCGCGGCGAATGCGTGGTGCTGCACGGCTATTCCGGCAGCGGAAAATCGACCCTGCTGCGCTCCCTCTACGCCAACTATCTGCCCGACGAAGGCCATATTCATATTCGCCACGGCGATGAATGGATCGACCTGGTGCAGGCCCCGGCGCGTAAGGTGCTGGAGGTGCGCCGCTCGACGATCGGCTGGGTGAGCCAGTTTCTGCGGGTGATCCCGCGGATCTCCGCCCTGGACGTGGTGATGCAGCCCCTGCTGGATCTTGGCGTACCGCGCGAAACCTGTGCCGCCAAAGCCGCCAGCCTGCTGACGCGCCTGAACGTGCCCGAGCGCCTGTGGCACCTTGCCCCGTCGACCTTTTCCGGCGGCGAGCAGCAGCGCGTCAATATCGCCCGCGGCTTTATCGTCGACTACCCGATTTTACTTCTGGATGAACCCACCGCCTCGCTCGACGCTAAAAACAGCGCGGCCGTGGTGGCGCTGATCGAACAGGCCAAAGCGCGCGGGGCGGCGATCGTCGGGATCTTCCACGACGAGAGCGTTCGCACCCGCGTCGCGGACAGGCTGCACCCAATGGGGACTCCCGCATGATTATCAATAACGTCAAGCTGATACTGGATAATGAAGTGGTTGACGGCTCGATTGAGATCCAGGACGGAACAATCCGCGCGTTTGCTGAAACCCAGAGCCGCTCGCCCGAGGCGATGGACGGCGACGGCGGCTGGCTGCTGCCGGGGCTGATCGAACTGCATACCGATAATCTGGACAAGTTCTTCACCCCCCGCCCGAAAGTGGACTGGCCCGCGCATTCAGCGATGAGCAGCCACGACGCGCTGATGGTCGCCAGCGGCATCACCACCGTACTGGACGCGGTGGCTATTGGCGACGTGCGCGACGGCGGCGACCGTCTGGAGAACCTGGAGAAGATGATCAACGCCGTCGAGGAGACGCAAAAGCGCGGCCTCAACCGCGCCGAGCACCGCCTGCACCTGCGCTGCGAGCTACCGCACCACACTACCCTGCCGCTGTTTGAAAAGCTGGTCGGCCGCGAGCCGGTGTCGCTGGTCTCCCTGATGGACCACTCGCCGGGGCAGCGTCAGTTCGCCAACATTGAAAAGTATCGCGAATACTACCAGGGCAAATATTCTCTCAGCGACGCGGAGATGGCCCGTTATGAAGAAGAGCAGCTGGCGCTTGCGGCACGGTGGTCGCAGCCTAACCGTGTCCGAATTGCGGCGATGTGCCGGGACCGCAATATCGCGCTGGCCAGCCATGACGATGCCACGCACGATCACGTGCTCGAATCCCACCAGCTTGGCAGCGTGATCGCCGAATTCCCCACCACGTTCGAGGCGGCTGAAGCCTCCCGCAAGCACGGCATGAACGTCCTGATGGGCGCACCGAACATCGTGCGCGGCGGCTCGCACTCCGGCAACGTCGCGGCAAGCAAGCTCGCCTCGCTCGGCCTGCTGGATATCCTCTCCTCTGACTATTACCCCGCCAGCCTGCTGGACGCGGCCTTCCGCGTCGCGGACGATGAGGGCAACAGCTTCTCGCTGCCACAGGCGATTCGCCTGGTGACGAAAAACCCGGCCTCGGCGCTTAATCTGCAGGATCGCGGCGAGATAGCCGAAGGCAAGCGGGCGGATCTGGTGCTGGCCCACCGCAGGGGCGAACACGTCCATATCGACCACGTCTGGCGTCAGGGAAAGAGGGTGTTCTGATGGGAAGACTTATCTGGTTAATGGGGCCGTCCGGCTCCGGTAAGGACAGCCTGCTGTCCGCCTTACGGCAGCAGGAGCATCCGCAGCTGCTGGTGGCGCACCGGTACATTACCCGGTCGGCGAATGCGGGGAGTGAAAACCATATCGCCCTGAGCGAGCAGGAGTTTTTTACCCGTGCCGGGCAAAATCTGCTGGCGCTGAGCTGGCACGCCAACGGCTATTACTATGGGATCGGCATCGAGACCGATCTGTGGCTGCATGCGGGGTTCGACGTGTTGGTCAACGGTTCACGGGCGCATCTTCCGCAGGCGCGCGCCCGCTATGGGGCGGCCCTGCTGCCGGTCTGCCTGCAGGTTTCACCGGACGTCCTGCGCAGCCGGTTGCAGAGCCGGGGTCGTGAATCCGCCCGTGAGATCGATCAGCGGCTTGCGCGTGCGGCGCGCTACGCCCCGTCCGACTGCCATATCCTTAATAACGACGGAAGTTTGCTACAGTCAGTCGAGACCTTTTTATCGCTTATCCGTCAGAAGGAGAAACAGCATGCCTGACTGCACGCTTCGCCCCGCCACCGCCGACGATGCGCAAATCGTCTATGCGTTAATCTGCGAATTAAAGCAGGCCGAATTTGATCACCAGGCGTTACACGCGGGCTATCTTGCCAATCTGCAGGATCACAACATGCGCTACCAGCTTGCCGAACTGGACGGGCAGGTCATCGGCATGATCGGCCTGCACATGCAGTTTCACCTCCACCACGCACGCTGGATCGGCGAGATCCAGGAGCTGGTGGTGATGCCGCAGGCGCGCGGGTTAAAGGTGGGCAGCCAGCTGCTGGCCTGGGCGGAAGGGGTGGCACGAGAGGCCGGCGCGGAGCTGACCGAACTCTCCACCAGCGTGAAGCGCGTGGACGCCCACCGTTTTTACGTCCGTGAAGGATATACGCAGAGCCATTTCCGATTCACCAAACCGCTGTAGAGGTGCGTTATGAGTCTGACAATCACGTTAACAGGAACCGGAAGCGCGCAACTCGTGCCGGTCTTTGGCTGCGACTGCGCGGCGTGCCGCCGGGCGCGCCTGCAGGAGACCTATCGCCGTCGCCCCTGTAGCGCGGTGGTCAAATTCAACCATGCGGTGACCCTGCTGGACGCCGGTATTCCACATCTGATGGACGACTGGGCTGCAGGCAGCTTTCAGCAGTTTTTGCTGACCCATTACCATATGGATCACGTTCAGGGACTCTTCCCCCTGCGCTGGGGCGTGGGCGCGACGATCCCCGTCTACGGTCCGCCGGATGAGGTGGGCTGTGACGACCTGTTTAAACATCCGGGGATTCTGGATTTCAGCCATACGGTCGAACCGTTTGTGATGTTTGAACTTCAGGGTATGCGGGTTACGCCCCTGCCGCTCAACCATTCGAAACTGACCTTCGGGTATCTGCTGGAATCGGCCCACAGCCGCGTGGCCTGGCTGTCCGACACCGCCGGGCTGCCGGAAAAAACGGTGAAGTTCCTGCTTAACAATCAGCCGCAGACAATGATTATCGACTGCAGCCACGAACCGCGCGACGAGACGCCGCGAAACCATTGCGACTTAAATACCGTGATGGCGTTAAACGAAGTGATTGGCTGCCCGCAGGTGATCCTGACGCATATCAGCCATCAGTTTGACGTGTGGATGATGGATAACCCGCTGCCGTCCGGCATTGAAGCGGGGTATGACGGGATGGTGCTGGTGCTGGATTAGGTTTTCTCCCTCTCCCGTGGGAGAGGGTTGGGGTGAGGGCAACAGGCCGCACTTAGCCGCGATCGTAATCGTCTTCCAACCTGCGCTCGTCCTCTTCTAACCGACGCCTGTCGTCGTCCAGCTGCCGCTGACGCTCGTCTAAACGCTGGCGTCGATCTTCTAACTGTCGACGACGATCGTCGTACTGTCGGCTGTCGATTTGACGGCTGCGGTCGTAACGATCGTCGTCATCGTCATTACGGCTGCTGCTGGGGTTGTAGGCATCGTTGATCGCCTGCTGAATGTTGCCAATGGCGTCATCAATCACATCGGCATGCGCCAGTTGGCTGGTTAAAGTCAGCAGACCAAATAACAGGACGGTAGAGTAACGTTTCATAGAGCCAGTCTCGCAGGTTGACTGGCTTTACGGTAATGAACGGCAGAGAACTGGAGTAGCGGAGGAATCTCAAATTTTGTTATGAACAACCCTCATCAGGCTCAAAGGAATGGAAAATTGGGGAGACAGTGATAAACGAGTTACCGTCTCCTAATCGAACTGACAATATGTTCAGCCAGTTTTTCCAGGTCATCTTTGCCCATCGGTGGTTGGTTTTTAACCTGACTACTGTCCTGCATAACATAGAGCAATAAATCAGGCTCCAGATTTCTGGCTTTATGATTGCCCTGCACATACGCAACATAACCATAGTTAATATAATTCAGACGATTAACTACTTGGTCCTTATAGTTATATACTGGAACATCACGGAAAGTTGCCTTCACAAAAGTCCCAAGCCCGTCACGCCCGTCCATTTTAATTGGGCGCCATTTCGGGCTGATTAACTCTTTCGAAAAAGATGACCACTGGTATTTTCTGTTCCACAAATAAGTAATAAAATCCTTGCTGCTTTCATTTTCAGGACGCTGAAATCTTGGGCCAGGTTCCATGCCTAAATCCTGAAAAAATATGGTCACATCCGGATGATTTTTCAGTCGGTAAGTTACCCCCATATTACGCATTTCATGACCAGAATCTCCGGCGATAAAACCATAGGGCATACAAAAGCCTTGCGCTGTGGGAACCTGATAGAGTTTGCGAGACTGGAATCTGTTAAGTAATGAAAGAATTTCAGGTTCACTCTCCAGCAGTTGTTTCTCTGCCGTTTGTGATTTATCACCTGTATCCTTCTGATATTTCTTCCAGAACTGATATAAACGTTCATCTTTTTTCACAAAAAGGCTATAAGTTCTGTTTTCATATAGCGCAAAAGCATCAGTGTAATCTTTAATGATATAATCATGTTTTCTTTTAAATTCTGATTCTGGTGTGACAGACTCGTTAAACAATTCCAGATTGCGTTCTTCATATTGTCTGGCAACCTTCACACCAAAATTTCTGTTAGCGATCACTTTGTTTCGATACTCGGACCAATTAATGGACGTACGACTCTGTGATGAAATTCCCAATTTATATTGCCCATAATAGAATTCAGTAAATTGCGCTTGGACAGAGCTATCATCCCGAACGAAAGAATTCTTTTCGAACTTTATTTTTGGGCTTGCATATAGCCTTGTTTTTATATCACCATCGTTTTCGGGCTGTTCTCTGGGATTAACAAAATCTTCAACCTGATACAATGCCACTTCTAGGTTATCTGGCAATGCTAACTGATAATAGCCCACACACTCATTTTTCCATTCAAGGCTAAAAGCGCTAAATGAAACAAGTAGACAAGTAGATAAAACCGACAAACATAAAGCTCTCATAGCAATACTCCATTTTCATTATTGTTTTCAAGAATAACAGCAATTTGAAGGTCATCACCATTTAAACGCTTGTTGTTGGCTATCAGCCGCATATTATAAGGGATCAGATTATTCTCCTCCTCAGTCCAGTGAACAGGTAGCATAGTAAAATACCCCTTAATGTTTTTCAGATTATCTCCATGCAGGGCTGCTCTATTACTTGTCCAGAATTTTTCCGAGAACGGCATATTTTCTTTATCAGACTCCGTCGCGGTAGAATTGGCCGAAACTACCGGCCAGACAGAAGGTCTGGCTTTACTTTCAGTGCTACCAGGATAATCGTTACCTCCATCCGGTTGATAATTATCTCTTGGAATAAAGTTGAATACTGCTTCGTAATTTTCGGCATTTTTTTTCGCCAGCATCTGAATTTTTTCCCATCCCGCCCTGAGTGCCGGTTTATCCAGCACATCTGCACACTCTCCCGCTGCGCTGCCCAGCCATTTACGCCATGCATTTTGTCTCAATTCGCGCGCAAAGTTTCGGGTCGGTGCAGCAACGCCAGTCCCATCCAGGTCCGTATAACAATGGGCTGTATCAGATATCAGTACCGCCAGTTCGGAGTCCCGGTCACCCAGCAGACTCCGGTCATTGAAATTCGCACTTCCCACCAGCACATAGCGGTCATCGACAATCATCAGTTTACTGTGGACATATATCTGCTCTGTTACCACCCTGCCGTTTAGTTCGGCGTGGTCGCGCAGATTAAGCAGCGTCACATACTCATTGCATGCTTCCAGTGGAATTGTTTTATACTTATCGCCGCACTGCTCTTCCAGTTCAGTGATTTTCTGCCACCACTCCCTGCGCGGGACCGTCTGTAGCTCAAGTTGTTGTTTTACCCATAAGCTACGGCGAATACGGTTAAGCAGGCTCTTCGAACCAAAGACTAAGGACTGCCGGGTTAAATGAATTTGCGCCACAATGGCCGGGTCATCAAGCCGTCCCTCTGGATACACCGGCAGCACAATATACACATGGAACGCCTGCTGCATATGACTGAAGACTGCCCGTTTAATCCGGTCTCCCAGCCATTCTGCCACCGGATTTTGCGGTGTCGTTTCATCAGCCAAGAGCCGGGTTGCCCAGGCAGCTACTGATGGATTAATGCTATCCGCCACCGGGCTTAGCCCACTCCCGGCACTAATCGATGACCTCCCAAACGCCGACACGAAGAACTGGTTCTCAATATAAATATAGTGCTCTGACTTACTGATAAGCAGGTGAATACTGCGCAGGATATCGTCCTGCTTTAACCTGGCCTGTGGTGCACTGTCCGGCATGCTCTTATGTTCATCTTTACGCATGTCGAGTGAGGCACTACGAAGCACCTGCACCTGGCAGTTGCCTTTTTTCCCCGGTAGTGTTGCCGGAATTTCCAGTTCAGGAATTGTGGTTTTTAGCGGATGATCCGGATAGGGGTGGCTATAACTGTTCCAGCGAAACACGAAGTTACGCACCAGGTCATAAACCGCTGGCCCTTCAATTTGCATGTGGTAATCCTGCCACGGCATCCGGGGCTGGACCGTCGGGTCCAGATAGGTGCTATCCTTTGACGTGGCGGATGACTGCCAGAACTGATGGCTGAGCACGTTATCAATAATGTGCTGTATGCTGCCAGCCTGCCGACGCTCGGCTTTTTGCCGTTCATCCTGCTGGTTATCCCGCAGGAATCCCCCTGTCGGGATGACATGTTCCTCCATGGGGTTATAACTGTTTTGCCGGGAAACAGGTGCGATACACGAATTGTACATATTCATCCCCTGTCGTCCGTCTGCATTTGCCAGCAAACCATAATGATCATCATAGCGTCCGTAGGCCAGGTCAATACCGCCGACAAATGCAACCTCTTCATCGACAATCACGCATTTCTGATGATGCGAAAACATCATTCCGGATTTAGATCCCGCACGCTGAACATAAAAGGCCTTGCGCTTCAGATGACAGTTCATCGCTGCAAACACCCTCTCTGTTGCCGCCGAATAGGTTTCTACCTGTGAGGGATTATTCCACGGCATAATGTACACCTGCAGTTCTGGTGAAGCTTGTACGGCTTCCAGTAATGCATCCACCAGGCGAACCCCTTCCGCTAGTTGGGCATCCCAGTTAACCTGCCAGCCTGTAATGTAAATACATTTTTGGGCCTGTTTAAAGGCAGTCAGTAACGCAGTAAAATAGGCTTTTCCTCCCAAGAAAGCTTGCACCGCATTACCTTCGGTATACTCAGCAAAGTTTTCTGACTGACGCTCCGGGCCACTGGTGTAATGTACCCAATGGCTGTGAGTCAGCGTGGTTGTATAGCTCTTGTCGCTTTTGTCATCGAAATACACACTCCCCCGATTCATGCCATCATCAAATTTTTGCGCTGCCATCTTATTTTTCCTCCCTGAGTGAATCGAGTATTGCCCCGCTGATCTGTTGTTCATCCTGTATACATTGTTTCAGCTTTTCGCCTGGTTGAATGTTGCCAGAGACCGAATTGAACATGCGATGGAATCCCATTGCATCCTGTGCACAGAAGTCCTTTGCATCACTGCTTGTATCGGCAGGTATCATATTGAAATACAACCTGTGTGCGCGGTCACCAGCCACCATCCATAATCGGGACGAATACTGTGATGCCAGTTTTATCAGTTGCGTCTGCTGTTTTTCTGACTGGAGTACATTACCAGCATCGTCCGTTTGTCCGTTCATAAGGACTTCATCGGTAGTAATGGCCTGTATGTAAGAGTCTGCTTCGACAATTTGCCACTGACGCACTGATTGTGCGAGTCCGTTTACTCCGGGCGCATCGGACAAACGGAGCACCGGCTTAAGGTTCTGGCTGATCGGTTGAGAAGTGAATAAATCAACCAGTGGCATCACAGGCAGCTTTAATGGCATACTCGCCGCCCCGGCCGCCATCGTCCGCTTCACCCTGCGCAGATACATCGCTGTCGTGCCGTACTCAATCTTCCCCGCCTCCAGCCGCAGGTAGCTTCCGCCCCCAATCAGCGTGATACGTTTCTTTCCGGCGAAGGAGATGTCACTCGCCGAGCTCAGCGTCAGCTTCTGCTCCGCAAAGAGTCGCAGGCTGGCGTTTTGCGCCTGGACATCCACCGGGCCTTCCGACGCCTTCAGGCTCAGCTGCCCCTCCCGCGCAAACAGCCCGAGTTTTTCACCCGCCAGCGCCGTCATATTGCCCATGACACCGGCACTGATATCCCCGCCCGCATTAATGGCGACGTTCTTCGCGGCCGTCATCTGCAGGTGCTCCCCGCTGGTCAGGGCCATCCCTTCCGGAGCGGACATCAGCAGCGCCTCATTAAGCGGTTTCAGCCGCTGCTCAAACATCGCTATCTGGCTGTCAACGTCCGCCTTCAGCGCCTGTGCCTGCTCCGCCGCGATTTCCAGCTGCTGCAGTTGCTGATTCAGCCGGTCGATTTCCTTCAGCGCCGCATCCCTGTCAAGGACCTCACCCTGTGCTTTCACCTGCGCATCCGCGCTGACAAACAGCCCTTTACCGGCACGGATAACGCCATTTTCATCCGTGCGCAGCTCTGAGCCTGTGCCGCGATGCTGTCCCTGTGCGTCCACCAGATGCCCGCTGTTTAGCTGCGTTTTGCCGTACTCCGTGGCGAGCTTGATGTGCTCCTCGCCACGTTTATCCTCCATCCGCAGCTTGTTGTTCGCCGGGGTGCGCAGCACGTTGCGGGTGTGGTTGTCGCGGGAGACAGGGTCCGGATGTTCAGAATCGTGCAGGGCATATGCGATATACGGCAGGTCAATATCGCCGTTGCTGTACGCAATCGCCACTTCGGTCCCGTCGGTGAGCGGTGTGTGCCACCCCAGCGTGTCTCCCGCATAAGGTTTCGCCATCCGCAGCCACAGGTAGCCGTACCCGGGTTCCGTCCCCTCCCGGTCGAAGTCGGGCTTCACCCGGTAGCGCCCCTGTTCGTCAAGGTGAGCGTAAATATCGTTCTTTTCCCGGCTCTCAATGCGGGCCGGAAGCGTGCCGTGAATTTCCGGACGCGGGATGTCCGCCGGGCGGAAACAGTAACGCTCGGTGTAGGGCATGCCCCACACCGACACGTGCAGGCGGGAATCACGGGCTCCCCGGAAGGCCACAAGCGTGAGGACAACACCCTCTTGCAGGGCTGTAATGACGTCGCCCTGTGGCTCCAGCACCTGCCCGGGCGTGAGGTGGGCAGCATTGCTGAACAGGTGGATGCGGGCTGATTTGTTCAGTTCCCGCTCGTGGTGGATGCGGGCATAAAAGGCGCCGGATTCGGTTTCCGGCTCCGGGCTGGCGTCGTCACCTGCGTCACGGTAAGGCGCCGCGTAGCGGTAATGCTCCCCGGTGGTGACCGCATCGTTACGCACGCTGACCGTCGCATCCATCGGCGTGGTGGCTGTCCGGTAGTTGTAATCCCGCGTGGCGACAGAGCCGGTGGCAATCCTGTGCCAGGTCCGCACATCCCAGACCGATTCTGCTGCGCCGTCAAACAGGCCTGATGGCTCGCGGTACGGCAAGCGCACGTCAAACCGGTAGTTAAGCTGGCTGTCGGCAAAAATGTACGTATCCAGACCGCGCACGTCGTCCATCTCCGTGCGCCAGTAAATGCCCACCTCGGACAGAATGCGCCGGATAAACTCCAGGTCCGTTTCCCGCCACTGGGTGATAATTTCACGCGGCGGGTAGGTGCGCTCCAGGCGGAAGTCAAAATCAGGTCCCTCCAGCCCGTGTCTGCGCAGCACCTGCTCCACCACCTCAGGAACGGACTGGTTCTGAAACACGGCGCACTGCCGGGTGTATCCCAGCAGCGCCAGGCGGGAACTGAGCGTAAGCCGGTAGTGAGACTGGTCTTTTGAGGTGGAGAGCCATTCCAGGCGGGTCACCCTGCCGTGGACATTTTTGCCGCTTCGCATCCGGAAGGTGGCATATTTCATCAGCACCAGTTCCGGGGGGATGTTCGCCTGCAGGCAGGTGAACTCAATATCCCACCGGAAGGGCTCGCTCAGGGCTTCCCTGCCGCGAAAGCGCAGAACATCCGGCTTCACTGAACTGTCATTGATATCCAGAAAGTAACGGGTCTGTCCGTCAAAAAGCGCTAACCAGTTATCCATAACAAAAACCTGACTAAATGAAGGGATAAGGTGGGATGGTTACATAACTCAAATTTATTGTAAATAACTGATCTTATAAAGAGAAATAGAGTCATAGGGTTTAATGGAGGAGATAAATAAATCGACCCGCTTAACATACAAATTATTTATATAATTGCTCACACTTTGCGTGTCGTGTACGGTTTCACCGCTCAGGTCGTCGACACGGAAACGACCTGAGCGGTGAAAAGAAGCCTTGCACCAACATCAGGGACATTGCTGATAAGAGACAGGCTTGTACAGCGTTGTTATCTTACTTCGCCGCGTTATTCATCACCGCATTGAATTTATCAACAGGACAGAAGCCGTTCGCATCCACCGGGCAGCCCTTCAGCTCCAGCGTCACGCGCTGCGCCGGAGACTGCAGCGACAGCACGCTGGCGTTGCGCAGCTGCTCTGAGCTCTGATAGACATACTCAATTTTCATCAGCTCCTGGTTCGCATTTTTGTCATGCCAGCGCTGGAAGACAATCTTGCCGCCAATCGGGGTGCGCTCCTGCTGGTCGTGCAGCTGGTACGGTTTGAAATCGAGGGCGGTGAGCAGGGAAGCAATGTTCGAATCATGCCCCACCAGCAGGGTGATCTTTGGCGCTTTCGCCTGCTCGGTGACCAGCGTTTTATCGATATACTTCACCAGCGGTTTCGCCACGTTTTGCGCCACCTCGGTAGAGGTAAACAGCGAGTCCTGATAGCCGTTTTTCAGCTTCGACAGCACGCGCCACTGCTGGTCGGTTTTGATTTCACCCCAGGCGACCTGGTCGGCCGGGAAGCCTTCGTAATACTGCAGCGTGAACGCGTCCACCAGCGAGTTACCCACCTTCAGCGGCCCGGATACGCCGGGCTCTTTTTCATAGTCGGCGCTGAAGGTATCTTTCGCGTCCGCCAGCGAGCAGACCTTTTTCTCTTTGCAGGACGGCGAGTCGGCGTAGTTGGTCATCTGCTCCAGCAGCTTGTAGCTTTCACCAAGCTGCATTTTCTGCCGCTCGGACTCCATCGCCTTGAGCGCTTTTTCGCGGAATTCCGGCGAGTTATCGGTAATCACCGGATTGAATGTCGGGTCCATGGTGCCCATTTTTTCCTGATGGTGCACGGGCACATCGCAGCCCGGGAACGCGCCGGTAATGAAGAACTGCGCGGTGGCGACGGTGCGCTGCAGGCTGTTGGCGTAAGCATAAACGCTATCCGCCGGTGGACATTCTCCCGTCTTCACCATCCCCTGCTGCGCCAGCCACTCGCGCATGTAGTGCCCCATATACACCTCCAGCACGCCACCTTTGGTGGTGAGCTGGCCGCCCGGCACTTCCCACTCCGGCCACTGCTTCGGCGTGGACTGCTCCAGCACGCTGCCGTTATTGGCCAGCGGCGCGCGCAGGTTGTGACGGCTCATGATTAAAACTTGCTCCAGCTGATACCCTTCCGGCGTCTCTTGCGCCTGTACGCCAAACGTTGCTGAAATGGAACCGGCGACTGCCAGCGCGAGTAGTGCTTTTCTCATCCCTAATTCCTCACTCGTTTTAAAATGTCGCGTTCAGTGTGACAGGTTCGTCACAATTTTCCGGGAAGCATTTCTCAAACTGATGATTAACGTGCTTACGGAGTATGCCTATTAGTTTTATAATAAAACCACACCCCACCGGAGAATTCGCTGTGAAACGTACCCGCCTTGAAGAGAGCACCTGCCCCGTTGCCCGTTCGCTGGATATCATCGGAGACTGGTGGTCGCTGCTGATCGTTCGAGACGCGCTTCGCGGTATTAAGCGCTTCGGCGAGTTTCAGAAAAGCCTCGGTATCGCGAAAAACATGCTGACCACGCGGCTCAAGCTGCTGGTGGACGAAGGCATCCTCCGGCTTCAGCCCGCCTCCGACGGCAGCGCCTGGCAGGAATACGTCCTGACCGACAAGGGACGCGCCCTGCAAACCGTGCTGGTTGCCTTGTCCCAGTGGGGCAATGAATTTTTGTTCGCGGAAAACGAATGCGGCACCGTTCTCGTCGATAGCGAACAGCGCAAACCGCTGCGAAAACTGATGCTTATCGCCGACGACGGGCGCGAACTGACGCCTGAAGAGATCGTGGCCAAACTCCCCTCCTGAGCTCACCCGCCAGGCAAAAGCAAAAAAATCTCGCCAATGTGGTTGCATTATAAAACCAAATGACAGAGAGTTAATTCAGTTTCATATTGAAACCAAATAACCCACTTTGCCTGAGGTAATGCATTATGACTACGCAAATCACCACCGCCCTGATCACGGGTGCCTCTTCCGGGATCGGTGCCGTCTATGCCGATCGCCTTGCCGCGCGCGGTGCCAACCTGGTCCTGGTCGCCCGCCGCGAGGATCGCCTGAAAACCCTCGCCGCCGACCTGCGCGCGCGCTACGGCGTGGCCGTGGATATTCTGGTGGCCGATCTCACCGATGAAGCCGGGATCCGCGCGGTGGAAGACGAACTGCGCAGCAATACCGCCATTGATACGCTGGTTAACAACGCGGGCACCGCGCAGATGGCGCCGTTCCTCGCGGGCGAGGTGGCGCAGCATCAGGCCATCAATACCC
>SKER01002251.1_pt1 | contig 13156 bp, 13 predicted proteins | sample 4826961 | NCBI WGS metagenome assembly SKER01 (sample SAMN11008804, study PRJNA524170) | human gut metagenome | biome: Human fecal sample; material: Feces; isolation source: fecal sample from pouch patient p47 | host: Homo sapiens | place: Israel: Tel-Aviv | collected 2016-11-16 | reverse complement strand
CTCTTTTGAGCTCATATCCGACCGTGCTTGGTGAGCAGTTAAGTTCTCTAGCTATAGCACGATTAGAGTAGCCCTTAGAGTGCAGCTCCTGGATTGTAGTCCGGTCGTTCAGCTTAAGGTGCTTGCCCTTTTGGTGTGGTTTAGTGTTAGAATAAGAATGATCCATTTTAACCTCTCTAGAAATGTTTGTGGTAATTCATATTCTACCAGATGGTTGAAATGGATTTTTTGTGCTCTGATCCAGTGAAAACGATTTTTCTTACTGGATCGGAACAGTGTTCAGTTTAATTTTACAATCGGCGAATTTTTCTTTTTTGACCAAAAAGAAAAAGACCGATCTAGTCAGCCTTTTTAAGTCCAACCATCTCGCTCACCGGACTGAAGGTCAGGCGGTGAATCGGCGTTGGGCCGTATTTTCTTAATGCTTCCAGGTGGTCCTTGGTTCCATAGCCGGCATTATGGTCAAAGGCATAGTCTGGATAAAGACGGGCGTAATCGTCCATCAAAGAGTCTCTGAAAACCTTGGCCACAATCGAGGCCGCGGCAATCGAGTTAGACTTAGCATCCCCCTTGATCAATTCTAGCTGGGGCAAGTCCACCGGCACGTTCATGGCATCGACCAGCAAAGCATCTGGCCTGGTGCTCAAAGCTTCCACGGCCTGCTTCATGGCCAGGCGGTCAGCCTCGTAAATATTGATCTGGTCAATCACTTTGTTGTCCATGACCCCGACGCCGACAGCAACAGCCTCTTGCAGGATCTTGGGATACAGGGCCAGGCGCTTTTGCGGACTCAGTTTCTTTGAGTCGTTGACTTCCAGTAAGGAAAAATCTTCCGGCAAAATGACGGCAGCCGCTACAACCGGGCCAGCCAAAGGACCCCGGCCGACTTCATCGACTCCGGCTACGAGCTGCCCTTTAGCCCAAAAATCCTTCTCGTAACTGAAGCGGCCCAAGAATTCTTCCTTTTGCTTAGCCAGCTTTTCCTGCCGGCGCTGGTAGCTGACCAGCAGCTTCTGGACCCCCTTGCGGTCGTCTTTGGCTAATTCCGCCAGAATAGCTGGGTCGATAGAATCCGCTTGCAGCAGGTCTTTAATTTCATTAATTTTCATTATTCGCGCTTGGCCGGTCCAGGCTGATCCTGCCCAGCTTGCCCTTTCTTAACCGCTGCAGCATGAAGAGGGAGAAACGGTCATAGTCGTCCCGCATCCCGTTGTTTTGAGTCATGGCCAAAAGCAGGTCAGTGTCGCCGATATTTTCCAGCTTGTCCTTAGTGCAGTTGGCGAACTTGGCCAGATAAGCCGGGTAGTACTGCCGCAGCTGCCGGATGACAAAAAGGGCAACGTCGTCAGCGTGGAAAATTGTGTCCTTGATGGCCCCAAAAGCAGCCAGCTTGTAGCCTACGTCCTGGTCTTCAAACTTTGGCCAGAGAATCCCCGGCGTGTCCAGGATCTGGATGCCATATGGGGTCTTCAGCCAGGCCTGGCCCTTGGTTACCCCCGGCCGGTCCCCGGTCATGGTGACATTGCGGCCAACCAGGCGGTTGATGATAGTGGACTTGCCGCAGTTAGGCACGCCAACTAGGCAGATGCGGATGATCGGGTTGGAGGCCCCTCTCTCTTCCAGCTTCTTGACCTTTTCGCTGGCTGCCTTCTTGATCAAGGTGATCAAGGCCTGCATATTAGTGTTGTGCTGGGCATCCATAGCCATGACCAAGGTGCGCGGGCCCTGCAATTTCTTTTGCCAGAGCTTGGTCATCACCGGGTCAGCCAGGTCGGTCTTGTTTAAAACGATCAGGTGGGGCTTGTCGCCGACCAGTTCACTGATCATCGGGTTTCTGGAAGCGCTGGGAATCCGGGCGTCCAAAACTTCAATAACAACGTCAATTAAGTTTAATTTTTCTTCCAGCTGATTCCTAGCCTTGTTCATGTGGCCTGGATACCATTGAATTTTAGTCATTTTTCCTCCCAAAAACAGCAGAAAAGGAAGCCGGGGCTCCCTTTCGTGCTTGTCACTGAATCCTAAAAATTATCCTAGTACTGCATTTTCTCTTCATAAGCCTGGTAAGCATCGTCAAAAATCGTCATGCTGGGTAGGTAAGCGGCATTTTCCTCCAGATATTCTGACAGCCTGGTCCGGTCCTGTTCCTGTCTGGGAAAGGTAGAATCAAACTGGGCGTTGTTGGCAAACTGGGCCAGGTCGCCATTTGAATCCGGATCGCGCAAAGTCATCAAAAACTGGTAAAAACTTTGTCGGTAGACCATATATTACTCCGTATAAAACATGACCGCGTAGGCCCCATGGCCGGCGTGGGTGATGATGATCGGGCTGGTTTCCTGGACCAGGATCTCCAGGTCCGGGTTGACCTCCTTGAAGCGCTGGGCGAGCTCTTCCATCTTGTCTCTGGTGTCGACATAGGAGATGCCGACATACTTGACCTTGTCGCCCAGTTCTTTCAACTGGTCGACAAGCATGTCGTCAAACTTCTTGATGAATTTCTTCCCCCGGCCCCGGTAAGGGACATTCAAGCTGCCCTCTTTCATGGTTAGGCCGACGTGGAAGTTCAAAGCTGAAACCACCCGGCCGGCCCACTTGCCCAAACGGCCGCCGGCTAAAATGTTCTGCAGGTTGGGCACCATCATTTCCAGGTACATATTCTTGCCGATCTGGTCCAGGTGAGCCAGGATTTCATCCATTTCCTTGCCCGCTTCCGCGTCCTTGGCCGCCTCAATGCAGTAGTAGCCTTGAGAGCGGTCAGTATAGCCGCAGTCGATGACCGTGATCTTGCCGGCTACCATTTCAGCGGCCTGGCGGGCGGAATCAACCGTCCCCGACAGGGTCTTGGCCATGAAAATCCCCAGGACTTCACTGCCGTCAGCCGTCAGTTCCTCCATTCTCTCCACGAACAGGCCGACCGGGGGCTGGCTGGTCTTGGGCAGCTTCTCTGCCTCATCCATCTTTTGGATAAAGTTGGCCCGGGTAATGTCAACGCCATCCGTGTAGGTATGTCCGTCGATTGTCAGCGACAGGGGCACCACCGTAATACCGTATTTTTCAATTTCTTTCGGACTCAGCTGTACTGAGGAATCCGTCATGATCTTGATCTTAGACAATTTAACTGACCTCAATTTCCAAATCATCCTATCAGCTTCTCAGTTGTGATAGAATTAGACTTAATACAGACTTTAGTATAGCAAATTTTCGGCTAAAAATTATAATTAATTGATCAAAACTGAAAGGGACTTTATATGGCTTTCAATCCTTGGCAGCCGGTCAAAGACCGGCCCAAATCTTACTATATCATTGACAATGTTCTCTCATCCGTCGTGCACGGGATCGGCTTCGGCCTCTCAATCGCCGGCCTGGTTATTTTGGTGGTCCGGGCCGCCCACAGCCACAGCGCCCTCAGAGTGACAACTTTTGCCATCTACGGGGCTTGCATGATCCTGCTTTACCTCTTCTCGACCCTCTACCACAGCCTGGTCTTTACCAAGGCGAACAAGGTCTTCCAGATCTTCGACCACTCTTCAATCTTTATCGCGATTGCCGGCTCTTATACCCCTTATACCCTGGTCACGATCGGCGGGGCTAAAGGCTGGGTCATGTTCGGCATCATCTGGGCCCTGACGGTCTTTGGGATCCTCTATTATATCTTCAACCAGGGCAAACACGTTATCGGCGACACCATCCTTTATATCGCCATGGGCTGGATGGTGATCCTGGCCGGCAGCCAGCTTTATTTCAGCCTGGGGCCGACCGGCTTCTGGCTTTTAGTCTCAGGCGGGATTGCCTACACCTTCGGCTGCCTCTTCTTCTCTATGCGGGGCCTGCCATATAGCCACGTCATCTGGCACTTCTTCGTTTTGCTGGGCTCCATCTTGATTTTCTTTTCAGTTTTATTTTATGTATAAAAAAGGCGCTGGTGACCAGCGCCTTTTAGATTGCCAAAAATTCCGCGATTGCCGCCTGGCTATTCTCTACCTGGCCGCTGACCACGCCCTCAAGGGCTTTGCGCAAAAGCTGGCCCAGTTCCGGTGAAGGCTTAATCCCCTGCTTAATCAGCCACTGGCCGTCAATGGCCAGCTCCCCTGCCGCCTTGATTGGCAGACGGTTATAGCGGTCTAACAGGATCTGGCTGGATAGAGGCTGGCCCAAAAGCCCCGCTAGCTTTAAAGCCGCCTCCAGGTTCTCCTGGCCGATTTCAAAGAGGTCAAAATCGCTCTCTTCCCCCCGGCTCAAGAGGTCAAAGGCGGCCACGATCTGTCTGACTTGCTGGTTCATTGCATTGGAGTTCTTCCAGGCCCGCATGAAAGGCGAAATCTTGTCAGCCGGCAGGTTGATTAAAACGGCGATCAAGCTCCAAAAGACTGCTTCGTCATCCGGACCAGCCTTAAGGTCAGTGAAGACAGAGAGCTGGTCCTTTTTCCCGGCCAGACCCGGGCATTCCTCGCTTAAGCCGGTGGCCAAAAAGTCCTTAAAAGCCTGCCGGCTGTTCTTGCCCAGGGCCAGCTTGACAAATTCTTCCCTGATTCTTTCCACGGAAATCTTGCTTAAAAGCTCGTGGTTGTCGATAATAGCCTGCCTGGTCTTTTCTTCCAGGCTGAAAGAGAGCTGGCTCATGAAGCGGACTGCCCGCATCATCCGCAAGGCATCCTCATGAAAGCGGTCTTCAGCCACGCCAACAGCTTTGATCACCCGCCGCTTCAAGTCGCCTAAACCGTCAAAAAGGTCAATGATCTCCCCTTGCCGGTTCATGGCCAGGGCATTGATAGTAAAGTCCCGCCGCTTTAAGTCCTCGTCCAGGTTCTGCACGAAGGTGACCTTGTCTGGCCGGCGGAAGTCCTGGTAGCCGGATTCCGTTCTGAAAGTCGTGATTTCGTAGCTGGATCCCCCATAAAGGACGGTCACTGTCCCGTGCTGGATGCCAGTGTCGATACTTTTGGCAAAAGTCTCCTTGACTTCTTCCGGGTAGGCACTGGTCGCGATATCCACGTCATGAATCGGCCGCTCTAAGAGCAGGTCGCGGACGCAGCCGCCGACGAAGTAAGCTTCAAAGCCTGCTTCTTCCAACTTTTCCAGGACCGGCATGGCCTGGGTAAAAACTTCCGTTATACGAATATTAGTCATCTTCTTCTCCACCTCGACTGTTTTTTGCTAAAATTGATTACGTATGGGGAATAATTTAAGAAATAAGAAAGGAGTATCGAAATGAACAAGCCAAAATTCAAATGGACCACTAGTGACACGATCGATATCCTGATGATTGCCCTGGGCTCGGCCATCTACGCCTTCAGCGTGGACATGGTGTCGATTCCCAACAAGCTGGCCGACGGGGGATTGTCGGGTTTCACCCTGATCATCCGCCACTTCTGGGGGGTCAACCCCGGTCTCAGCACCTTCATCATCAACATTCCCTTGATCTTTCTAGGCTTTAAATATGTGGGCAAGCGGGCCATGATTTATACCGTCTGGGGAACCCTTTGCCTGTCCTTCTTCTTAAGCATGTGGACCCTGCAGTCTATTATAGACCAAGTTCCCCTCCATCACGACCCCTTCCTGGCTACTGTCACGGCCGGCTGCTTGTCGGGGCTGGGACTGGGACTGGTCTTCCGCTTTAACGGGACCACCGGGGGCAGCGATATTGCCGCCCGGGTCTTGCAGGAAAAATACGGGATCACGCCCAGCAAGGGCCTTCTGGCCCTGGACTTCTTAGCCCTGGCCTGCTCCCTGTCTTACCTGGACTTCTTCCATGTCGGCTACACCATGGTCTCCTGCTTCATTTTATCCAAGGTCATGGCCCTGGTTACTGAAGGCGGGACCCAGGCCAAGGGGGCCTTTATCATTTCCCAGAACTACCGGAATATCGCCAAGCTGATTGACCTGCGCTTAGAGCGGGGCTTCACCTACATTAACGCTGAAGGCGGCTATTCCAACGAACCCCGCCACATGATCTACCTGGTCCTGTCGCCAAGGGAAATCCCGGAATTAAAGAAAATCGTCAAGCAAGAAGACCCGCAGGCCTTCATCATCTTCTTTGACGTCAACGAAGCTTTGGGCGAAGGCTTCAGCTACAAGACTAAGTCGCCAAGCTTATTTATCAGAAAGTAAAAGGAGTCACCAGCGTGACTCCTTTTTTCTTGCCTTAATCTTGCTTAATCCTGAGAGCCGTGTCCCGCAGCTTCTTGCTAAAGACAGGCGCCAGGTGCTGCAGGACTTCTAATTCATCGTCTCTGAAAGGCTTATTATTGACATGCCAGCCAATCTGGTCATCAGTTTTACCGATCAACTCACTCTGACTCTTAAAGCCATAGAAATCCAAAAAGGCCTGGCTGACGCCGACAAAACGTCTTTGCGCGTCCTTCCAGAAGAGCTTCAGATTGCTTTGAGTAATGACTGTCTGCCAAACCTTGCTGTCCACATCATCAAAGGCATTGTTTAAGCTGCGCTACTGGCTCTTCATCACGGCAGTTTCCGTAATTTCAATGCAGAGCAGCTGGTGGTTAAGCTGGTAGCGGTCGGCGGTCTGGGTGATTTCCTTGACTGGGTCAATCACTGTAAAGTCTGACCGGGAAATATTGATCGAGACCGGAACCACTGGCTTGCCCTGTTCAAAGCGGTCAGCCAGCATTTTGGAAACATGGTTCAAGACGAAGAGGTCCAGCTTGTAAGACAGGTTTGCCCCTTCAAGAACTGGCACGAAGACGCCTTGTGAAATCATCCCTAACTGCGGGTCAATCCACCGGCTCAGAGCTTCCAGATTGCAAACCTTATCAGTCAAAGTCCAGATAACCGGCTGAAAGTAAACCTGGATCCAGCCCTTTTCCAGGGCCTAGTCAATGTGGCTAAGCACATACTCTTGCAGGCGGTGTCTTTGGTCCAGCTTGTCATCATAGTAAAAAAGGATCTTCCAAGGACTCACAGGCCATATTCCTGGCAGTAGGCATAAAAGCGGTCTTCACCCGACCGGGTTGCAGGCCTGGTCACCAAAACTGTCCTTAAGACAAGCTCCCACAAAGCGCAGCAGGTCATCCCCCTGCTTAAAGCCGTATTGGTTGTTGTAATCCTTTATCCCCACCAGGTCAAAGGAAATGATCGAAACATGCTCGCCTTCCTTGATCCAGTCCCTTGTCCGGCTTTGGCCGACTTCTTGGAAAGAGCGCAGGTCCAGCAGGCCGGTCAAAAGGTTCCGGTTGATGTTGATCGGCGTAATGTAGCACAGGTGCAATTCCCGGCCAGCAACTTCAGCCTTGCGAACCTCAGCATTAAGCAGGTGCTCTTGCCCCTTGGCATCTGCAACTGTAATGTGTTCAAATTCGGCATGATCACCGCTTAGACCTGTAGTCAGCGGGAAGAGCTTTTCCCAGGCAAAATCAGTCAGTTCAGCCATATTTTTGCAGGCAAACAAATCCAGCAGCTTCTTATTGGCATAGACGATGGCCGTTTTATTATCCTTGACTTCCAGAACCAGGAAGGGCTCCCGGATATAAGTAAAAGACTTTCGCAAGAAATTTGTCAGATCATCTTTTTCAATCATATTACCAGCTTCCATCTAGCTATTTTTTGTCATTAGAGACTTGTACAAAGTAATTATACTAAATCCTTCTATCTTTCTCTCAAAAAATAATAGTATTTTTACAATTATTTCGCAAATTAAAACCGCTCTCACTTAGAGAACGGTTAAAAACTTAAAAAGTATTCAGTTATGATGGCAATTTCGCGAACTGGCTGCGGTAAAGCTGGCTGTAAAAGCCGCCCCGGGCCAAAAGGTCAGCGTGCTTGCCGCGTTCAATAATCTGCCCGTCCTTCATCACCAGGATCAAGTCAGCATTAACGACCGTGGACAAACGGTGGGCCACGACAAAGCTGGTCCGGCCCTGCATCAACTTGTCAAAAGCAGCTTGAATCAGCATTTCTGTCCGGGTGTCGATAGAGCTGGTTGCTTCATCCAAAATCAGCATTGGCGGGTCCAGCAGCATGACCCTGGTGATACAGAGCAGCTGCTTTTGCCCGGCGCTTAAGCTGTCAGCGGAAAGGGGCGTGTCCAGGCCCTGGGGCAGGCGGCGGATAAAGCCCCAGCTGTGGGCAGCTTTAGCCGCTGCGATGATTTTCTCGTCAGTAGCATCTTCCTTGCCGTAAGCCAGGTTATCCCGGACTGTCCCCTCTTCCAGCCAAGTGTCCTGCAAGACCATGCCGAAATTTTTTCTTAAGGCATGGCGGGACATGTCCTTGATATTTCTACCGCCTAAGTAGATTCCGCCGGAATCCACGTCATAAAAGCGCATGAGCAGGTTGATGGTGGTCGTCTTCCCGCAGCCGGTCGGCCCGACCAGGGCAACTCGCATCCCCGGCTTGGCAGTCAAGTTGAAGTCCTTGATCAGAGGCTTGTCCGCCTGGTAGGAGAAGTTGACATGGTCAAAGACGACTGAACCGGTCTTGACTTCAGGCAAATTGCCATCAGCCTTGTTCAAGTCAACCGGATCAGCTTCCGGCTCTTCATTGATCAGTTCAAAGACCCGGCCGGCGCAGGCAGCCGCGTTTTGCAGCTCAGTAATCACCGAGCTGATGTCGTTAAACGGCTTCATGTACTGGTTAGAGTAATTCAGCAAAACGCTGAGCCCCCCAACCGTAAGACGCCCGCCCATGATGGCAAAAGCACCCGCCAAGGCGACCAGGGCATAAATCAGGGAATTGATAAAGCGGGTGGCCGGGTTGGTCAGGCTGGAATAAAAGGTCGCCTGCTGGCTGTATTCTTGCAGGCGGTGGTTTATTTCAGCGAAGCGGCTTGAGGCGGTTTTTTCATAACCAAAAGCCTTAACCACCTTGACCCCGCTCACCATTTCCTCAATCAAGCTGGTCTGCTCGCCCCGAGTCTGGCTCTGCTTTCTGAACATCTGGTAGGACCGGCTGGCAATAAAGCGGGCCACGATGAAACTCAAAGGAGTCAAGACCAAAACCAGGAGGGTAATTTCCACCGACTGGCTGAGCATGAAGGCTAGGGTAGCCACAATAGTGATCAAGCCGGAGAAAAGCTGGGAAAAGCCTAGGAGCAGGCCGTCAGAGAGCTGGTCGGTGTCGGCAATGATTCTGGAAACAATGTCCCCGCTTGGGTGCTGGTCCAGATATGACAAGGGCAAAAGCTGCAGCTGCCGGATGGCCTTTTCCCGGATATCCTGGACGGTCCGGTAGGTCAGTTTATTGTTGATCAGGCCCATCAGCCAGGTGGCGGCGGCTGAGACAATCACCAAGATTAAAATCTGGACCAGGTCCTGGCCAATAGCTGGAAAGTTAACTTTGCCAGGGCCGACAATCTGGTCAATGGCCCGGCCAAAGATGATCGGCACATAAAGCTGGGAGATAACGGAGACTGCCGCCAGAATTATGCTGATGAATAAAAGAAGGCGGTAGCGGCCGATAATTGGCAAAAGCTGCTTCATCGCCTGCCAGCTGGCCATTTTCTTGTCTTGCTTTTTCATCGGCTCCCCTCCTTATCTTCTTTTGCTTCTTTTTCCTTCGGGAACTGGGAATAATAGATTTCCTGGTAGACCTGGCAGTTGGCCAAAAGCTCTTCGTGCTTGCCGCTAGCCACCAGTTTGCCATCGTCTAAGACCAGAATCTGGTCAGCCTGCATGATGCTGGAAGCCCGCTGGGAAACCAGAATCTTAGTTACGTCCTTCAAGCTGGCCAGAGCCTGCCGCAGACGCGCCCCCGTTGCCAGGTCCAGGGCGCTGTCGCTGTCATCTAAAATCAAAAGCGGAGCCTGCTTGACCAGGGCCCGGGCGATGGTCAAACGCTGCTTTTGCCCGCCGGAAAGGTTTCTGCCTTCCTGCTCGAGCTGAAAGTCCAGCTGGCCGGGCTTAGCCAAGACTACGTCTTTCGCCTGGGCGAGGCTGAGGGCCTGCCAGAGTTCTTCATCACTGGCCTCCAGCCTGCCCATCATCAGGTTGTCCCGGATGCTGCCGGCAAAAAGCTGGGCCTTTTGCGGCACCAGGGCATACTGGTCCAATAGTTCCTCTTGGGTCAGTTCCTTTATGGAAACGCCGCCCAGTTTGATCTCCCCTTCCCCGCAGTCATAAAAGCGGGTCAACAGATTCAAGAGGGTGCTCTTGCCGCTGCCCGTCCCCCCGATAATGCCGACGGTCGCGGCCGGCTTGATCGTAAAGGTCAAGTTTGAAACGGCCGGCGCGGAGGCTGCCGGATAGGAAAAGGAAACATTTTTAAAGTCAACCTGGCTGTTTGTGACCTTTGGACCTGCTTCAGGATAAGTCAAGTCATTTTCCGTGGCCAGAACCTGGCCAACCCGGTCTCCGCAGGCCCAGGCCCGGTTGATGGTGATAATCAGGCTGGCCAGCTTAATCAGTTCCACGATCATTTGGGCCAGGTAGTTGTAAAGAGCCACCACTTGCCCTTGAGCCATTGCTCCGGTATTTACCTGGACGGCGCCAACTTGAATCAAGACAATGGCCGCGATGTTGATCATGACATAAGTCACCGGGTTCATAGCGGCTGACAGGCGGCCAACGAACTCGTTCAGCTTGGTCATGGCGGAAACTTTTTCATCAAATTTGGCCACGGCGGCTCTTTCTTTTCTGAAGGCCCGGATGACCCGGACCCCGGCCAGGTTTTCATTGCTCAGGCGGGTAATTTCATCCAGCCGCTTCTGCACCTTCCGGTAAAGGGGGATGCTGACCAGCATGATGCCAAAAACGACCAGGGCCAAAAGCGGAATCACTACGGCAAAGATCAAGGCCGCTTTAACATTGACCGTAAAGGCCGCGATCATTGACCCAAAGACGATAAAAGGACTTCTTAATAAGAGGCGCAAAGCCATGTTGAAGCCGGTCTGCACCTGGTTGATATCACTGGTCAAGCGGGTGATCAAGGTGCTGGGCGGCAGCTGATCCAGGTTGGCAAAACTGAACTTTTCCACCTTGTCAAAAGCCGCCTGCCGCAGCTGGCTGGCCAGGCCCACGCTGGCCTTGGCGGCAAACCACTGGGCAGTAATGCTGGCCGTGATCCCTAAAAGGGCCAAAAGGGCCAAGAGGCCAACCTGCTGGAAAACATAGGCCTGGTTTCTTTCTTTGATCCCGTAATCGATAATCCTGGCCACGACCAGGGGAACGAACAGGTCAAACAGGGCTTCTAGCAGCTTGAAAAGCGGGGCCAGAACGCTTTCTTTTTTATAGTCTTTGAGGTAGCTGAAGACGTATTTCATGTTCCACTTCCTTAATTTATTTGATGTTTCGAAATTCTATCATACTTTATTCTTATTAAAATCAACAAGCACAAATTTCTAAATCGATCATTTTTCCGAGTTTACCACTTGATTTTTTACAGGATTAGCAATAAAGTTTAGTCATAATACTAAGAATGAACACTTTTTCATTGTTAATACCGCAATTTCTTTTGCCTGGCAGCACTTTTTAACCGGGAAAATTAGAAATAGTTAGGTTAAAAATTTTTAAAAGTTTCGATTTTTTTAATAACAAGTGTTTTTATTTCTTGAGCAATTGATATATTATTATATCAGAACTGTTTGATACGCATAGCATATATATCTGACATTTCAATCTTTTTATTATGAGGAGCTTAGTAAACCCGTGAGAATCGAACACCTAGAGATCTTTGTAAACGCCGCGCAGACGCAGAGCTTTACCAAGACTGCACAAAATATGAACATGTCCCAGCCAGCGGTTTCCCTGGCCATATCCTCAATCGAGAAGCAACTGGGCTACCAGCTGTTCAGCCGCTCCCGCCGCAAGATGCTGCTGACCCCGGCCGGCCGGTCTTTGTACAACAGCATCAAGAGCGAATTGAACGACTACCGGACCGCCGTTTCCAAGGCCAAGCGGATCGCCATGTCAGAAGGACAAATCACCTTGAAGGTCGGCTTAATCGGAATTCTAGCCGAACAGCTGATGCTTCCTGGCTTGATCCGCCAGTTCCGCAGGAGCCGCGACACCATCAACATCGAATTCTTCGTTGAAAGCAGCCCGGTTCTCTTTGAGAAGCTGGCCTCCCACGAGCTTGACCTGGTCTTGTCAACTCCGGAAGCCATGCCGAAATTCCCGGACTTCACCGCCTACACGATCGGCAAGTTGAAGTGGTGCACCCTGGTGCCAAATGACCACCCTCTGGCTGAAAAGGACCTGCTTTCAGAAAAGGACCTGGACGGCAAGGACCTGGTCTTCCTGGACCTTTCTTGTTCATCACCGCTGATTACCTTGATGCAGGACCGGATTGAAAAGAACTGCAAGCAAAGCCGGATCTTCTTTGCCAACAATGTCGTGGCGCAAACTATGATGGTTTACACCCAGCAGGGCCTGGCTATCCAGCCGTACACCGGCCCGCTTGATGACGACAATTGCGAAGTCAACGGCCTAAAGCGGGTTCCCCTGGACGTCAAGGTCAGCTCAGACCTGACCCTCTTCACTTGCAAGGACGTCCTTAACGAACACGTCCTGGACTTGATGAACTGGCTCAAGGCACAAAAGCTGGGCTAAGATTATAAGTATACAGAAAAAATGCTCATCGGCTGATGAGCATTTTTCATTGCTGTTTTTTCGACTTGAGTTATTTGATTTCATTAAAGGACTTGTTGCAGTAGTTGATCAGCTGCCGCATGTCCTGCTTGCCCCAGTTCCAGGCCCGGAATTCCTTCAAAAATTCCTCTGAGCAATAGTTTAAGTAGTTGTCCTCTGCTTCTTCCAAAATCTGCCGGGGATCCATGGCCTTGATTTCTGCCAGCCGGCTTTCCCTAATATAAGCCGGGTCGTTTAAGAGGGACTTGCGGCTGACCGGCTTTAACTGGCAGCCCCAGCTGGCTGCCCGGGCGCTTGCCAGGTGCAAAAAGGCAGCATTGTGGGTAATGCAGTCTTGCAGGATCTTCTGGCCCCGGCCAGATTGTCTGGGCATCTCCAAACTGAAGCAATACTGCCGGTCTAAAGTCAGAAAAAGACCGTGATTGTCAAGGCACTCAAATAGCTTCATCTGGTGCAGGCCCACCAGGTCAAGTGGCTTGTGGCGCATGATGAAAAAAGAGAAATAGGCATGTGAGCCAAAGGACTGCACATACTGGTCCGACATTCCGATCTGCCGGCAGAGCTGCTTTTTAATAGTCAGTTCGTGGGCCGGCTCCTTCTTTCTCAGTTCATGGACCAGG
>SKER01002249.1_pt1 | contig 13158 bp, 14 predicted proteins | sample 4826961 | NCBI WGS metagenome assembly SKER01 (sample SAMN11008804, study PRJNA524170) | human gut metagenome | biome: Human fecal sample; material: Feces; isolation source: fecal sample from pouch patient p47 | host: Homo sapiens | place: Israel: Tel-Aviv | collected 2016-11-16 | reverse complement strand
GTGAAACACCCTTGATGAAATCTGACAGTTCCGATAGATTCCAAACTGCAATCCACCGATTTTATTAGCCATAAGTGTTACAAAAATGCTTGACCACAACAATCGGCGTTGAAGGTGTAGATGCTGGCAGTGTTTTCCGCTTCGTTCCAGTTGATAATGGTTTCTTTCTCATACTTAGACAGCTTCGTCATAAAAATCCTCCTCAAAGTCAGTGCTTTTCTCTACCATCCGCAGATACTTCTTTGCCTCGTAATACTTTGCCATCTCCATGCGGAGTTGCTGATAAAAGCAAGGATACCAGTGTTCCTCAACCTCATTTTCCATCTTTCTGGCAAGTCCCAGCATCCAGCGTTTTGCTTTTGGATCAACAGTCAATGCGGTCAGCCATTTGAGCCTTGTCACGGTGTTGTGGTGATTGGGACAGGCAAAGGCATAAAGAATTTTCTTTTCTTGAATACTCAAATTCATGATTACGCCGTCCTTTCTTTTTCGTTCTCGTGCGGAGTGCCACCGCTGTCCAGCCAGTTGAAGAAGGCTTTCTTGCTGATCTTAATCAGTCTGCCGCTGCGCACTGCTGGAAACCCCGGTGTGTGTACCAGCTCATAGGCACTGGCTCTGGAAATCCCCATGATATGCTGAATATCCATAACATCCAAAATCAGGGGCAGAGCGTCATAGTCGTTCCATTTTGTTTTTTCTTTCATATCGGTGTTCCTCCTTTATTTGAATTGATTGATATTTCATTTTTCACATATTTGCCGTTCTACCTGTCCCGTTTCCTTCATGCTGCCCTGCTCGACATACATGAGTCACCGATTTCTCGATGCGCTCGCCCTCCGTTTCAGGAGAGGTCATGGCGGTTTATCTCAGTTCAGACGGTCATTTAGTTGTCAAGGTACACGATGTAATGAAATTACCATCTGATGTCATCATATCGCTACAACCTTGACAAAACAATAGATTCGCAGTACCATTAGTGTAACAGATGTAATCAGATTATAAAATTACCATAAATGAATGGGAGGGAATTGCATGGACTTTGAATTTGTGCGGCACGAACCGCTTTATGACCGTATTCTGCTGGTACTGACGCTGGACAGACAGAAAATGAAAGAGCGCATTTTGATTGGAGAAGAACTGCAAATCCGGTTTCGTTTACAAGGATATGCCGATGCAGAGGTGCTGTGTGATGTTACACGCCCTTTGGGAGCTATGCTTTCAGCCTTTGAGCATGATCCTGATGGCGAATGGAACCGTTTTGGTCTGATGCCATTGAGAGAAGCGTTGCACTCTAACCGTTGGAAGCAGCCAGGACTGGAACAGGCTTCCGGTGATTTTCTGGCAAAAAAATATCTCACCGGTGATCCGGTGAGAATGTATGTGGCACTTCGTATCTGGAACGAATATTTAAAGGCAAGAGAACCACGAAATCGGGAAGCTGCCTGCGAGCGTTTTATTGGAAAAATGAACGGCTTCACAGCCTTGTTTATGGGAAATCCACCCCTTGACTTTGATGAGGATTCAGGAAAACCAAAGCGCCTGAATATTTCTACACATATTTATGGTTCTGTACCGCAGGAAGATACCCGGCTTGACCTCTGGTATCCGGACAGCAAACGAAATATGGAATGTGTTTCTGCTTATTCATCCCTGTATCCGCTGATTATCTATTATCTGAACCGCTTGAACGATTGGGGACTTTATTTCCGGAAATGCAAAATTTGCGGGAAAGTATTCCTTGCCAAAAGCCAGAGATATGAGCTTTGCAGTGATAAGTGTCGTAAAAAGCAATCTCTCCAGAACAAGCGTGAGTTTGATGAACGAGCCAGAGAAAACAATTATGATCTGCTCTACAAAAACGAATGCCAGAACTGGCGAAACAAAATCAATAAGGCAAAGAAAACCCCCGGCTTTCCTGCCGACCGTTTGGAAGAAATGCTGGCTGCTTTTGAATCTTTCAAAAAAGAAGCCTTGCAGCGGAAACAGGCTGTGAAAAAGAAAACAGCCAGTCCGAAGGAATTTTCGGACTGGCTGCTCCGGCAGAGCAATATCATTGTGGAACTGGCTGAATACATATAAAAGGTTAACTTTATAATATATTTAGTTTTTTTCAGAAATTAAAGATATTTTTCCCTTTGTAACATCTGGTACATGCTTCGATGTAATTTCATATTCTATTTCTTCAGGTAGATTTTTGAACGCAAGTACAGATGGGAAAGCCATTTTCACATGATGTTTTAAATATGAAATGTGAAATACTAAAATATCACAGGTCTCTTTTTCGTATTTTTGATAACACATAATGTGCTTTAACTGAGTCTTGTAGTTTTCCTTTTGCCTTTTGTATTCATCGCTTGCAGATACCCGATTGAATGGATCTGGAATTCGATAATCAAAATTAACTGGAGTAACAGGATAATCGCTATATTTGCTAATAGAATCTGTTTCTTTTAATTCATAGGCAAACTCTAAAAAATCCATCTCCAAAATTTCATCTATTATATTGATATCAGGAATTGGGAAATCATTAAAAGTTAGCAAGCAATCCTTTTTTACAATAAGTTTTATATCTATATCTTCATCAAATGTAGTTCCAGTATTCGCTACTACCAATCGTACAAATTTTTGAGTATCTATCCTGGAAAAAAACATCAGATATTCATTGTATTCAACAATATCCCAATACAATTTTTGTATAGATTTATAACGTTGTTGTTCAGCATCATTCCCCTCTAATGATGGAGAGTTATTAGAAAATGGGGTAGATAAGATTATGCTGCTTTGCTTCAAGTTGCCTACATACCAAAACTGCTCTGGAATCTCTATGTTGTTACGCTCACAAAACTTTAGAATTGTTTCTTTCCACCGTTCAGAAATATTTACATCTGTTAATGAATTTAAAAACATTTTAGAAAGTTCTGGTCTTTTTATTAATTCATTTTTACCATCGTTCAACAAACTTTGAGAAGCTTCTTCTTGTTTTTCAGGCGTACGCTGTGGTAAATAATTGTCTTTCAAGTTATCTATTAGAGTATAGATAGCTTGAACTTTGTCACTCATAAGCTTGCAGTTTGATAGAGCTAATTGTTGATATGTAACCACATCTTCATTTCCAGAATCATAATCTTGTATCTGCAACAATGGGGCTACCGTTGTTGTATCTTGAGAAATCTCTCCAGTTATTATTGGCAGAAAATACATTGTCAAATGATTAGCAAACTGTTTCCTTAAATCGCTTTCATCTTTGACCAATCCATATAATCCACGTCCTTTGTATTTTTCCTTAAAATCATTTACCTTATGATATTGCTCCATATCTATCACAGATGGGTTAATTGGGGCATCTACAAAATAAAGAAAAACCTGTTTACCCGAAGATAACATCTCTTCAATTTCTTCTTCAGTTCCTGATCCATACTTATCCGTAGGTGTTCCAAATTTTGTCCAGAAAATTGCGACTGCTGCGTCACAATCTCGCACAAATTGCTTGTTTAATAACTCTTGCGGTCTGTCTCCAGATTGAGGAAAACTGTCAGTAGCCCAATGTCGTGTTACAATTTCAGCATTATTAATACAACCTAAAGTATGATTAAATGACTCAACACACTCTTTCACAATCTCAGCATATTGAAGGACATCCCCGGGACAAGAGATTAGTAAATCATAAGCAGTAATTCCTGTTCTTGGCATATTATCACTCCCTTTTAAATCATCTGAAAATATCTCAAAGCATCTATAATAGCCGCTTCCTTTTCCGGTGTACATTTCGGCTGTCTGGCATTTTCGGATTTTGGCTTGTTGTAGTTTTCCCGCTCGATAATGCCATATTTCTGTTTGACTTGGGCGATGTAGAGGTGGCTGACTTTCAGACCTGTATGTTCCAGCACATACGTCTTGATTTCCTCATAGGTGGCTTTGCTCTCCGCAGCTGTAATATCCAACTCATCCATTTTCACCTCAACCTCAATGTGCTGTTTTGTGTTGAGTTTGGACAATAAACATATCGTCTCCACATGCACCGTCTGACAAAACTGATCCACCGCCACGCTCTTCACGACCTCATATCCTCTTGCCTGTATCATCTCCAGATCCCGCGCCAGACTGGTCACTTTACAGGAAATGTACACAATCTTGTCCACTCCGTAATCCAGGATTTTCGGCAGAGCCTTTGGATGAATCCCGTCTCTTGGCGGATCCAGGACGATCACATCCGGTTTTTCCTTAATCTCATCCAACACTTTAAATACGTCCCCAGCAATAAATTTACAGTTGGAAAGTCCGTTGTGTGCAGCATTTTCTTTGGCTGCCTCCACAGCTTCCTCAATAATCTCCACACCGATCACCTGTTTTGCCACCGGCGCCAGCACCTGCGCGATCGTCCCAGTTCCGCTGAACAAATCGAACACTGTCATATCGTTGATATCTCCGATATAATCACGAACTGTACTGTAAAGCACTTCCGCCCCTCTTGAATTTGGTTGGAAGAAAGAAAACGGCGTGATCTTGAATTCCAGATTCAACAGCTTCTCATAAAAATAGTCTTGCCCGTAAATGATTCTGGTCTCATCACTCTGAACCACATCAGAAAGAGAATCATTTAAAATATGAAGAAATCCCACGATTTTCCCTTCCAGTTCCAAATTAAGGAGTGCTTCTTTTAATGGAGACATATCGTGTTCTTCCTGTGTCGTTGTAACCAGATTGACCAGGATTTCTCCTGTGCGGTCACCTCTTCGAAGCAGCAAATGACGCAGATAGCCTGTATGCTGCATTTTCTTATAATAGCTGACATTTCGCTGCTTAAAATATTCCAGCACACAATTTAAGATTTTTGTCATGTCATCATGTACCAGCTTGCAGTCTGACGCTGTCAGCACATCATACGTGCTGCCTTTTTTATGCAGTCCCAATGTCAGAGGCCCGTCCTTATACTCGTCGCCGAACGAGAACTCCATCTTATTGCGGTATGCAAATTCTTTCGGACTTGCCTTCACTCCTTCAAAAAGATATTCACCGTTCACTGCTTCATTCAGAATGTTTTTCACCTGTTCTGCCTTCATGTCCATCTGTGCTTCATAAGACATGGTCTGGTACATACACCCTCCGCATACCGGGAAAATGCTGCACACCGGTTTTCTTGTTTCCAGCGGAGATTTCTCCAGCACTTCCAACAGGCGCCCCTCTGCATTTCCTCGCTTAAACTTATTCACACAGAATTTTACCTTCTGTCCCGGAATCCCGTTCTTTACGATCACAGATTTGCCTTCTTCTGCAACTGTGACAACTCCTTTATTGGGAAACTCCACTTTTTCTATCGTTCCTTCTAATACTTGTCCTTTTTTCATTCTCTTTTATCCTTATCTTTTCTTTGTTTTTGTAATACTTCCTGACGAAAAAAGAGACAGGGTGCAGTGTATTCCGACCACATCCTGTCTTCTGTTCTCTTTTCGTTCTGATTAAACCTGATCTTCCTCACTGAAATAATCATCGAAATCATCATCAAAATCTTCTTCGAAATCTTCCAGATAATCCGGTGTAAAGAAGCAATATACCGCATATGCGATCGCTGCCACTGCTGCAACAGCACCTACAATCGCCAATACCCAGATGACTGTCTTTTTCACTTTTTCATCATCTTTCTTTTTCAGTAATTCATTCAGTTTTGACTCTGCGATCAATTCCTCAACTTTACTCATATATTCACGTCCTTTCTCCTTGCCGCCGTACAGGTTTGCTTTTCATTATTATAACACTATCATTTTCAGATTACTACTGATTTATGCCAAATTCACATAATTTCTATAATTTTACCAAACGGGCAAATCCGGCAAACATTTTTTTCACTCCGGCGGTGTCAAACTCTACGGTTACCTCAAAATCTCTGCCGCCTTCCGTAATCTGTGTCACGGTTCCTTCTCCAAATTTCATGTGCCGGACACGGTCACCCACACCATAATCCAGCCCCTTTTCTTTGCTGACTGCAAACTGTTTTGGCGCAGCCGCAGAAAATGCCTTTGCCTTAAAGGTCTGTTTTGCCTGCGTATACGCAGTCTGTTTCGGAATCTCCTGTCTTTCTTCAAACATTTTCGAAGAACGGTTGCCATTGTCAAGCAGTTCCAATGGAATTTCTTTCATAAACCGGGACACTTTATTGTACTGTGTCTCTCCCCGCACCATCCGCCGCATAGCACTGGTCATGGTCAACTTCTGCTCTGCTCTTGTGATTCCCACATAGCAGAGGCGCCGCTCTTCTTCCATATCCTCCCTGTCATCTGATGTAACTGTCATATAACTTGGAAACAGTCCGTCTTCCATTCCTGCCAGATACACATGTGGAAATTCCAGACCTTTTGCACTGTGCAGTGTCATTAAAACTACATAATCCTGTTCCTCATCCAGACTATCAATGTCTGCCACCAATGCGACTTCCTCCAAAAATCCGCTAAGCGTCGGTTTTTCGTCCTGATCCAGACGGGACTCTTCATAAACCGCAACCTTGCTTCGAAGCTCGTCGATATTTTCAATTCTCGTCTCTGCCTCTTCTTTTCCTTCTGCTTCCAGACTCTCTATGTATCCAGTCTTATCGATCACTTCCTGCAAAAGATCCGACAGACTTAAAGTTTCTGCCACTCCCTTAAAGTACTCGATCAATGCCACAAATCCTTCCAGCTTTGCAGCACCTCTTGCCACCCCCGGTATCAGATCCAGCCCTAAAAGAGCATCATAGAATCCGATTCCTCTGGACGCCGCTGACTCCTGAATTCGATTGATCGTAGTCAGGCCAATGCCTCGCTTCGGTACATTGATGATCCTTCTGACTGCCAGATCATCTTTTCCATTGTCGATGGTCTTCAGATATGCAAGCACATCCTTGATTTCTCTTCTCGCATAGAAATTCACACCGCCGACAATCTTATATGGAATATTCTGTGCCACAAACCGTTCCTCAAACAGACGGGACTGCGCGTTAGTCCGGTATAAAATCGCATGATCATTGTAAGATGCCCCGTTTCTGACTTCCCTTTCAATGTCATCTGCAATATATTCTGCTTCATCATATCCGGTATCAAACTGGCAGAACTTAATCTTCTCTCCTTCGCCGTTGTCTGTCCAAAGCTGCTTGTCCTTTCTGCCCACATTGTTGCTGATCACTGCATTCGCAGCATCCAGGATATTGCCTGTAGAACGATAATTCTGCTCCAGTTTGATGACTGTCGCATCGGGAAATTCCTGTTCAAAATTCAAAATATTTTTAATATTCGCTCCCCGAAATTTATAAATGGACTGATCATCATCACCGACCACACAGAGATTTCTGTATTTGCCCGCCAGCAGACTCACCAGCTGAAACTGTACGGTATTTGTATCCTGATACTCATCCACCATAATATAACGAAACCGCTCCTGGTAATTCTCCAACACATCCGGCTGAGTCTCAAACAACTGCACAGTCTTCACGAGCAGGTCATCAAAATCCAGTGCATTATTGGCATGCATCTGCTTTTCATACTCCTGATATACCTTAGCGATCTTCTCTTTTCCAAAATCTCCCTGCGCATTCAATGCATACTCCTGCGCGGAAATCATCTCATTTTTAGCTGCCGAAATCGCCGCTAAAAGATTTCTCTCCTTATATACCTTCGTATCGATCTGCACCTGTTTACAGACATCTTTCATCAATGTCTTCTGATCATCCGTATCGTAGATTGTAAAATTCGTATCATACCCAAGGCGGTCAATATGTCTTCTCAAAATCCGTACACAAGTCGAATGAAACGTGCTCACCCAGATACTCTCTGATCCAAATCCTACCAGATTATCCACACGCTCCCGCATCTCCCCGGCCGCCTTGTTCGTAAACGTGATCGCCAGGATATTCCATGGATTCACACCCTTTTCTTCTATTAAATATGCAATCCTGTGCGTCAGCACTCTCGTCTTTCCCGATCCCGCTCCCGCAAGGATCAAAAGCGGACCATCTGTGCAGTAGACCGCCTCCCTCTGCTGTTCGTTCAGTGTATCATAAATGCTCATAATTGATCTCCTTTAATTGTCATGACTCTATTATCGAACATAGTTTCGTTCAAGTCAACTATATTATGGAAACAGATAAAAAATCTCCGCCATTTCCTTACAAAACAGCGGAGATTTTAATGACTGTATTCACTTCATAACATCTCTGATCTTATGAGGAATCATCACTACTTCTGCCGGGATATCGTTATCTTTATAACTATCATCGATACATTCGTCCCAATATTCCAGATGCCTGATATCGATATAGCTTTCTGAATCGTACACCTCTGTACCACCTTCTCCCTGTACAGAGTACCAATACAGAAATTCTGTTCCGTTGACCACTTCCCGGTGAATCGATTCTACAAACATTTTTTCATTCTCTAATGTAAGAAGTGTATCTTCCATATGGTCATTCAGAAAGGCCATCCATTCATCTACTTTCCCGGATTTTCCTTCTTTTACCTTAAATCGACTGAGTTCTGCTTTCAACATCTGAAATCCTCCCGTTTTTCTTTTAGTTTACTCTCGTTATGATCCTATATCAATAATAAATACTGCTTGACTATCTGGTTTTCATTACTATATAATAAGTACATCGAGGTGATTATATGACAATTGATACAAATGATATTTTAAACAGCATACTGGAAAGTCTGTCCCGGATCGACTACATTCATCCCGAGGATATTCCGAATATCGACTTATATATGGATCAGGTGACCACATTTATGGATACTCAGCTTTCTTCAACCAAGCGCTACGCAGATGACAAGGTTCTGACCAAGACCATGATCAACAATTACGCGAAGAACAATCTGCTTCCGCCGCCTGTTAAAAAGAAATATTCCAAGGATCATCTGCTCCTTCTGATTTTTATTTACTATTTTAAAAGTATTCTTTCCATCAAGGATATCGAGACACTGTTAAAGCCGATGACAGATGCCGGCTTTGGTCAGGATTCTGACAAGGATGCTTACAGCCTTGCCGATATGTACCAGCAGATCTGCACCATGTGCAAAGGCCAGCTTGAACCGCTCAAAGAAAATATCGCTTCTGCCTGGGAGACTGCCGGAGAGACATTTTCCGAGATTCCCGATACCAGCAAAGATACTTTTCAGATTCTGGCATTTATCTGCAGCCTGAGTTTTGACGTATACGTAAAAAAAATGATGATTGAAAAACTGATCGATACGTTTTCCAGCGAAGATTCTTCCCATAAGAAATAAAAATACCCGGCTATACTGGCCGGGCATTTTTATTTCTTCACATCTTTTATTTTTCCATCCGCTCAAACACCATATCGTATCCGTCATTTCCATAATTCAATGACCGGTTCACACGACTGATCGTTGCTGTGGATGCGCCTGTCTTCTCTGCAATCTCCAGATATGTCTTCTGCTCTCTTAACATCTTTGCCACTTCAAATCTCTGGGAAAGTGAGAGCAATTCATTGATGGTACAAATATCTTCAAAGAATGTATAACACTCCTCTTTGTCCTTCAGACTCAAGATTGCATCAAACAGGTAATCTACTGCTTCTGTTCTGATTTTTTTACTCATCTCTTACCTCTCCTTTGTCAGTCAGGTCACTACTTTTACATTTTATCACACTAAATTTTTAAAGTCCACTTTTTTATAGAGATTTTAGAGATTCAGACAATTTTCAATTTTTTAAAGAAATATTACGATTCTTTATAATTATTCAAAAATTCCTTTAATTTATTAAAATCTGTTGTCACCACCAGCTCTTCCGGGAACTTGCAAAATTCCAAAACTTCCTTTATATAGCTGAAATTTCCAGCATCCACGTCAATGTGAGCATCACTTCCCGTTGTCACACAAACTTCATATTGTTTGCATAATTCTAACATTTGCAGCACATTTTCCCTGGTATTTTTTCTGAATCCATCCGGTCTTAAGGAACTGTTATTGATCTCCAAAAGCGTCTTTGTCTCCTTTGCAGTTTGAACCAACACTTCGTAATCTACCGGAAATCTGCCGTCATCCGGATGCCCGATAATATCAACATACGGCTTTTTCATAACTGCCGTATAAGCTTTCGTATTTTCTTCTCTGGTATGATCAAGTCCATAACATGGAGAATGAATCGATGCGATCACAATGTCCAGATTTCTGCAGAGAGATTCTGAAAGATCCAGATCTCCGTTCGGATTCATAATGTTGAGCTCCGTTCCAAGAAGCAGTTTCACACCATGCATTTCGCGCGGGATCACATTAAAATTCCGGAAATAAATCTCCTGACAAGATCCCGGCATTTGAGGTGCATGTTCTGTCAAAGATAATACTTCCAGTCCATTTTTTGATGCTGCATATGCCATTTCTTTCAAAGAACTGTATGCATGTCCGCTTGCAATTGTATGTGCGTGTGTATCTGCGATCAATCTCATAATTTATCCACTCCATTTCTTTTGATTTTTTATTCAGTATACCACATTTTGTTCTGAATACAATTTTTCATCATGGATACACTAAATCCGAGGTGATAATTTTGGATAAAGAAAAACAAAAAGAAATGAAAAAAAATCAAGAACTGATTGACCATTATGATTATTTAAAAAATGCCGCTTCCTCCACAGACTGCACCGGACTGATCCCGGCGCTGCCCGAATCCGAGGACGAGCTTGATGCCTACAATGATGTTTATCAATATCAGACTCCACTCGTCAAACCAAAATCATAGGGGGATCACACCCGGTTACTGTTCAGTAACACACCCGCTCTCCAATCACGATAATTTGACAAAAAACGTTGTTCTTCGTCAAACAAAATGCTATAATGTCTTTATCGTAGGTAAAACGAGTCACAACAAGTGATACAAAGGAGAGATATAAATAATGAAATGCCCAAAATGTGGAAAGGATGTCATTTTACAGAAAAAGCAAGTAGGGGTTGATGAAAATGGCAATCCGGTTTTAAACGAATACGCAATCTGCAAAGACTGCAAAAAACAATGGAATCTTGACAAACAACGTGCAAAAAAATCGGCTCCTAAACCGGCTGCTTCTGTAGCAAAACATACAGAAGCAGCTCCAAAGCAGGAGGCGCCAAAAGCACCTGTAGAAAAAACAGAAGAAACAAAAGCAACAGAACAAAAGAAAATCGCTGAGCACACAGACGAGCCAAAACAGCCTGTACAGAAAAAGAAGCGTCCAGCTTCCGAAAGACCTGTTTCTGAGCATTCCGAAAGACCGAAAAAGAAACGTCCGGTCTCTGATCATTCTGAAGAAGCGCCTCGGAAAAAACGTCTTGCTTCCGAAGCTTCTGATGCTGTACCTAAGAAAAAACGCCCGGCTCCTGCAGATTCAAAAACAAGAGTGATTTCTGTTCCGGAAGAATTCAAACAGGAACCTTCCGAAGAAGGGCAGCGTTACGGTAATATTCCTTCTGAAAAAGTACGTGCAAAACGTGAACGTGCAGTGAAAAAAAGTTACGAGGATATGCTTGCATCTGATCCGGACAGAAAGTCTGTACACAAACGCAAGCCGGCGCCGAAGCCAGTAGAAGAACCGGAAGAAATCGAAGACGAGGAAGAATATGAGGATGATTACATCACTCCAAGATTCCGGGTACTCCGTGTGATTTTCGGACTTCTTTCTATCGTAGCGTTTGGTTTCTTTACATACAAAGGAGTGATCAGCGGACTGGACAGCATTACCTCCGGAAGTAATTCCAACATTGGTACTTTCTATGTCATCATGGCACTTTGCATGCTGATCTCCGGACTGCTTCTTCTCATTCTTCAGAAGAGCAATACGATTTTTGCATTCCTGCTCCCGATGCTCTTTTATATCGGATGCAGCGTGATCGGTTTCCTGAAACATGGTGATGACAAGATGCTCTTATACAGTGCGATCGCATGTGTTGTACTTGCAGTGATCTTCCTGATCCTGACGATCTTGTCCAGACGTGACACTGAGGAAGACGAAGACTTTGATGATTATGATGATCCATTCGAAGAGGATCACGATAACTACTAATTTTAAATTATAATTTTATGCCGGTCTGATTTCATTCAGACCGGTTTTTTTCACGCTTCTTTTTTTCCGGCATATACTTTTAGTAACATCTTTAAAAACTATGGAGTGCTTATGAAAAAAAGAATTCTCACATTTCTTCTTGCCGCATCCATGATCCTGCTTACGGGATGCCACTCTTCAAACAACAGTACCCCGACCGGCGGCAATCCGGATTCTTCCAAAGAGGAATTGACAAAACTCACCTTAAATGAAGTTGCACACTCGATTTTCTATGCCCCTATGTATGTTGCCATTGAAAAAGATTATTTCCGGCAAGAGGGCATTGAACTGGAACTCGTCACAGGATTTGGAGCCGACAAAACGATGACTGCTGTACTTTCTGGTGAAGCAGATATCGGATTTATGGGGTCGGAAGCTTCCATTTACACGTATAACGAAGGCGCTTCTGACTTTGTTGTAAACTTTGCCCAGCTCACCCAGCGCGCAGGCAATTTTCTTGTTGCCAGAGAAGAGAGGCCCGATTTTGAGTGGACAGATTTAAAAGGAAGCACTGTACTTGGCGGACGAAAGGGCGGAATGCCGGAAATGGTTTTTGAATATATCTTAAAGCAACACGGTATGGATCCGAAAACCGATCTGAACATTGTACAAAACATTGATTTTGGTTCCACTGCCGCCGCATTCTCAGAAGGTCAGGCCGACTATACCGTAGAATTTGAACCCGGAGCCACATCCCTGGAAACAGGCCAGAAAGGATATGTGGTCGCTTCTCTCGGAACCGACAGCGGATACATTCCTTATACCGCTTTCAGTGCCCGCAAAAGCTATATCAGTGAACATTCAGATACTATTCAGGGATTTGTAAATGCCCTGCAAAAGGGAATGGACTACGTACAGACACATTCTCCGGAAGAGATTGCCAAAATCATTGAACCGCAATTCCCGGAAACAGACCTTTCCACGATCACAACCATCGTATCCCGCTATTATGAGCAGGATTCCTGGAAAGAAAATCTGATCTTTGAACGTGACAGCTTTGAACTGCTCCAGGATATCCTGGAAAGCGCCGGCGAGCTGAAGGTCCGCGCTCCTTATGAAAAACTGGTCACAACTGATTTTGCAGAAAATGCCGGACAAAATT
>SKER01002248.1_pt1 | contig 13171 bp, 12 predicted proteins | sample 4826961 | NCBI WGS metagenome assembly SKER01 (sample SAMN11008804, study PRJNA524170) | human gut metagenome | biome: Human fecal sample; material: Feces; isolation source: fecal sample from pouch patient p47 | host: Homo sapiens | place: Israel: Tel-Aviv | collected 2016-11-16 | reverse complement strand
AATATAGGGTATCGGTTCTCTTCCCGGGCGTCTGTCTCTTAATGAATTAAATAGTAAATCTCCTTTGCATTTTTGATAAAATATTATATACTAGGGACAGATGATTTTTGAGGTTATTTTACAGTACAGGGAGGACAGAAAATGAAGAAGAATATTATCGCAATCAGCCGAGAATTTGGTAGTGGCGGAAGAACAATCGGCAGGCTTGTAGCACAGAAACTGGGTATTCAATTTTATGACAGAGACATTATTAAAAAGGTAGTGGAAGAGTCTGGTCTTACGAGAAAGTATGTAGAACACTATGGTGAGTTTGCACCATCTGCTGACCAGCGTTTTGCATACTCTTTTGTTGGTCTTGATGAAGATTCTAATTCTCCGCTTGTTCAGTTATGGAAGACAAGAGAAAAGGTAATCAAAGATTTTGCAACTGCAAAACCATGCGTTATCGTTGGAAGTTGTGCAGATTACATTTTAAGAGACAGAGAAGACTGTCTGAAAGTATTTTTATATGCAGATGAAGAGACAAAAGAGAATCGTATTCAGGAGATTTACGGTGAAGCTGGTCTGAAGCTGAAGAACCGCGTAAAAGATATGGATGTGCGAAGAGGTCTGAATTATAAGTATTTTACAGGTCAGGATTGGGGAAAAGCACAGAATTATGACTTGGCTCTTAACAGAGGAAGTCTGGGTATTGAGAAGTGTGCACAGCTTATCGTGGACGCTGCATCAGAAGAATAAAGAGAAAAACGCTGCACCTATAGGGGTTATTGTAGATAACATAGTAGTTCTATAGAGGCAGCGTATTTTTTTCAGGGAAAAGTATATTAAAATATATTGTAAAAGTAATGCATGATAAAATGAGTAAGTTTACAAGAAACTTATGAAATATGTTAAGTAGATTTATAGGAGTAGATCAAAAATGAAACGGGAATTAGAACTATTAAGAGAAAAAATGCGTGAGACCGGCGTAGATGCCTGCCTGATTCCTACAAGTGACTTTCATGGTTCGGAATATGTAGGAGATTATTTTAAGTGTAGGGAATATATTTCTGGTTTTACTGGTTCGGCAGGAACTCTGGTAGTTACGCTGGATGAAGCAGGACTGTGGACGGATGGAAGATACTTTCTGCAGGCGGCGAAGCAGTTAGAAGGTTCAGGAATTATGCTTCGGAAGGAACGACAGCCAGGAGTGCCTGCAATAGAGGAATATTTAAAACAAACATTAAAGAAAGGAGAAACTCTCGGATTTGACGGCAGATGTATTATGCAAGATTCTGCAGAAAAGTTAATCACACAGTTAAATGCACAGGGTGTTGCTGTTCGTACAGACATTGATCTTACAGGAGCTATATGGAAAAATCGCCCAGAGTTATCTGCACAGCCAGTATGGCCGCTTCCAGTAGAATATGCGGGAGAGAGCAGCGAGAGTAAAATTAAGCGTGTACGGGAATTCCTTGTAGAAAAGAAAGCAGATTATTTCTTACTTACTTCATTAGAAGATATTGCATGGCTTCTTAATATGCGTGGAAATGATGTAGAATCCACGCCGGTTATTTTAAGTTATCTTTTACTAGGAGAGAAGAAACTTACCTGGTATGTACAGGAAAAATGCCTTTCTGAAAAAATAAAGATTTTGTTAGATATGCAGGGTATTAAGGCAGCTCCATATGCACAGATTTATGAAGATGTAAAGAAACTGCCAGAAGATGCATCCATATATTATGATAAGTCAGCGGTTAACACGGCATTGGTATCTTCATTACCAGAGAAAGTGAAAAAAATAGAAGGTGTTAATCCAACATTTTTATTTAAAGCGAAAAAGAATCCTGTTGAAGTGGAAAATGAACGAAATGCCCATATAAAAGATGGTGTTGCTGTTACAAAGTTTATTTACTGGTTAAAGTCCCAGATAGGAAAAACAAAAATAACAGAAATCAGTGCAGCAGAGCAGTTAGAACAGTTCAGAAATACACAGGAACACTATGTAGAGCCTAGTTTTGCGCCAATCATTGCTTACAAAGAACATGGAGCAATCGTGCATTACAGCGCTACGAAAGAATCAGATGTAGAATTGAAACCAGAAAGCTTTGTACTGGCAGATACCGGCGGACATTATCTTGAGGGAACGACCGATATTACAAGAACAATTGCTCTTGGCAGCTTGACACAGGAAGAAAAAGAAATGTATACTACGGTATTAAAAGGTCATATTCAGTTAGAAATGGCTCGCTTTTTACAGGGATGTAGCGGACAGAGCCTTGATGTTCTTGCAAGAACTCCATTATGGGAAAAAGGTCTTGACTACAATCATGGAACCGGACATGGTGTAGGTTATCTCTTAAGTGTTCACGAAGGACCAAACAGTTTCCGTTATCGTCCATCCGTAAATGGACGAAATGACTGCGTATTCGAAGAAGGAATGATAACCTCCGATGAACCAGGCATTTACTTAGAAGGCAAGTTCGGTATCCGCCTGGAAAATATGATCGTATGCCAGAAGGACATGGAAAATGATTATGGTAGTTTCTTATGTTTTGACGCACTTACCCTTGTACCGTTTGAACGTTCAGCAATCATAGCCGAAGAACTCAGTACAAAAGAAAAAGAATGGCTCAACAAATACCATCAGAAAGTATTTGAGACAATCGCTCCATATCTTACAGAAGAAGAAGCCGGCTGGCTCAGAGAAGAAACACAAGAATTCTGATTTGCCGAATGGCAAAGGAGACACCACTGTTGATGCCACTGTAGCCGGATTGTCATAAATAGTAACACCGTCCCCCTTTTGTGGTATAGTAAGTGAATTTGATAAAAAGGAGTATTTTATGAAATCAGTAATTATCACTGGTGCAACGCGTGGGATCGGCCTTGCGCTTGCCCGTTTTTATGCCGATAAAGGATATTGTCTTATGCTGAATGGCGGACATAATGAAGAAGCATTGGCTGCCGTAGAAAAGGAGCTTTCTACAAAGACGCAGGTTATTACTTGTCTTGGTTCTGTCGCCGAGGAAAAGACGGCTGCTGCTATTGTTCAAAAAACTTTAGATACTTTCGGACAGATTGATCTGTTAATTAATAATGCCGGTATCGCTCATATCGGCCTTTTATCAGATATGAGTTCGGAAGAATGGCATACTCTTATGGGAACAAATCTTGATGCTGTATTTTATATGTCAAAAGCTGTGATTCCTCATATGGTACACCGTCACAGTGGAAAAATCCTAAATGTCTCTTCTGTCTGGGGAGAAGTCGGTGCTTCCTGCGAAGCTGCTTATTCTGCCTCAAAAGGTGCCGTCAATTCTCTTACAAAGGCTCTGGCTAAAGAACTGGCCCCTTCACATATTTCCGTTAACGGAGTTAGTTTTGGTGTGATCGATACTGATATGAATCGCTGTTTTGATGAAGAAGAACGGGCTTCGCTTGCCGAAGAAATCCCTTACGGACGATTTGCCTCTCCGGAAGAAGCCGCCGCTTTCTGTTACCAGATTACCGAATCCCCAGAATATCTTACTGGGCAGATTATACGCTTTGACGGGGGATGGATTTGATTTTGAGCTGCCGCAAGTCAGGGAGCTGTGCTTTTGCTGAATTAATATAGTAAAGGAGAAGATTTGAGGGAGCGTGTCCATAGAGCGTGTTTGAAAAATCATTCCAGCAATCTGCACGCCCCAATTTGTGGTATATTTTGCCTTCATTCAGTTGACGTAGCCCACTACGCCGCCCTCATTTAGGCAAAATCTCCCACAAATTGTAACGCACATCTTGCAGAAAGCATTTTTCAAACACGCTCTATGGCCTCTGTCATTCTCTTAACGAATTAAACAGTAAAAACTTGCAATAAAAAAAGAACTTTGCTATACTTAACAAATGAAATGCGGAGTAATCCGTCGAATCACAATCACGACAACATAGAATAAAACAGGAGGGCTATGATGAAAAAGCCAAGTCTTATAAAAAGATTTTTCTCTTTCCTTTTAAGATTATGTGTTGTTCTCGTTTTAATGGCAGCCATTGCAGTTGGCTCTTTTGAGGGAGTGACTTATTATCTGACCGGAAGCTTTACAAGCGTAAAGAAAGCGGTAAAAGAAGAGACAGATCAAAGCGGAACAGAAGATAGCACTGAAGCTACAACAGTTGATAATAAGAACATGGAGAATACGCTTGTGTTTGTCCATGATGATATGAATAATAAAGATTATACGGCGCTGAATATGTATAATACAAAGACCGAAGCCATGGATGTTCTCTTACTTCCATGTAATGCGCAGGTATCTGTAAGCAGTACACTTCTTAAAGAAATCAGGAATACGATGACAGAAGCCGGAAGTTCTGTAAATATGGCAGATGTTGCCCGCGCTTTTGGTGATAAGAAGTATGAAATGTTTGCAAAGATTGTTGAAGACATCAGTGGAGCAAAGATTTCAGGATATGATGTAATCTCAAGCACAAACTTTAAGAAGCTTTTGAATGTGGCGGGCGGAGTGAGTTATCATTTTAACAATGCGATTTCTTACCGTGATACAGAGAATATTTTACAGACAATTGATGCAGGTGATGTTATTCTTGATGGAACGACAGCCTATGCATTATTTACTTATATGGATGGAACAGACGGAGAGGAGTCAAGTCGTTTAGAGAGAGTGAATACGTATCTCACAAGTTATATGGAGGCACTTCTTTCTAAGAATAGTACTTCTGCGATTGCGAAGAAGTATGATAGTCTTGTGACTGCAGAGGGCAAGAGTGGACTTACTTCTACAGAAGATATTTTAAAGAATCTTACTACAGATGCACTCACAATTCGTATTATGCAGGGTAGCGAGTCAAAAGGAATATTTACATTAGATTCTCAGAAGGTGAAGCTGCAGGTAGCAGGGCTTGCAAAGCAGGCCGAAGCCTATAGCCAGAGTAGTTCTTCTAAGAGTTCTACTGGTACAACGAGTACGTCAGCAGCAACAGGAAGTACAGAAAGTTCTAAAAATTACTCTATTGAGATTTATAATGCAGCCTATGTTTCCGGACTGGCTGGACAGTGGGAGTCCTATTTAGAAAGCGAAGGTTACAGTATCAGCCTTGTAGATTCCTATCAGGAAGAGGGACCTCTTTCACAGACAAGAATTAATGTTACACAGGACGGAATGGGACAGGATCTTCTTACTTACTTCCCAGATGCAGAGATTAATGTTGTAGATTCTATTTCTACAGGTGGAGATATTCAGATTTATATCGGAACAGACAGTACCGATGTTCCGGCGGGAAGCGACAGTACCACAGATACAGAAGATGAGACAGTTACCGATTCTTCACTGGATGATGAATCTGATTCTACAGATTCTACAGATTCCACAGATGTGGGGGACGATGATGACACGACAACTTCTGGCGGATATGACTTTGGTTCTGACTCTGAGCAGTAAGGAATAGATGGCAACATGACGATTTAGAAGAGAAAAGAAAGGAACCTTAACATGAAAGATCGTTACCACAAAAAGGCAAATGTACTTGGTATAGATGTATCAGTGATGCGGGTGGACAAGGCGGTCAATGTATCAATGGAATTGATGCGTGGAAAGGGACTTCCTGTAATCTATTTTTTATCAGCCATCAGTTCGCTGTTATGTCAAAATAATGGGCAGTCAGCTGAGTATGTGAAGTCCTGTAATCTCATATTAGCAGGAGACCGCCATATTGAGATGGCAGTACATCACAGACAGGATAATGGACAGATACCAGAAGGAATTGGAGAATTTGCTGATAATTATTTAAAAAGGCTGTTTTCTAAGATAAACCGGGAAGGGCGAAGTATTTATATGGTCATGGAACAGGAATCTTATTTAGAATCCATGGAAGAATATATGGAGGAGTCTTACCGGAATATCGAAGTACATGGCAATGTCATGCGAAAGGAGACGAAAGGAGAGGCAGACCGCATTGTAAATGAAATTAATGCGTGCATCCCGGATATCGTTTTTGTATGTATTCCAGCAGAGCGCCAGATGAAGTTTATGGAGAAGCATGCCGCTATGATGAATACACGTCTTTGTATTCTGATTGAGTCAGTTCAGCCGCTTATCCGTAAAGAGACGGAGGAGATTCCATCCTGGGTAGAGAAGCTTCATTTAGAAGGAATTTATTCCTGGTTTAAAAAGGAACAAAAGATTAAGAACACCATTGTTGGGTCTGTTTTCAAGAAAAAAGTTTTGAATGAGGCTTCAGAAGAAGAATCTGAACAGAAACCAGAAGACAGTTCGGAAGAAAATATTTTGGACGTACAGGAAGAAAATGTTGATACTTTAGAAAAAAGAAGACAATATTAGTAAAATAGAACAGCTATTTGTTAAAAAAATAGCAAAATATAAAGAAAAAGAAGACATTTTTCACAAAAATAAAATTGAAAAGTGTCTTTTTTTAAAAATTGCTTTAACACATGTACAATATTAGGTGTGTTTTTAATTTTTTGTGCATCGAAAATGGTAAATATGTCTAATAGATAAAATATGCTTAACAATATAGCCGAAATACCGGCTCTATTTTCGTGAGTTTTCTTCTAGAATTATTTACAAAATTTAGGTATGATATATGAGGACAAAATGTTTGTAGCATGAACTTATTTTTAGGAGGTTATTTATGGCTAGTTTATCACTTAGACATCTTAGCAAAACATATGATAACGGGGTCAATGCAATCAGGGACTTTACCCTTGAAGTTGATGATAAAGAATTTATGATATTTGCCGGACCAGTAGGCTGCGGGATTTCTACTGTATTAAGAATGATTGCTGGTGTGGAGGATATTACAGATGGGGAGCTGCTCGTTGACGGGGAGCGCATGAATGAAGTTCCATCCATCGACAGAAATATGGCTATGATTTTCAAGAATGGAAAGTTATATCCACAGATGAACATTTATGATAATCTTGCATTCGGTCTTAAATTAAAGGAATTACCAAAGGGAGAGATTGATGCGAGAATCGCAGAGGTTACAGAAGTTTTAAAAATTGGACATCTTCTTGATAAGATGACCGAAGATTTAGATGAGCAGGAAAGAGCATTAGTAGTTCTTGGACGTGCTATGGTTAAAAAGCCAAAAGTATTTCTGTTAGATGAACCATTTTCCAGTCTTAGCAAAGATGTGAAGAGACATATGCAGAAGCTTGTAAGAAAGCTTTATGACCAGATGCATATCACAGTAATTTATGTAACACATAATCGTGAGGATATCCAGAATACAGATGCACGCATCGCTGTGATGAATGATGGAAGTATTCAGCAGATTGGCACGATCGGAGAGCTTTATGACAATCCGGCAACGCCGTATGTTTCTGAATTTCTTGGAGTGGCAGCACAGGCAGTATGCTAGAGCATTTTTCAAACACGCTCTAGAGTGTGTTTGAGTAATGATTTGGAATAGATTTACAGGTGCACATAAATTTTTGTAGCTTTTCCACATGAATTGATATAAAAAATAATAACTTTTCACAAGAGGAAATATATTTTTTGCATATTTCCTCTTTTTTTTTTGTTACTTTTGTATTAAAATAAAGAAAGATTGTTGCGTGCGATAGCAAAATGCGATGAGAGGGAAAGACAGGAGTGATACGATGATTTCAAATCAGATTTTACAGGACACCATTGACGGCATTAAGGCGATTACGAGAATTGACTTATGTGTCATGGATACGGAAGGTAAACCGCTTGCCTCCACATTAGATGCAGTCGAAGAATATAAGGAAGCGGTACTGGTATTTGCAGAATCTCTGGCAGAGAGTCAGGCATTGCAGGGATATCAGTTTTTTAAAGTATTTGATGAGAACCAGTTAGAGTATATTATTCTCGTTAAGGGTGAGACAGATGACGTATATATGGTTGGAAAGATGGCTGCTTTCCAGGTACAGAATCTTTTAATTGCCTATAAAGAGCGCTTTGACAAAGATAACTTTATTAAAAACCTGCTCTTAGATAACTTACTTTTGGTTGATATTTATAACCGGGCGAAAAAGCTCCATATTGAAACGGAAGTAAGAAGATGTGTATTTATTGTCGAGACAAAGAATGACAGAGATAATAATGCATTTGAGACAGTTCGTAATATTTTTTCTGCGAAAACGAGAGATTTTATTACTGTGGTAGACGAGAAGAACATTATTCTTGTTAAGGAAGTGAAGAATGGAGAGGGATACGATGAACTGACTAAGACAGCACAGGTTATCGTTGATATGCTTAACACAGAAGCGATGACAAAGGTTCATGTTGCCTTTGGTACTATTGTGAATGAGCTCAAGGAGGTATCCCGTTCTTATAAAGAAGCGAAGATGGCGATGGATGTTGGCAAGATTTTCTATCCAGATAAGAATGTGATTGCATACAGCCGACTTGGTATTGGCCGTCTGATTTATCAGCTTCCATTACCACTTTGTAAGATGTTCATCAAAGAGATTTTTGACGGACGTTCTCCAGATGAATTTGATGAAGAGACCTTACAGACAATTAATAAGTTCTTTGAGAATAACCTGAATGTGTCAGAGACTTCCAGACAGCTCTACATTCACCGAAATACTTTAGTATATCGTCTGGATAAGCTTCAGAAGAGTACAGGGCTTGATCTTAGAGTATTTGAAGATGCGATTACTTTTAAGATTGCACTGATGGTAGTAAAATACATGAAGTACATGGAAAGTATCGAATATTAATAAGAACGCCTTCTGTCGGAGAAGATATACACCGTCAGAAGGCGTTTTTGATTTTTCAAACATGCTCTAGAGCGTGTTTGAAAAATCATTCCAGCAATCTGCACACCCCAATTTACGGTATATTTTGCCTTCATTCGGTTGCCGTAGCCCGCTACGCCGCCCTCATTCAGGCGAAATCTCCCGCAAATTGTGATGTACATCTTGCAGAAAGCATTTTTCAAACACGCTCTAGACATGCTGTAGAAAAAATTCATGTAAAAATTAAGAAAATATATAGTAACAATAAATGTTGAGAAAAATAGCTGCAATATGGTAATATATTCAGACAGAAACTTATTTACAGAAGTCATTTACAGAAGAAAATTACAAAGCCACTATATGATTGGTGGTAAAATATGTGATTCACAATGAGATTTCCAGATGCAGGAGGGACAAAAGTGATATATTTTGATAATGCAGCAACAACATTGCAGAAGCCCGAAACAGTAGCAAAAGCAGTAGCGGAAGCTATCAGTAATCTTGGTAATGCCGGAAGAGGAGCCTACGATGCCGCTTTACATAGTATGCGAATGGCTTATGAAACCAGAGAGATGATTAATGAATTTTTCAACGGAGATGGACCGGAACAGGTTGCATTTATGTCGAATGCCACAGAGGCACTAAATACGGCAATTGATGGGATGTTACAGCCTGGTGATCATGTGATTACAACGGCGATGGAACATAATTCTGTGTTACGTCCCTTATATTTAAAAGAACAGCAAGGTGTAGCGCTCACTATTCTTCCAGTCGGAGAAGACGGAACAATTTCAAGTGAGGCATTTGAGGAGGCGATTCGGCCAGATACAGAGGCTATCGTGTGTACACATGCTTCTAATGTAACTGGAACGGCGCTGAATCTGTACCGAATTGGCGAGGCCTGCAAGCGTCATGGGCTGCATTTTATTGTAGATGCATCACAGTCCGCAGGAATTCTCCCAATTGATATTCAGGCAATGAATATAGATGCGCTGTGTTTTACGGGACACAAAGGATTATTTGGCCCGCAGGGAACGGGCGGCCTGTGCCTTAAAAAAGGAGTGACTATTCGTCCATTAAAATCAGGAGGAAGCGGAATCCATTCCTTTGATAAAGAACAGCCACATTCTATGCCGGAACTTTTAGAAGCTGGAACGATAAATGCACATGGAATAGCAGGATTAAAGGCAGGTTTAGAGTACATACAGCAGGAAGGTTTAGAAAGGTTATATACCAGAGAGGCTCTTTTAACAAAGACGTTTTATGAGGGAGTACGCCGTATTGACGGAGTAAAAGTTTATGGAAACTTTGATCAGGAAAAAAGAGCACCACTTGTAGCCTTGAATATTCGTAACGAAGATGCCGGAAAAGTTAGTGAAATACTTTGGGAAGACTATGGAATTGCCACAAGAGCCGGGGCACATTGTGCCCCGCTCATGCACGAAACTCTTGGAACAACTGAACAGGGAGTGGTTCGTTTCAGCTTCTCAAGCTTTAATACTATGGAAGAAATCAAGACAGCGATAGAAGCAATCCGGGAGCTGGCAGCAGAGTAAAAAGAACCTTATTTAAGAATACATTAGAATATGTATTGAAAATTGTTCCAGCAATCTTCATGGCAGCAGAGGAGCCTTATATTAAAAAAGACAAAATGACGATAAAAGTTTCAAAAAGGAACAAAATAATTAACAAAATGCATAAAAATGACAGGAATATAGATTGCAGTTTTGATATAATTATGCTATGCTAAATAAAGTGGAAACAAACCAAACACCACAGAAAAAAGGAGGAAGTACAGTATGAAGAAAATTACAAGAATATTTGCGTTAGCTTTGGCATTTGTGATGGCATTTGCACTTCAGGCGCCAGTTAATGCGTCAGAGAAAGCAGCAGTGAATCAGGAAAAAGCACAGGCAACCGTACAGGCAGGCTCATTTATACACAGAATCCAGTCAGTACATTATGATTCTTCAACGAAAAAAATATCTTTAACTATTGAAGTCAATTCTTCAGGACTTTATAGATATCAGGTACAGTTATTAAATTATAACAAAAAGAAAGTAGTTGCGACAGATGAATGTTCTCTGTATGCGTTTTTCACTTTAAAGAAAAATCAGCTTTATTACTACAGAGTAAGAGCAACTTCTTATAACTATTCAACAGGTAAGTATGTTCCTGTTTCGAACTGGTCTTATGGGTATGGAATTAATACAGGAGTTTGTACAGTAAAATTATCAGGTAAGAAAGTAAGAATTAAAACTCCAAAGGTAAAAGGGGTTAAAAAGTTTACTTTGTATATGTCAACGAATGAAACAAAAGGATATAAAAAGATAAAAACTGTGAAAGCAGGAAAGACTATTACAGTATCTAGCTTTAAGAAGAAATCATTTAAGAAGTATAAAAACTACTATTACTATATCACTTCTGCTAAGAAACAAGGAATGTTTGTTCGTGCCTTTTATATAAAAACAGTGTATAGATATAGATAAGTTATAGAGTTTGCTGCTCCGCCATACTGAATATCTTTTCAGTATGGCGGTATTTTGTCTTATGTTTCAGATTTTGTGAGAAGCAGATAGGTGAATTTGTTTTAGAAGAGCTTTTTAAATATGTCTGTTTTTATATATTTATTATATGGATTGCAAATGTAGATAAGGTACAAAGAAAAGGAGTTTATAATGAAAAGTATAAGAAAACAAAACTGTATTTTAACTATCATAATGTTTGTTTTAATGTCAATATTAATACCTTTTCCAGTTCAGGCACAGACAATAAACCAAAAACAGGCCAAAGTAACCGTACAATATGCCAGCATACCTGCAAAAGTTGAGACATCCTCCAGTGGAGATATATTTATTACAGTAAAAAATATAAGCGATGATTACAGAGCAGATTATGATATGAGGGTGCTTAACAATAAAGGAAATGTTGTGGAAGTATCAGAGCAAAACGGTGGTATAACTTATTTTTCATATTTAAAGAAAAATCGTCTATATTATTATCAGATACGAGAGACACGGACTTCGGCTTATCCATGGGAAGAGGATTTTACAGGTGAATGGACGAAAAAAGTTCCATTTGTTATCGCACAATATCAGCTCAGCCAAGTAGGCACTGGAAGAAAGGTACGCATTAAAATGCCGAAAATCTCAGGTGTTAAAAGTTATAAAGTATATATGTCCTATAAAAAGGATAGAGCCTGGAAAAAGCTAAAGACAGTAAAAGCCGGAAAGTCAATCGTGGTATCAAAATTCAAAGGCAAGGCACTTGCACGCAATAAAAAATATTACTATAAAATTGTGCCAAGTAAGGGAGTCAATGCAACAATTGGAGTAATTCGCTTTTCTAAGAAGAAATAATTATTTGTTTACGACTATTCGGGGCTATACAAAATATTTTTAAACAGTTATAATCGCTTTTAAATAGGCGCAATTACTATAACTTAAATATTTTAATGAAAAGAAAAGGACATAAGAAATGAACGAAAAAACAATGAACCTCATCAACAAAATACTTTACTACGTCATTGCACCAATTCTTATATTAGAATTCATATTGACAGACTTACATATCATATCTTTCACTAAAATACTGTTTATCGCTTCTGTAGTAGTACTGCTTATATTGTGTGCCATTTCATTTTTCTATAAAAAGCAGCACCCGGATTATGAGTTCAAGGCAAACGAGATGTATACAAGAATTCTCTTTGCAATTATACTCCTTGAATGTTTCTACTCTGCCGGATTTTTCAAATGGTAGGTTTATTCAGTATCATATATTATCAGATGAAATAAAAAAGAACCATTGTATAGCAAATGATTAATAATCATTGCAAGGAAGATGTTTGATTGCATTTTCACTTGCTTTGATGAATACTTGCTATATAATGATTCTTTTTTATTTGAGACTTTGAGAAATTGTGAGACTATTCGAGGTTCTTTTTATCCTCTTACAACTGAATTATGTTAAAAATAATTTGACTTTTATGTAAAAATATGTTTATAATAATACAAGCAACTTGGAAATTTTATAAAAGAATCGGAGGTAGCGTAAGTGGTATATACAAAAAAGTTACAGTCTAAAGTCTTAGAGCGTGTTTGAAAAAAGAATTAGAAAAACGCTACGAAGGATACAAAGAAAAAATTATACGATGATGAATAGAAATGTATTTAAAAAGAAAGAATGTGAGGAAGAAAGTATGACAGTTGCCAAGTAAGAAGAAAAGAAATGGAGGTTAAAAATGTTTACGAAAGTAATGAAAGAAGAACTTATAGCAGGTTTATTAAAAATTTTCGGAAACAATATTTCAATGATAATTCTATATGGTTCAGTTGCGCGAAATGAATATACAGACGAAAGTGATATAGATATAGCTATCATATTGAAAAATGAAATAGATAACAAAACAAAAGAACAATTTATAAATTGTTCTGCGGATATGTATATTAGATATGATAGAATTTT
>SKER01002232.1_pt1 | contig 13285 bp, 9 predicted proteins | sample 4826961 | NCBI WGS metagenome assembly SKER01 (sample SAMN11008804, study PRJNA524170) | human gut metagenome | biome: Human fecal sample; material: Feces; isolation source: fecal sample from pouch patient p47 | host: Homo sapiens | place: Israel: Tel-Aviv | collected 2016-11-16 | reverse complement strand
CTGGCTGCAAGGTCGCCGTCATGGACGAGACCGGCAAGCTGCTCGACCACGGCGTCGTCTACCCCACCAAGCCGCGCCACGACGTTGCCGGCACCAAACGCGAGCTGGCTCGCCTGGTCAAAAAGGACAAGGTCAACACCATTGTTATTGGCAACGGCACAGCAAGCCGCGAAACCGAGGAAGTCGTGAGCGAGTTTATCTCCGAGCAGGCGCCCGAGCTTCGCTACACCATCGTCAACGAAGCCGGGGCGTCGGTTTACTCGGCATCCGAGCTGGCGAGCCAGGAATATCCTGATCTTGACGTCACGGTGCGCGGCGCCCTTAGCCTGGGTCACCGTCTGCAAGACCCCCTTGCCGAGCTGGTCAAGATCCCACCCCAGTCCATTGGCGTTGGCCAGTATCAGCATGACCTCGACCAGGCCGAGCTTTCGTACTCGCTGGGCAATGTTGTAGAAGACGTTGTCAACCGCGTGGGCGTCGATGTAAACACCGCAAGCACAAGCCTGCTGGGCTATGTGTCCGGCATCACGCCAACGGTTGCCCGCAACATCGTTGCCTACCGCGAGGAAAACGGCCCCTTCACCGACCGCGCACAACTCAAGAAGGTCTCGAAGCTCGGCCCCAAGGCGTATCTCAACGCTGCAGGATTCTTACGCATTGCAGATGGCAAAAATCCGCTCGACGCAACAAGCGTCCACCCCGAAAGCTACGCCGTTGCCAACGAGGTGCTCAAACGTGCAGGCGTTAAAGCCGATGAGCTCAAGCGCGGCGGAATCCCCGACATCGAACGCCGCGTAGGCAGCATCGGCGAGATCGCCGGAGAGCTCGGTTGCGGTATCTTGACGCTCATCGACATCATCGACGAACTCAAAAAGCCCGGCCGTGATCCTCGCGACGACGCCCCCGAAGTTGTCTTTAGCCGCTCTGCCCTCTCTATCGATGACCTGGAGGCGGGCATGAAACTTAAAGGCACGGTGCGCAATGTCGTGGACTTTGGCGCGTTTGTCGATATCGGCGTGCATCAAGACGGCCTGGTGCACATCTCCAAGATGGCCAACCGCTTTGTCAAACACCCCAGCGACGTTGTTCGCGTGGGCGACACCGTTGACGTGTGGATCGAAAAGGTCGATCGCGAGCGTAAGAAAATCTCGCTCAGCATGATTGAGCCTCGATAGCCCTCGATAGCAAAAGTCAAGGCGTCCGCACTGCAACTCGGTTCGCAGTGCGGACGCCTTTTATGAAGGACTCGTGAAAATGTGACAGAATAAACCTGTCGACTTTTTGTCACATTGCTTAGCTGTTGAGGATGCGGTCAAGGCTGCCGGAGCTTGAGTCGCGATAATCGGCCGAGGTTAGGATCTCCTGTGGGATACGACTGCCCTCACGCAAGATATTGCGGAACTGCACGCGCGTGACCATGGGCAGGTCGGCGATGGCGCGCGCGAGATTTTGCGGCACGCCCTGATTCTCGGATGCATGCTCCACCCCGCGACCGTCCTTCAAACGACGCTTGTGAGCCGCCAGCATAGCCTTGTACATACCCGCGTGCATGCGAATCTTCGTATTGTTTGCTGCACGGGCCTGTTCGACGATGCGCGCGCCTTCGCGGTCGATATCGCCCGCATAGTACACATAGTCGTATCCGTAGCCGATATCGGACAGATAATCGTCCAGCGCATGCGAGACGCTTGCCTTGCAACCGCTGCCAAAAATTACGCCGCTCACCCGCACGCCAAAAAGCTTGACCGACGATTTGCCGCGCAGCAGACGCGCGATCTCGTCGTACGTATCGATATTCTCGACCATGATGAACGGCTTATTGGCACCGATGCCAAAGAAGCTCGTGAAATGATACGGGCGCTGGGGCGTGATCTTAAGTGCTGCCACGTTAACGCCGCGGTCGTTCAGACGCTTGAACAAGCGCTCGCCGCGCTTACCATCAAAGGCCTTCTCATCGTTAAAAATTTCAAAGGCGCGCTGACGACGCGAGGCGTACGGAGTATCCATGCCGTCCGTTTGCTCGATCCACGTGGTAATGGCCTCAAAATCATGCGCAAGCTGCTGCTTGGCGTTTTGATGACCGTTTTCGCGCACGGCGGTCTTCGCCATCGGACGGTTGTCAACGCGCGTGATCTTGGCATATTGGACGCGATCGCTGTGCGCGACAGCAGAAAGCGGCAGTACGGTTGCCACCTTTGCGAGTTGTCCTCGAATCACGCGTACGATAGAGCGAGATTCGGACCGGACGGACTCGCTCGAGCGATGAGCCCCCATTGGCTGAGTCGAAGGCGAATCCTGCTTGTGAGACGATTTGACCGCCTCGGAACGCCCGGGCTTTCCCTTTCGCTTCCTGTTCGCAGGAGTCTCCTTTTTTACCGAAGAACGAGCCTCCCCTTCCTTAGCGTCCTCATGCTTTCGCTGAGTATCTCGCTCGGCAAAAGCAACGCGACCGCGATTTGCCTCCGCCTGCTTAAATGCTGCGCCTTTCTTTGAAACGGCAGGCTCTTTGGGAGCGGGCGCCTTTTTCTCGGCAGGAACGGACGGAGCATCCTGAGCCTGCGGCTGCTGCTTTTTGGGCCCCATGGCGAGACCTTCTGGCTCTTGGCCCTTCGGCTCGGCGAGCCTTGGCTGCTCCGCAGAGTTGTCCTGGGTATCCCGTGATGCTTTCTTGTCCTGCGCGCGACGATATACACGCGCACCACGGCCCACCTTCGAGACAAAGGCCACCGGATTGTCGTCCGGCTTGGCCTCCTCTTTCTGTGCCGCCTCGGAAGGCGCGACGACGGGCAATTCCTGGTCGCGACGGGCATCCTCGGATCGAGGTGCCGCGGGCTTCGCTGGCCCGCAATCTTTCTCGGACCCGCACGCCGCCGCTGCGGGTGCAGCCTGTCCAGCGTCTTTAGCCTCAACAGCCAACGTCTCGGCAGGCGCCGTTTCCTCCTCAGCGTCAAAGCCATCGTTTAGATCCTCGGCGCCATCAACAATAATAAGCTCGGAAACCTTTGCGCAAATCGAATAGATAGCAGGGCGCCCGTCGACACCGGTCTCATCGATGCGCTCGATAAGACCCGACTTGATGAACTCATCGCGTAGACGCTTGGTATCGATATCCTTATCGATCGAGCGGAAAAGCCCGCCCAGTGAACTCGACTTGATTTTGAGGACCTTACGGCCCAACAGGCCGCGCGAAATAACGGCCGCCTGCTTTGAGCTCAACGAGGTGAGAGCAGCGATGCGACGCGCCAGCGCATCGACATCGTTTTGATTATCACTATACAAAGATGAAGACACACAAGCCTCCTCGAAGAAAAACACAAACGTCTTTATGGTACCCCATGGAATCTAAACGAGGCTTCTTGCTCGAATGATTCCACGGGGAGTGTGGCGCAACAGGACTCCTTGCATGCAATTGGGCGTACCCCGGCACCACGTATCGCCAAAATAAAAAACGCCCGAGTGCGGCTGCAGAGCACTCGGGCGAATATAACGATGTACGAAAGGTACGCTCAGACGCGATTAAGCGTTTTGAGCAGCTCCGTCGGCAGGAGCCTCAACGGATGTGCGCCCATACTCGGCGCGGCCCATCTCGGTCCACTCGGGCTCCTCGTCGGGCAGGGAGCCAGCCTCCTTGCCAAAGAGCTCCTTCAAGCAGTTCACGGCAACAATCAGGCCCAGGACCATCAGCAGCACGGCGAAGAGCAGCTGCAGGCCCTTGGTGGCAAGCACGGGCGTCGCAGCGGCGCCGGCAGTTGCTGCGGGGATCGATCCAAACAGACCGTAGGCCTGGATAGCGGCAACGCAGCCCAGGGCGCTCTGCACCAGAGAGGTGAAGGTGCATACCAGCAGGAACACCACGGGCACGTAAAGCATCCAGCCCTTGCGGCCAGTGCACTTGCAGAACACAGCGAGCGTGATCATGGTCATGCCGCCGAGCAGCTGGTTAGAAGCACCAAACAGCGGCCAGATGTTGGCATAGCCACCAAAGGCCAGGGCAAGGCCGGGAAGCAGGGTCACAACCGTAGCGAACCAGGGGTTGCCCAAAACCCTCATGACACCGGTCTTGGCATTGATTGCCAAAGCGTCATTGGTCTTGGCAAAGAACTCGGAGAACGAGGTGCGGGCGATACGGGCAACGGCGTCGAGCGAGGTCAGGGCAAGTGCAGAAACGTTCATGGTCATGAACACGGTGGCAACAGTCTGGTCGACGCCAAAAGACGTCATGCCGCGAGCGATACCGGCAGCGAAGATCTGGAACGGGGTGGAGGCAAGGCCGCCGTTGGCAACGTTCACCGTGCCGGTACCGGCGGTATTCATCGAGGAGAACATGATGCCGGCGACAACGATGGCGAGGACGCCCACAAAGGACTCAACGATCATGGCGCCGTAGCCAACCTTGACGGCGTCGGCCTCCTTCTCGACCTGCTTGGAAGAGGTGCCAGAAGACACGAGGCTATGGAAGCCGGAAAGTGCACCGCAGGCAACGGAGACAAACAGGATGGGGAACATCATGCCAGAAGCAGTGGAGAAACCGGTAAACACAGGAGCGGTGATGGTTGCCTGACCCTGAGCGCCCAGGACAAAGATGCCCAGCACGGCACAGACAATCATGACGATCATCATGATCGAAGTGAGATAGTCGCGCGGGGTCTTGAGCACGCTGATGGGCATTGCGCCGGCAAAGACCAGGTAGACCATAACGACGGCGAACCACTGGAACTTATCGAGGTACAGCGGGAACTGCATACCCACGGCAAACATCAAAACCATCAGCACCACGCCGGTGACGAACTCGGCCACACCGGTGAGCTTGAATTTCTTCTGGGCATAGCCAAAAGCGATGGCAACAAAGGTGAAGAGGATGGAGATGGTACCTGCGCAACCAGCGGCATAGGACTTGGTGAAGTCGATAGCAGCGGTAGCCACGCCATCTGCGCCCATGACCGGGGTGAACTTGAAGGTACCGCACACCATGTCGGTGAAAGCAGCGATGACGATGATGCAGAACAACCAGCAGAACAGGAGGAACAGACGACGACCGGTCTTGCCGATGTACTTCTCGATGAGCTGGGCCAGCGACTTGCCGTTGTTCTTCATCGAGGCATACAGGGCGCCAAAGTCATGTACGGCACCAAAGAAGATGCCGCCCACGAGCACCCACAGCACAACGGGCAGCCAGCCAAAAGCCATGGCCACGATGGTGCCCGTGACAGGGCCTGCACCGCAGATCGAGCTGAACTGATGCGAAAATGCGGTGAATGCAGAGACGGGCGAGAAGTTCTTGCCGTCCTTCATGCGTTTGGCAGGAGTAAGGGCCTCCCTATCGACGCCCCACTTATTGGCCAGCCAGCGTCCGTACCCGAGATAGCCGCAGGCGAGAACCGCCGCGCACACGAGCATGACTACAACTCCGTTCATACTATCCTTCCTTCTGAGGTTTCCCCAACACTTTCGATTTCGATAAAAAACGAGGGCCGTCGATTTTCGATTCGACGGCCCTCGTCTTTTATCAGCCGCCCGCATTTGGCACGGGCTGACTGTTTATCGCCAACCCGCGCTAAATAATAATTACGCTGATAATGTGTAGCTGGCTCATAAACATGCTGTGGCATTCCTCTACAAAGCGATGGGTCCCTGTTAAATTCCCATCTCCCTACGTTGCATTTATGCAGTCTACGCTTTAGCTCAATGAAGTCAAGCTTGGCTTTAATTGTTTCATAAGCGTTTCGTCGGACCGCACACCGCCAGTTTAAATAAAGCTGCGCAGCCGGGCTTCTCACGTGCCCTCATGCCGTACCCCCGCTCAAACGCAGCCTTCGTCCCAAGCGCGCTTACCAACCCCTTACTTTCGCTTTTTCGTTCTTGTCTTTCGGGTTGTTGATAGGTCTTGTTTTTGTTTCAAACAAAAAAGGGCCGGGAATTACTCCCGGCCCCCAGAGGCAAGATATCGATTGACGATTAACTCATCAGTGCATTGGTGATCTCGTCCGCAACGCTGTCGGCCTCGGTCCAGTTGCCGTCCTCGTCGCGCTCGCACTCAAGATCCACATCGACATTCTGCGTCTCGACGCCACGGATGGCATCCATCATCAGCTCGCCGACCTTCTTGTAAAGCTCGTCCTCGCTCAAACCTGCATAGTTGTTGGGATCGCCCATAAAGTCATCGGCTGCCTGCTGCAAAGCCGTCATCACGTCCTTCATGGACTTAGAGGTGAGCGTCACGTGTGCAACGGCGGTATCGTCTTCCTCGTCGACATCGACCGAGGTGATCTCGTAATCAAAGCCATCAAACAAAACGTTAACGAACTCCTCGGCATCGATACCGAACTGGGAGAGGTCGGCTTCATCCTCAATGTCGCTGATCATCTCATCCCAATCGTCACCCTTCTTGTTGACGATCGTGTCGAGCTCTCCGGACAGGCCCTCTCGAATGACCTCCTCCGACGAAGGACCGTTGTTGCAGGCGCACAGCGCGAGCATGCTCAACGCAGCAATCAGAATAAGCGCGAGCGTCGTGAGTTTCTTCTTCATCGTTCCTCCGAACGTGATCGCGGGCCCGCCATGGCACTCTCCATGTCCCCCCAAGCCCATTTATACAATGATTTGAATGTATCAGACCCCCTGCTCTCAACAAGCGATGACAGGATATTATTCGAGGAGCGGCGTGAATCTTTGCCAGCCATTAAAAAGCGGACGCCCCGAATACGGAACGTCCGCTCAACATCCAATTGGCAACGAGCAGAGATGCTACTCCTTGGCGCCATACTGCTCGTAGTACGCGTCGATAGCCGCCTTGAGGGTATCGTCGATAACCACTTTGCCGTCGATCTCGTGGTTGTAGAGCACCTCGACAACCTCGGCCATCGAAACGATGCTCGCCACGGGGAAACCGTACTTGGCCTCGATTTCCTTCTGCGCGGTGGTCACGCCACCCTTGCCGACCTCCATGCGGTTGAGGGAAACGATCAAGCCACGGATCTCGACATCGGCCGCAGCGGTGACCTTGGGATACGTCTCGTCGATGGACTTGCCGGAGGTAGTCACGTCCTCGACCATCACCACACGGTCGCCGTCCTTGGGTTCATAACCCAGCAGATTGCCCTTATCGGCACCGTGATCCTTGGCCTCCTTGCGGTCGCAGCAATACTTGACCTCTTTGCCATACAGCTCGTGATAGGCGATGGCGGGCACCACGGCCAGGGGAATGCCCTTGTAAGCAGGTCCAAACAGCACGTCGAAGTCGTCACCAAAGTTATCATGGATGGCCTGCGCATAGTACTCGCCCAGACGCTTGAGCTGACTGCCCGTCACGTAAGCACCGGCGTTCATGAAGAACGGCGATTGACGGCCGCTCTTGAGCGTGAACTCGCCAAATTTGAGCACGTCGGACTCGACCATGAACTTGATGAACTCTTGCTTGTAAGCCTCCATACGAAGCTCCCTTCGGTTGCGAGCGAATCTGCTGCCCATGATACCAGTGAATAACAAACGGGGCGGCAACGTTTAGCGTCGCCGCCCCGCCTTGGTCTTTATCTCACAAACCAAGTGCTATCCGCTATAGCGCGAAAGAAACGCACGGGTGCGTTCATGCTGTGGAGAGCCCAGCACCTGGGCAGGTGAGCCCTCCTCTACGATCAGGCCGCCATCCATAAAGACCACGCGGTCGGCAACGTCGCGGGCAAAAGCCATCTCATGCGTGACGATGATCATCGTCGTGTCCTCGTCTGCAAGCTGACGAATCACCTTGAGCACCTCGCCCGTCAGCTCGGGGTCAAGAGCACTGGTGGGCTCGTCAAAAAAGAGAATATCGGGATTGAGGCACAGAGCGCGTGCGATGCTTGCACGCTGCTGCTGGCCGCCGGAAAGCTGACAGGGAACCTTGTTTTCACAGCCCTCAAGGCCCATCTTGGCGATAAGCGCCCGGGCCTGGGCCTCCACCTCTGCACGCGGGCGCTTTTGCACGGCAATGGGAGCGTCACAGATATTGCGCATCACCGTCATGTGCGGAAAGAGATTGTAGCCCTGAAACACCAGACCAAAGCGGCTCTTTGCCGCACGGAGATCGGCGCCCTTGGCATAGGTGACCGCACCGCCGTCCGGAGAAGCGACCGTCAGGTCACCATAGCGCAGCGACCCCGCATCGATGGTCTCGAGCGTGGTGGCACAGCGCAACAGCGTCGACTTGCCACCACCCGAAGGCCCGATAATGGCCACGGCCTCACCAGGACGTACGGAAAGCGAGATATCGCGCAAAACGCAGGTCTTGCCAAAGGATTTACTCACGTGCTCCATCGAGAAGACAGGAGCCGCACAGCGATTGGAATCGGTCATCGTTGCCCCCTATCAGTCGTGGTAATAATCGAGCTTTTTCTCTAGCGCGCCCATAGCGACCTCGACCAAGAAGTTGAAGCCCCAGTAGAACGCTGCGGAAATGGCAAAGGGCACCATGCTCACCTGCGAGGCGACAAGCGCCTTTGCGGTCGAGAACATCTCGGCCACGCCAATTGCGAAGGCAAGCGACGTGTCCTTGACGAGCGTAATTACCTCGTTGCCCATAGCCGGCAGGATGCGCTTGACCACCTGGGGCAGCACGATGCGGAAAAACGTCTGCGCCTTGGTATAGCCCAAAACCTCGGCCGCCTCGTACTGGCCACGCGGAATGGACTGAATGCCCGAACGGTAAATCTCGGCAAAATACGCAGCGTAGTTGATGATAAAAGCGACGATGCATGCGTACCACTTGGAATCCGGCGTTAAACGAATTCCAAAAACATAGTACGGCGCAAAATAGATGGCGAACATCTGCAACATCAGCGGCGTGCCGCGCATAACGGAGATGTAGATGCGCGCAAGCAGCGCGAGCGGGCGAATCTTGCTCATACGCGCAAGCGCCACGGGCACCGCCAAGGGGATTGACCCCACGAGCGTCAACACAAAGATCTGCAGTGTCGTACCAAAACCCGAGAGCAACATTCCCGACATCGTTGTGATATCCATGCTCTACCTTTCTATAGACACGCAACTCCCGATGCCGACCAGCCGACATCGGGAGCACTGTCCACCCATTGCGGGGCACCCGGACGAGTGCCCCGAATGAAGCAATCCTTACTTAAGCACCCAGTTATCGTAGCTAATGCCGTAATCCGCGTACTTCTCGCACAGGTCCTTGACAAAACCGTCCTTGTCCATTTCCTTCAGGGTCTCGGTGACCTTGGAGGCAAGGGCGTCGTCACCCTTCTTGAAGCCCACGGCATAGTGCTCTTCGGAAAGCATCTCGTCGAGCTGCACGTACTCGTCGGGCTTTGCGGCAAGCTGATACTGAGCAATCGAGAGGTCGCAGGCAACCGCGTCGACGGCACCGGACTCAAGCTGCATGAAAGCCGTGTTGTAGTCGCCGATGGTCTCGAGGGATGCAAAGGTAGCGGCAAGGTCGGCCTTATCGCCGCTCAAAACGTCCTCTGCAGCAGAGTCGGTCTGGGTGATGACGGTCTTGCCGGCAAGGTCGTCCAGGCTCTTGATGCCGCTATCCTTCTTGACCACGATCACCTGGCCGTTGAGCATATAGGGATCGGAGAAGGTATAGTCGTCCTCGCGGCCCTCCATGGTAAAGCCGTTCCAGATGCAGTTGATGGCACCGGAGTTAAGCAGGCTGTCCTTGGCATCCCAGTCGATGGGCTCGAGCTTAAGCTCCCAGCCGCAACGCTTGGCAACCTCGGTGGCAAGCTCGATATCGAAACCGGTGAACTCGCCGTCATCGCCCACAAAGCCATAGGGAGGATAGGACTGGTCAAAGCCAACCGTCAGGGTCTTGATGTCTGCGGAATCATCACTGCCGGCAGAAGCGGAGCCAGCAGCGGAACCCGCCGTCTGGGCAGACGTGCCACCGCAGCCAACCAGAGCAAAGGCGGCAACAAGCGCAAACGCGCATGCAACAAAAGCCATAAAGCGCTTCTTGTTCATGGGTAATCCTCAATCTCATCGCAATGCCGGCAACTTCGCGCTTCCCGCGCAAAACCGCCAGCCTCTTTCGTAACGCGTTTCACTTTAGCCTAGTGGAGTGTAAGACGCAAGGAATTACTTTAGTCGAGTGGAGAAAAAACGGCACGCAGCGTTAAAAAACCAGCGGGGCCGCAGCTCAATGCTGCAACCCCGCTCCCGCTCGATTGTTACAAGATGAATACGTTAGCCCCTAAAGCCATCTTCAAAGGGAACCTTCTCGGCCGAATGGCGCTTGCCTACCACCACGGCGCCAACGCCCGAAAGCGAGAGCGCTGCAGAGACCACAAGACCGATCGTGCCGGCATCTGCCGTCGCGGGAAGCTTCTCGACCTCGCCCGACTTCGTATCGGCCTTGTCGGCACCGGCCTTGGCCTTGCCCTGGCTGTCGGCACTCTTGTCACCTTGGCCCTTGCTGTCATCGTCTTTCGAATCGGTGCTGTCTTTGCCGCCATCCGACTTTGCGTCCGTGCTCGGCAGCGAAGTGGAGCCCGAACCCTGCGTGCCTGCACCAGAGGAGGCTCCGTTGTCAGAAGTATCCCCGCTTGTCGCACCGCCGTTGGCATCTCCGGCGTCATCGCCAGAGTCTCCACCGGCATCGGCAGAACCGTTCGATCCAGCCGCGCTATCCGAGGGCGTACCACTCGGAGCGTTTGAGCTCGAGTTACCGCCCGATGTCGAGCCGTTGCCGGAATCTGCACCGTTACCCGCATCTGGCGAGGAAGTGGACCCTGCGCCCGTATCGGTAGAAGGAGCATTCGGAGAACCCGTTGTGCTGCCACCCGCAGGCGTTGTGATGGCACCGCCGGCAGCAGAAGAACCACCGCCCGCGCCGCCCGCGCCCTGAGACGGCTGATCGGTAGAGCCCGAGCCAGAACCCGTACCGCTATCGGAGCCCGTGCCGGAGCCCGAGCCATTGCCAGAATCCGTGCCGGTGTCAGAAGCGGAGCCATCGCCAGAGTCCGAACCCACATCGGAGCCGGAGCCCGCAGTATCCTTATTCGCATCGTTTTCGGTCTTGTGCTGGGCCAGATATGTCAGGCACGTCTTCTTTTCGCGCGTGTAGCGATTCGCATAGCTTGCGGCATACTGATTGGTCGACGTATTGGTCATATAGTCGATCAACGCATCGCAGATAGCAGTCACGGCCTGTTCGTCAGACATATCGTTGGAAAGATTGGCCATCTTGAAGAACTTCTGGCAGCCACTCGATCCAAACAGGTTATTCATGCCCCAGCACAAGCCCTTAAGGCAGTCGGCACGGCCCGAAAGGTCAAGCCCGTACTTGCGCACGATGCGCTCGACCGGCAGGTAATACTCCTGATATCCATATGCATCCTGGAGTGCCGAGAACTCTTGTGGATCGGCAGCATACGCGGCATGCCAGGCATCCTCGGCAAGCTGGCCCAGCTCGGTAAGCTTGTGAGTCTTTTTGTCGTAAATCACGTCATCGGCGTCGCGCTTAAGTTCGCTGCCGCGATCGATGACCGCCTTGAGCATGCCGTACTTCTGAGGATTGTAGTTGTAGCACTCCTGCATGAAGTCGACGAGCGCATAGCGACGATCAAACTGGTAGAAGCCCATGGCATGATAGCCGTCGCCATAGCTAAAGCCCAGATTGTAATTGCTGCCGCTCTCGTTTTGGGCAAAGTACTTCATCTCAGAGGAAAGCGCCTTGGGCTGTAGGCTCGAGGAGCTCGTCGCCATCATCGAATTGAAGGAGAGCGTCATAAGAGACGAGGGGTCCACGGCTTCCGAATACTCATCGGCGGGATCGTAATCCGAGGGAGCGGGCTGCTTTGCGTCGACATCGGTGATGGGATCGGCGTTGGCATTGCCGGCGATATCCTGCTGCTGGACGGTATCGGTCTGTGCAAACATGGGAATAGGTGCCGCCACGCCCAACGTGAGCGAAAGTGCGAGTCCGGCAACGATAGCCTGATGCTTAGGCTTCATAGTTCCTCCCTGGTTCTGCGTCCCCTTTTGCGGGGATGGGTTCATTTGATGTGCGATTGCGTCAGAGCGCAAGAGGTATTTCTAGTATGTTGAATCTCGCCTGTTTTTGCAATCCCCCGTCAGCATGCGGCGCAGGTAAAGGATGCATTTACACCTTCTGCACGCCGCACGCCAACAAAACGAGGTCTTAAAAGCCACAAATAACCTCAGGAGTCATACGCGAAATGACCTCGACGGCAACACGGGCCGACTCGATCACGTCGTCGATGGCGCAAATCGAGGTAGCCGTGTGGATATATCGGCAGGGCACGCCCGAAACCACGCACGGCACATCCATAAGATGCACGGGACCGCCATCGGTGCCACCGCCCTCGCGCACGCTCTCTTGCACGCGCAGCCCCGCTGCCCCGGCGGCATCCAACACAAAGCGCTGATAGCGAGGGTTCGTGATCATGCAACGGTCGAAATGTCTGAACATAGGACCGCCGTGAAGCGCCGTCTGCACCTCATCGGGAGCCAAGAAGGTATCGTCTGCAGGACAGCCCTCGAACATGTACGCAACATCTGGATCGAGCGTCCGCGCCGCTGCCGCCACGCCGCGCTCCCCCACTTCCTCCTGTGCGGAAACGGATGCGACCACGTCGACAGCAAGGTCATCGCGAGAAGCGAGCTCGCGCAGGGCGATCAGCATCGCCGCCACGCCCGCGCGGCAGTCAAACGCCTTACCCACCGCGATGCCGCGCTCGGCATCAAAGGTAAACTGCGTCGCCACGACAAAAGGCTCGCCGATACGCAGGAAGAAGCGCTCGCGCGCCTCCTCAGCACTCGTCGCGCCCACGTCGAGAATCATCTCGGGCGGTACATGGGCGGCTTTCTCGGCGGCACTGGTAAAATGCGGCGGCTTGACGCCAATGGTACCGTGCAGCCATTCGCCCCGGGCATTGCGCACCAGCACGTCTTGGCCGCAAAGAGCCCCTTCGGGAAAACGCCCCAGCGTCACAAAACCCATAGTTCCATTTGCGCGAATGGTGCGCACCATGCCGCCCACTTCGTCGCCATGGGCATCCATCATCACGCGCGGACGAGCGCGGTCGCCGTCAAGCCCCGTGCCGTTCGGCACAATCAAGCCATCACGCAGCGTGTTTTCTTCCACTGTGGCCCATCCGTCGCAAAAGTCGCGAACCACGTCGATGACCTCATCCTCGAAACCCGAAGGACCCTTGGCATTGGAGAGGCGCTCGAGCAGCCGAACCACCTCGTTGCGATCGATCTTCATTGCTGTCCTTTCAACAAAACGACCCCCGCAGGCCTGCGCCGGCGGAGGTCGAGCATGCAA
>SKER01002228.1_pt1 | contig 13304 bp, 9 predicted proteins | sample 4826961 | NCBI WGS metagenome assembly SKER01 (sample SAMN11008804, study PRJNA524170) | human gut metagenome | biome: Human fecal sample; material: Feces; isolation source: fecal sample from pouch patient p47 | host: Homo sapiens | place: Israel: Tel-Aviv | collected 2016-11-16 | reverse complement strand
GCCGACAGGCCGGGTCGAAACTCAGCTCGACCCCTTTCTCCCGCGCGCGGGCGGCTTTCCCCAGCAGCAGGCCGCACAGGGTCGGGGAGCTGAAGCGCGAAGAGATAAAGTCCAGCAGCTCCTGAGCGTGTTCAGACTGCGCCTGAATGTAGCCAATCGCCTCCTCATAGCGGCCCATATGCAGCAGACCGGAGAGGGTGGTCATCCGGTTTAACTGCTCATGACGCATGATGCGAAGGTTATCGACGTAGCGTTTGACCTGGCTGAGCTGGGCGCTCAGCGAGTCGATCTCGTTGCGATCGCGGAAGGTGATCACCCAGCCCTGCAGCGATCCCTCAAGCATGATGTGGACCCGGCTGGCAATCACCGTGAGATCGTTAAAACGGCAAATCTCATCATGGGTATCTTTCGCCAGCATCGTCTGCGTGTCGAAGAACGGGACCGGATCGATCACCTGGCTTATCAGCTGCCCGCGAAGCTCACGGGCCGGCTGGCTCAGCCCCAGCAGCTTGCGCGCCGCCTGGTTGATGACTTCAATCCGCCTTTGATCGTCAATGGCAATTACGCCTTCATAAATAGACTCCATCAACGCCTTCTGCTGGCGCACCAGCAGGCCGATCTCGCGCGGCTCGAGGGAGAAGATCTGCTTCTTAATACTGCGGGTAAAGAACCAGGAGAAGATAAAGAGAGCAATCAGCAGCAGCACCGCGGCAATCAGGATATTGACCACTTTACTGACGGTAATGGTGTCCAGGTAGCTGGTGAGATAGCCGACCGAAACAATGCCGACCACCTGTCCGGCAGCGTTGAAGATGGGGGCCTTACTGCGCAGCGAAATACCCAACCCGCCTTTGCGGATGGTGGTGGTGCTTTTACCCTGCAATACGGCTTCGTTGTCACCGCCTACCAGCGTGGTGCCCACTCTGTCGGCGAAGACGGAGTGAAAAAGATGCTGGCCCTTATTATCACCAATCACAATAAAGCTGGCGTCACTGTGCGCAGAAATCTTCTGCATAAAATCATGGATGGCGGCGATATTCTTTTGTTCAACTTCATGTCGCAATGTTGGAATAAGCGCAATCTCTTCAGCCTGTATTTTGGCGCGCGTGCTCATTTCCTGATAAAGCTGTTTCCCGACATCGGCATAATAATATCCGCCCAGTAACGCAAAAAGCACTGAGAAAAAGGCAACCAGCGAAATAAACAGCTTTATCTGGAAAGAGACTTTCATAACTCTCACGCAAGGTAGCGACAAAGAACGCCAATATATCATCTTTTTTCGCGCGGACGCCCGCTTTGCCGAAAACTTGTGATCCCTTGCACAGCGGGCGTTGTAAAAGCGTTATCCCAAAGACGGGTGGCCTCTGGCTGCACGAATAAATGTTATTTGTTTGTTCAATTCAGAAAAGAAACCATAAAAACCACGGCCATAAATAAGGCGTAAATCACATTAAATAAAAGAAACCATTAAAACCATAGCTGCCATTAAAACTTCGCTTTTAATATGCCATTCCTCACATAAAGTAAGCCTTTGTGACTCTAAGCTGAACGCACAAAATAACCAAGGGGCTTATTATGAGCACAACTGACGATTCTTTCTCTGTTACCCACGACCCGATTGAAATTCAGCGGCCTTCGCTCAAAGAGCGCTGGTGGCATATTATGGATACCTGGAAAATCGGGATTATTCCTCTGCCGCTGTTCGTTCTGGCGGGCGCGCTGATCGCCATTGATTGCCTGGGCGGAAAACTGCCGAGCGATATCGTGGTGATGGTGGCGACGCTGGCCTTCTTCGGCTTTGCCTGCGGTGAGTTTGGCAAACGCCTGCCGATTGTCGGCAAGCTCGGCGCGGCGGCGATTTGCGCCACCTTTATCCCTTCCGCGCTGGTCTATTACGGCCTGCTGCCGGACGTGGTGGTCGAGTCCACCACCAAGTTCTACAAATCCACCAACATTCTCTACCTCTACATCTGCTGCATTATTGTCGGCAGTATCATGAGCATGAACCGCACGGTGCTGATTCAGGGCTTCCTGCGCATCTTCTTCCCGATGCTGTGCGGCGAAATCGTCGGCATGCTGGTGGGGATGGGCGTCGGCCTGGCGCTGGGTCTTGAGCCATTCCAGATCTTCTTCTTTATCATTCTGCCGATCATGGCGGGCGGCGTCGGGGAAGGGGCAATCCCGCTTTCCATCGGCTATGCCACCCTGCTGCATATGGACCAGGGCGTGGCGCTCGGTCGCGTGCTGCCGATGGTCATGCTCGGCGGTCTGACGGCGATCATCATCTCCGGCTGCCTGAACCAGCTGGGCAAGCGCTACCCGCATCTGACCGGTGAAGGCCAGCTGATGCCTAACCGCGCCAATGCCGATGCCACCGTCTCTCAGCCTGCGTTCTCCGGCAAAGCGGACGTGACCACCATCGCCTCCGGCGCGCTGCTGGCGGTGCTGCTCTACATGCTGGGCATGCTCGGCCACAAGCTGATTGGCCTGCCTGCGCCAGTGGGCATGTTGTTTATGGCGGTGTTGGTGAAGCTCTGCAACGGTGCTTCTCCGCGCCTGCTGGAAGGCTCGCAGGTGGTGTACAAGTTCTTCCAGACCTCCGTGACCTACCCGATTCTCTTTGCCGTTGGCGTGGCCATCACCCCATGGCATGAACTGGTGGCCGCCTTCACGCTGACCAACCTGCTGGTGATTATCAGCACCGTCTCCGCGCTCGTGGCGACCGGGTTCTTCGTCGGCAAAAAGATTGGCATGCACCCGATTGATGTCGCCATCGTCTCCTGCTGCCAGAGCGGCCAGGGCGGTACCGGCGACGTGGCGATCCTGACCGCAGGCAACCGCATGAGCCTGATGCCGTTCGCCCAGATTGCTACCCGTATCGGCGGGGCGATTAACGTCTCCATCTCACTGCTGATTCTGGGCAACTTCCTCGTTTAAGTTTTCAGGAAAGAACAATGAAACTCGCAAGCTTTTTATACCAGGGAAAACGCAGCTACGGCATCGTCCAGGCCGACGGCGTGATTGATTTAGGCCGCCGTCTGGGCGACCGCTACAGCGACCTTAAAGCGCTGCTGCAGGGCAACGGGCTGGCGCAGGCCACCCGCTACCTGAACGATGCCGTGGACGTGCCGATGAGCGCCATCACCTTCTTACCGGTGATTGAGCAGCCGGAAAAAATCCTCTGTGTGGGCATGAACTACGCCGACAAGCGCAAGGAGTTTGACCAGCACAACCCGGCCCCGACGCTGTTTGTTCGCTTCCCGGATTCACAGACCGGCCACAACGAGCCGGTGCTGAAGCCGCGCCACTCCAGCGAATTCGACTACGAAGGCGAGCTGGCGGTGATCATCGGTAAAGGCGGGGAGAACATCAGCCGCGACGACGCCCTGCGCCACGTGGCCGGCTACAGCTGCTACATGGACGGCTCCGCCCGCGACTGGCAGCACACCTGGTTTACCGCCGGTAAAAACTGGCGCAAAACCGGCGCGTTTGGCCCGTGGATGGCGACGGCGGACGAGATCCCGGATCCGCACCAACTGGCAATCCGCACCTGGCTGAACGGCCGCATGGTGCAGGAAGACAACACCAGCAGCATGATCCACAAGGTGGCGGAGCTGATCGAGTACATCAGCACCTTCACCCGCTTAAGTCCTGGCGATGTGATCATCACCGGATCCCCGGGTGGGGTGGGTAAAAAGCGTAACCCGCCGCTGTTTATGAAAGAGGGGGATCGCATTGAGGTGGAGATCGAGCATATCGGTCATCTGAGCAACGTGATCGTGGAAGCGCCAGCCGTCGGGCTTGCGGCAGCACATTAAGTAAGGCGGCAGCATGCATTCGCAACCCATCGATTTTCGCCACACGCTGGTGGCGAAACACCCGGAACGCTTGAGTCAGATCCGTTACCTGCTGGCAGACAGCGGCCTTGGCCTGGACAACGACATCACGCTGTTCGTCGAAGCCTGGTCCGGCCCGCAGCTGGTGGGTTGCGCAGGGCTTGCCGCCAACGTCATCAAGTGCGTGGCGGTCAACGAGCAGCTTCGCGGCGAGAACCTCAGCGCGCGGCTGCTGGCGGAGGTGCAAAATGCGGCGCTGGAGCGCGGCCATTTTCACCTCTTCCTCTGCACCCGGCCGTGCAACCGGGAGCGCTTTGCCCGCAGCGGCTTCTGGCCGATTGCCCAGAGCGGGAACAACGCCGTGCTGATGGAGAACACCCCGCAGGGGATCGCGCGCTACTGCCGTTCTCTGCGCGCGAGCCGCAAATGTGGGGAGAAGATCGGCGCCATCGTGATGAACGCCAATCCGTTTACCCTCGGCCACCGCCATCTGGTGGAGCAGGCGGCGCAGCGGTGCGATGCCCTGCATCTGTTCGTGGTGCGCGAAGACGCGTCGTTCTTCCCGTTCAGCGCGCGTCTCGAGATGGTGCGCGCGGGCGTGGCGCACCTGCCGAACGTGGTGGTGCATGAAGGCTCGCAGTACATCATCTCTCGCGCCACCTTTCCGGCCTACTTCCTGAAGGAGACCGGCAAGGTGCAGCAGGCGTGGAGCGAGATCGACGTGCTGATCTTCCGGGACTTCATTGCCCCGGCGCTCGGCATCACGCACCGCTTCATCGGCTCGGAGCCGTTCTGCGATATCACCCGCCAGTACAACCAGACGCTGCACGATCTGCTGGCCTCGCATATCGAGGTGGTGGAAATGCCGCGCATCAAGGCCACCGGTAACGCCATATCGGCGTCCGAAGTGCGCCGATTACTGAAGACACAGCAATTTTCCCGGATCCGGGAGATTGTCCCGGACTCCACCTTCGCGCACCTCGAAACGCATTACCGTGCGAGTGCCGAAGTCGCTTAACTACCAGGAATTTATCATGAAAATTGTAAGGGAGGCGCTGGCCGGAACGCAGGAGTCCAGCGACCTGATGGTGAAAATTGCTCCCGCTCACGGCGAGCTGGAGATCGTCATCCACAGCGAAGTGATTAAGCAGTTTGGCGAGCAGATTCGCCAGGTGGTCAACGACACATTGCGCGCCATGAACGTGCACCAGGGATTAATCATTATTGAAGACAAAGGGGCGCTGGACTGTGTGATCCGCGCCCGCCTGCAAAGCGCGCTGATGCGTGCCGCCGATGAACAGGCCATCAACTGGGGGGCGCTGAAATGAGCAAACTCCGCCGCAGCATGCTGTTCCTGCCGGGCGCTAACGCCGCCATGCTCTCCACCGCCTTTATCTACCGTCCCGACTCTATCATGTTTGACCTTGAGGACGCCGTTGCCCTGCGCGAGAAGGATACGGCGCGCATGCTGGTGTTCCACGCGCTGCAGCACCCGATGTATCAGGATATCGAAACCGTGGTGCGCATTAACCCGCTGAGCACGCCGTTTGGTCTGCTGGATCTGGAAGCCGCCGTGCGGGCAGGCGTGGATGTGATTCGTCTGCCGAAAACCGATACCCCGGACGACATCTATGAGCTGGAGGGCCACCTCGAGCGCATCGAGCAGGCGTGCGGCCGCGAGATCGGCTCCACCCGCGTGATGGCGGCGATTGAGTCGGCTATTGGCGTCATCAACGCCGTGGCGATTGCCCGCAGCTCTCCGCGCCTCATCGGCATTGCGCTGGCAGCCTTTGACTACGTGATGGACATGCAGACCGAGCGCGGCGACGGCACCGAGCTGTTCTACGCCCGCTGTGCCGTGCTGCACGCCGCCCGCGCGGCGGGTATCGACGCCTTCGACGTGGTGTGGTCAGACGTTAACGACGAGGCCGGGTTCCTGCGCGAGGTCGATCTGATCCGCAAGATGGGCTTCAACGGCAAATCGCTGATTAACCCGCGCCAGATTGACCTGTTGCACAACGCCTACGCCCCGACGCAGGAAGAGGTGGATCACGCCAGAAGGGTGATTGAGGCGGCAGAAGAGGGCGAGCGTAACGGCCTGGGCGTGGTGTCGCTCAACGGCAAAATGGTGGATGCACCGATTATTAACCACGCGCAGGTGGTGCTGGAGCGCGCGGCGGCCTCCGGCGTGCGTCGGTAAGGATAAGACAATGAATCAGACTGAACTTCTTCACGTGAATTTTCCCCATCTGCGGGACTTAAAACCGTTTGATACCGCCCACAGCGCCACGCCGTGGCTGGCGGACAGCGATGCGAAGCACAGCCGCAAGCTCTGCGCCTCCATTGAAGAGGCGGTTAAACGCTGCGGCCTGCAGGACGGGATGACCATCTCCTTCCACCATGCGTTTCGCGAAGGCGACCGGGTGATTAACACCGTCGTGGCGCTGCTGGCGCGGATGGGCTTCAAAAACCTGACGCTGGCCTCCAGCTCGCTGATGACCTGCAACGACGCGCTGATCGAGCATATCGAAAGCGGCGTCATCACCCGGATTTACACCTCGGGCATGCGCGGCAGGCTGGCGGATGCCATCTCCCACGGGCTGATGGACGAGCCGGTGCAAATTCACTCCCACGGCGGGCGCGTGAAGCTGCTCCAGGACGGCGAGCTGAATATCGACGTGGCGTTTCTCGGCGTGCCGTGCAGCGATGCGTTTGGCAACGCTAACGGCACGCACGGTAAATCGTGCTGCGGCTCGCTCGGCTACGCGATGGTGGACGCGCACTTTGCCCACAGGGTGGTGCTGCTGACCGAAGAGCTGGTGCCGTTTCCTAATATGCCTGCCAGCCTGGTGCAGGACCAGGTGGACTACATCGTGCAGGTGGAGAGCGTAGGCGACCCGGCGAAAATCAGCGTCGGCGCGGCGCGCGTCACCAGCAACCCGCGCGAGCTGATGATTGCCCGCTATGCGGCGGATGTGATCGAGCATTCCGGCTACTTTAAACCGGGCTTCTCGATGCAGACCGGCTCCGGCGCGGCGGCCACGGCCTGCACCCGTTTTATGGAAGAGAAGATGGAGCGCAGCGGCGTGAAGGCGCGCTTTGCGCTCGGCGGCATCACCGGCAGCCTGGTGGATCTGCACGAGAAGGGGCTCATCGAAAAGCTGCTCGATACCCAGTGCTTTGACGGTCAGGCGGCGGCCTCGCTGGCGCGTAACCCGAACCACGTGGAGATCTCCACCAACGTCTACGCCAACCCCGGCAGCAAGGCGGCAAGCTGCGACCAGCTCGACGTGGTGATCCTCAGCGCCCTGGAGATCGACGTCGAGTTCAACGTCAACGTCATCACCGGCTCAGACGGCGTGATGCGCGGCGCGTCCGGCGGGCACTGCGACGTGGCCGCCGCGGCGAACCTGACCATTGTGGTCGCGCCGCTGCTGCGCAGCCGCATTCCGACGGTGGTGAAGCGCGTTACCACGCGCCTTACGCCGGGGGAGAGCATCGATGTCCTGGTTACCGATCACGGCATCGCGGTCAACCCGGCGCGCCCGGAGATCCGCGAACGACTCATGGAAGCCGGGCTGAAGGTTGTGGATATCAACGCGCTGTACGAGCGAGCGATCTCCCTGACCGGCGTCCCGAAACCGATTGAGTTCACCGACAAAATCGTCGGGGTGATCCGCTACCGCGACGGCAGCGTGATCGACACCGTGCGACAGGTAAAGGAGGAAGTATGACTTTAGCGACACCCGTGCGGGCGGGTGTCAGCCTTGACGAACTGCTGGCGGCGAAAGAGCGCCGCGCAGCGCGCCAGGCTGACATGCTTGAGCACTATCAACAACCGGTGATCTCCCTCACGCTGGTCACGCCGGGGGAAATCAAGGACAGCCTGCGCTACCGCAATACCATGGGCGTAGCGCTGCAGATGTGCGACCAGCTGCTGTGGGAAAACCGCTGGCAGGTGCTGGACCGCCAGGTACTGTGGCTCCCGACCGGGCCCGAAGCCCTGTGGTGCGTGGCCCATCCGGCGGTGGAAATCAAAGCGCACTGTGCGGATCTGGAGCAGACGCACCCGCTCGGCAGGCTGTGGGATCTGGACGTGATCTGCCCTCAGCACGGCCACGTCGGGCGTCAGTCGCTGGGGGGGAATCTCAGGCGCTGCCTGATCTGCGACGCGCCCGCCCACGCCTGTTCCCGTTCGCGCAACCACCCCGTTGAGCAGGTGGTTTCCCGCGTGGAGAAGATGATAGATGACTGGTTTGCTCGCGACTAAACCGCGCCCGGCTGACGTGCCCGCGCTTGCCGAAGCGGCGCTGTGGCAGGAGCTGGATCTCACGCCCAAGCCGGGGCTGGTGGATAAGCTCAACAACGGTTCCCATCGCGATATGGACCACGCGCTGTTTGTCCGCAGCATTGCGGCGATTACGCCGTGGTTTTCGCGCTTTGCCGAGCTGGGCAGCGCGCATGCGGATAAACCGGCTGGCGAACAGTTACGGCTTCTCCGCCCGATGGGGCTGGCCTGCGAGCAGGCGATGTATGTCGCAACGAACGGAGTGAACACCCACAAGGGCGGGATTTTTGCCCTGGGTTTACTGTGCTTCGCCGCCGGGCGTGTGAAAAATGTCTCCGCAGAGAGCCTCTGCTGTGAGGTGAGTAACATCTGCCGCGGGCTGGTGTCGCGGGAGCTGGCCGCACGCAGCGGACAGGCGACGGCGGGCGAGCGGCAGTTTAAGCAGTACGGCTTAACCGGCGCGCGCGGTGAGGCGGAGAGCGGCTTTGCGACGGTGCGTAAGGCTTTGGATTCGTGGAAGGGACAGTCGCTTCACGGCCTGCTGTTGCGCCTGATGGCCGTCAATCAGGACAGTAATCTCGTGTCGCGCGGCGGCATGGAAGGGTTGCGCTACGTTCAGGGCTACGCGCGGGAACTGCTGGATAACGGCTGGGACCGCGAGGCGTTGAGCAGAATGGATAACGCACTGATTGAACGGAACCTGAGCCCGGGCGGCAGCGCGGATTTATTGTCGGTGGGGTGGGTGCTCTCTGCAATAAAATAGCCGGGTGGCGGCTTCGCCTTACCCGGCCTACGGTCTGGTTTTGCAGGCCCGGTAAGCGCAGCGCCACCGGGCACAACAATCAATGCGCTATTGGCTGCGCACCGTGCGGCTCACGCACGTGCTTGTACTTGAACAGCGCGATGAACGCGAAGAACAGCACCAGCGAGTACGCCGCGAAGATCAGCCACACCGGCTGCCAGTTGGTGATGCCGTTGGTGGTGTACATCTCAACCACTTTACCGCTCACCACGCCGCCCAGAATACAGCCGAAGCCGTTGGTCATCATCAGGAACATACCCTGCGCGCTGGCGCGGATTTCAGGTTTAACCTCTTTTTCCACAAACACCGAGCCGGAGATGTTGAAGAAGTCGAAGGCGCAGCCGTAAACAATCATCGACAGCACCAGCAGCACCGTGCCGAACGGGCTTGGGTCGCCGTAGGCGAACAGACCGAAGCGCAGCATCCACGCCGCGATACTGATCAGCATGACGTTCTTGATGCCGTAGCGGCTCAGGAAGAACGGGATGGTCAGGATGAACAGCGTCTCAGAGATCTGAGAGATGGACATCATCACCGACGCATGTTCAACGATAAAGCTGCCGGAGAACAGCGGGTTGTTATCGAAGCTGTGCAGGAAGGTGTTGCCGAACATGTTGGTGATCTGCAGCTCCGCGCCCAGCAGCATGGAGAAGATGAAGAAGATCGCCATGCGTTTGTTTTTGAACAGCGCGAAGGCATCCAGGCCGAGCATGGTGCTCCAGCTCTGGTTTTTCTGCTGGTTAGACACCGGAATGGTTGGCAGCGTCAGGGTGAAGATCGCCAGCAATACGGAGAGCGCCGCACCGATATAGAGCTGCATATGGCTCAGTTCGAAGCCCGCGAAGCTTACGCCCCACATCGCCATGATAAAGCCGATGGTGCCCCAGATACGGATTGGCGGGAAATCGGTCACGATATCCATATCCGCGGACTTCAGGCGGTAGTAGGAGATGGTGTTGATCAGCCCAAGCGTTGGCATATAGGCCAGCGAGTTGAGCAGAATCACCATGAACATCGCCCCCGGCGTGGTCACCTGGGCTGCCATAAACAGCGTCCCCGCGCCCACCAGGTGGCAAAGCATGTACAGCCATTTGGCGCTTAACCATTTATCCGCCACGATCCCCAGCAGCGTTGGCATGAAGACAGCCGCAATACCGAGCGAGCTGTAGACGGCACCGATTGACGCACCATCGAACTTGAGCGTCACAAACATATAGGAGCCGAGTGTAGTCAGCCAGCTACCCCACAGGCAGAACTGCAGAAACGACAATATTTTAAGCTGCAGCTTAAGGTTCATGTTACTTTCCTCACAAGTGAGCGGGAGATATGTTGTTATAGAAACATTCAGGGTTGTTATTTGATGCAATTCTATCAGTTGGCAACGATATGTTTTGTTACCTCCCGCAAAAAAATGCAATCCACATTAATTTGCAGTTTGGATTGTGATGCAAATAACATTTTCGTATGGGTGGGGGGAAGCAGAACACCTTCTCCTTGCAGGAGAAGGTGTGCGGATCACCGGCGACGGTAGTTCTTCTGCGCCGTATTCACCTTGTACAGATAACGACGGGATTCCGCGGACGGGTGGCGGGTGGTCAGGGTGGCGTAGACATCCCCCGGCGCCATGCTGTTGATGATGTTTGCGGCCTGCACTTTGTCATTTGAGAAGACGCGCAGCACGCTGCCCGCGCCGCCGTTATAGGCGGTGATCACCGCATAGCGACGCGACGTCGGGTTGTCGATGCCGCCGAGGTAGACATTGTTCAGCATCGCCAGATAGGCCGTGCCGGTATCAATGTTGCTCTGCGGGTCGAACAGATAGCTGCGGCTCGGCGTGCCGGATTTCCCCTGCGCGCGGAACACGTCTTTACCGGCGCTGTGCTGTACAACCTGCATCAGCCCCAGGGCGTCTGAACGGCTTACCGCATACGGGTTAAACGAGGATTCGGTCTGCATAATCGCCAGGATCAGCGACTCATCCACGCCGTACTTACGCGAGGCCTGACGCACCATGCCCAGATACTTATGCGCACGCTTGTCGAGGTGGTTCGGGACGAGGTTGATGGTGACGCTGTAGATAATCTTCAGACCGTTCGAGCGGCTTTTCAGGCGCGTTTGCAGCAGGTAGTCGGCAAATTTCGTGGCGCGACCTTCCCAGCGGATCGGCTGGCCGGTCTGATCGACGACCTGACCGTACAGGAACGGCTCTTTGGATATCGTGATGTCGTCGGCATCGGAGTAGAGATCGATAGAGCCCGGATCGTCACCCATCAGCAGGGTTTTGATAATGGCCTGACGGAGTCGAGCCGCAGGGTCTGTGCCTGCGATGGTCTCAATCGTGATCGTACCCTCATCAAAGTTGATGTGGCTACGGGTCAGATAGGCGTCGGTGTACTTAACGTAGTCCTTAGGTCCGGCAATAAGAACTTCGTTAAATCCCCATATGTTCTCGATGTTGTGGGCAAACTGCCCCATCAAAATGTCAAAACCGTTGGTGTCCTTGATCCAGGCTTCGTTGTAATCATCGCCTTTTTTTGACGAACACGAGACAAGCAACGGCGCAACAAGGGCTAGCGCTAAAAGTTTTTTCATCATTCCGGGAGTGCGTGTTGTGTTTGCTTAGTCGTTGCTTTCGCCGGGTGGCGCTGCGCTTACCCGGCCTACAAAACCGTAGGCCCGTGCCAGCGCAGCGCCGCCGGCGATATTAGTTAAGACCTTCCGCTTTCAGCGCCGCAGCCACCGCAGGACGTTCAGCCACGCGTTTCATATACGATGCAATGTGGTCTAACCCTTCCAGATTCAGCTTAACTGCACGTGCCCAGCGCAGCACGGTGAACAGGTACGCATCAGCGATCGTGAAGCGTGAGCCGCCAATCCACTGTTCGTCTTTCAGCGATTCGTTAACGTACTGCAGCTTTTTCTCCAGCAGGGCGCGCAGGGTCGGCTTAAACTCTTCCGGCGTATCCGGGCGGAACAGCGGCGTAAAGCCTTTGTGCAGCTCGGTGGCAATGTAGTTCAGCCATTCCAGCGTTTTATAGCGAGAAATGGTACTGACCGGGGCCAGCAGCTGGCGATCGGGCACGCTATCGGCCAGGAACTGCATAATCGCCACGCCTTCGGTCAGCAGGGTACCGTCATCCAGCAGGAGCGCCGGAACCTGTCCTTTCGGGTTAATGGCAAGAAAGTCATCGCCGTTTTCCAGACGTTTTTTCATCAGATCAACGCCATCCAGCGTGAAATCTTTGCCGCTCTCGCGCAGGGTGATATGGGAAGCAAGAGAGCACGCGCCCGGTTTGTAGAACAGTTTCATCGGTAACTCCTTTTCGCTGAGGTTTCAGCTATGTTAGTGCGCAAACGGATAAAAAAAAAGCCGCTAATCAATTAGCGGCTTCTGGTCAGTCGTTTCTCACGGATTTCACGCAGTAGCGGTTTTGGTCGCCTTAGCGGTCTTGTCGTCGTCCTGAGTCATGCGATTCAGTTTCGGTGCGGTCAGCAGCATCAGAGCGGCAATAACGGCAGTCGCGATACCAATCTGCATGAACACGGTACCGTAGACGTTCAGGGAAACCAGTGGGTCAGTGACGTTTTCCGGCACGGCCATCAGGTTCGCAATCTTACCGGCGATAATTGCTGCACCGGCAGTGGTCAGGAACCAGCTACCCATAATGAAGCCCATCAGACGCTGCGGAACCAGCTGTGCAACCATTGCCAGACCCAGACCAGAGATCATCAGTTCGCCGATAGACTGCAGCGCGTAGCTCAGGATCAGCCAGTTAACGGATACGATACCGGCGTCGGTAGCAAATTTGGTACCCAGCGGCAGCACCAGGAACGCGCCGGAGCACAGCACCATACCGATAGCAAACTTGTGCGGCATTGGCAGACGGTCGCCCATCTTGTTATAGATCGCGGCCAGAATCGGGCTACCAATCATGATCCAGAACGGGTTCAGTGCCTGATACTGCTCCGGTTCGAACGCGATGCCCAGAATAGAGTGCTCAACGTTACGAATGGCGAAGAAGTTCAGAGAGGTTGGCATCTGGCTGTACAGTACGAAGAAGATAATCGCTTCCAGCATCAGAATGAACGCCACGATCATCTTACGGCGGGCAGCACCCTGCATAGCGAATGCTTCTTTCGCGAAGATAACCACGATACCCAGCGCCACAACGCCCAGAACGGCACGTGCGATACCCTGGTTGTGCAGCAGCCAGGTAGCGATGGCCGCCAGGACCACAACGCCTACGATGGTCGCCAGCAGTTTGCCCATATGCACAGGCTCGAAGTCTGGTTTTGAACCGTAGTTTTTAACCCAGCTGCGGCAGAACAGGAAGTTCACCACGGTGATCAGCATACCGACGAAGCTCAGTGCAAACGC
>SKER01002223.1_pt1 | contig 13327 bp, 10 predicted proteins | sample 4826961 | NCBI WGS metagenome assembly SKER01 (sample SAMN11008804, study PRJNA524170) | human gut metagenome | biome: Human fecal sample; material: Feces; isolation source: fecal sample from pouch patient p47 | host: Homo sapiens | place: Israel: Tel-Aviv | collected 2016-11-16 | reverse complement strand
ACATAAGTTCGAATACTTTGACAAAAAAATTAAATTCGATATATAATCATATTATAACAAATTTGAGTTACAGAGAGCAGAGGGTAAAAAAGTGAATAAAAAGCTGACAATTAATGACATAGCCAAAATGTCTGGTGTGGCAAAGAGTACAGTATCAAGATACTTAAATGGAGGAAGTGTACGACCAGCTACAGGACAGAAAATAAAAAAGATTATCGAAGAAAATAACTATGAGCCAAATGTTTTTGCAAGGTTAAAAGCAAAGGAAAGCCGAGTGATTGGACTGACAGTTCCGGGTTTTGATTCAGTAACAACTCCAAGATTGGTGGAGGTGATTGTGGAATATCTGAAAAAAAACGATTATACACCGCTGATTATGCATACAGGAAATAGTATTGCCGAGGAAATTCGGAGTATTGAACGTTTAAAAAATATGAATGTGGATGGCATTATGGTACTTGCGACCAGTACCACTAAAGAATATGAAGAAGTTGTAAAGCGCTTACAAATTCCAATCCTTTTTCTTGGACAGAGATTTCCAGGAGCGAATTCAATTATTAACGATGATTATAATGCGGGATATAAGGTTGGAGAATATATCGGAAAAAGAGCCTTTGAACAAATTTATCTGTTGTGGGTTTCCAAAGAAGATCCAGCAGTTGGAGAGGAACGCCGAAGAGGAGTGATTGATGGTCTTTTTTCTTGTGGAAAAGAACCAACAGAAGTTATTGAGACAAGCTTCTTTTTCGAGGCTGCAGTCCATAATGTAGAAAAACTGATAGAAAAAGTAAAGAAGCCAGCTGCGCTCATCTGTGCTACGGATAGAATCGCACAGGGAGCCTATAAAGTGTTTTATGAAAAAAATATTGCAATACCAGAAGAAGTTTCTGTTGTGGGATTTGGTGATTATGAAACTGGTGAGCTGATGCGGCCACCACTTACTACAGTAAAATTTGACTGGAAAAACTGGGGAGAAAGCAGTGCAGAAACAATGCTACGGATGATACAGGAAAAACCAGTCAGTCAGATACAGGTTAATCCGTATGAATTTATCGAACGAGAGAGTGTGAGATAAGATTTTAATGTTGAGTCATTTGTTTGTCACGGCATTCTCTCCACAGAATACTATAATAAAAAACGCAGGTGTTTATTATGCCAGATGTAGGAACCTTACAGGTATCTCTTGTTTCCAACCGGGGAAAACGCCCGATTACGGATGCTGCAGTGGAGATTTCTTCTGCGGGGGAACCGGATAAAATATTAGAAGTATTAAAAACAGATTTGTCGGGACAGACAGAAGTGATTGAGTTAGAGACCCCTCCTTTAGAATATTCAATGGAACCAGGACTGAATCAGCCATACTCAGAGTATAACTTAAAAATAACAGCTCCAGGATTTGAGCCAGTGGAAATTGCAGGAAGTCAGATGCTTTCCGGGCAGCTTGCTTTGCAGAATCTCTCTTTGGAACCGACAATTACAGAAACGGCTTCGTATGAAGTTCTTGCAATCGGCCCGCACACATTATATGGAGATTATCCACCAAAAATCGCAGAGAGCGAGGTTAAGGATATTCAGGCAACAGGCGAGGTTGTATTGAGCAGAGTTGTAATCCCGGAGTATGTTATAGTACATGATGGAGCCGTTTCTGATAATACGGCAAAGAATTATTATGTACTATATAAAGATTATATTAAAAATGTAGCTTCCTGCGAAATTTATTCTACATGGCCAAAAGAAACTTTGAGGGCAAATATATTGGCGATTATGTCATTTACGTTAAACAGGGTTTACACTGAATGGTATCGGGGAAAGGGAAAAGACTTCACCATCACATCATCCACCGCCTTTGACCAAAAGTGGATTAACGGCAAAAACACCTATGATTCCATCAGCAATGTAGTAGATGAAATTTTCAATTCCTACCTTTCAAGACCAGAAGTGACACAGCCAATACTCACACAGTACTGTGACGGCAAGCGGGTAAGCTGTCCGGAGTTTATGAGCCAGTGGGGTTCGAAGGCATTAGGGGATGACGGGCTTTCTGCGATTGAGATTTTAAGATACTATTATGGGGATGATATGTATATTAATGAAGCGGAGACGATTTCAGGAATTCCGGCGTCATATCCGGGATATGAGCTGACAATTGGAGCTTCGGGACAAAAAGTGAGACAAATGCAGGAACAGCTCAATGTAATTGCAGGGGACTATCCATTGATTCCTAAAATCAGGGTGGACGGCATTTATGGACCGGCAACGGCAAATTCTGTAAAGATTTTTCAGAAGATTTTCCATTTGCCGGAAATGGGAGTTGTGGACTTTGCAACGTGGTATAAAATTAGCCAGATTTATGTCGCAGTAAGTCGAATTGCGGAGCTGAAATAATTTCTTGCTGACAGAAAATTAGTTATCGGAATTATGCACAAAGCAACATGGTAATAAGGGGGGGAATGGGCGGCGAAAGATAGAAATTATAGTTTTTCGCTGTTCCTCTCTTGTAATTGCATTCGATGTATGCTAGAATTTGTACAATTTAAGTATTTATGCAAAGAGCGGCAACGTAGATGTCAGTTTTTTTCGCAAGTCTGAAAAGACACGTTCCCGGCCGATTTGTTTGATAAGCATAGTTTTCGCACAATGAGCCGGGGGAACCCGTCTTTTTTTTTGCAAAGAACTGTAATTAGGGGTGACTTACTCCAGTGCTGTTTTTGCATTTTCCTTAATATGCAGTTGCAAATGATTGAATATAGAAAGGAACGTGAATCATGAAGGCATTTCTAATCTTAGAAGACGGAACTGTGCTGACCGGCGAAAGCTTTGGAGCAGCCAGAGAGGTAATCAGCGAGGTAGTTTTTAATACTTCCATGACAGGATATCTGGAGATATTGACAGACCCATCCTACGCAGGACAGTCCGTTGTTATGACTTATCCATTAATTGGTAATTACGGAATCTGTATGGAAGACATGGAGTCCATTCATCCGTGGCCAAAAGCTCTTATTGTAAGAGAATGTGCAAAACTGGCAAGCAACTTCCGTAACGAGATGACATTAGATGAATTCTTAAAGAAATATGATGTTCCGGGAATTTCAGGAATTGACACCAGACATCTGACACGTATCTTAAGAGAGTACGGTGTTATGAACGGAATGATTACAACAAGAGAAGATTTCGACCTGGACGAAGTAGTAAAGCAGTTAAAAGAATATAAAGTACAAGGTGTTGTTCGTGAAGTTAGCTGTAAGGAAAAGAGAGTGCTTCCAGGAGATGGTTTTAAAGTTGCCCTCATGGATTTTGGAGCAAAGAAGAATATTGAGAAGTCTTTAAATAAGCGTGGATGCGAAGTTACGGTTTACCCTGCTTACACAAAGGCAGAAGAGATTATCGCAGCAAATCCAGATGGAATCATGCTTTCGAACGGTCCTGGAGATCCAAAGGAATGTGTGGAGATTATCGAGGAGCTTAAGAAGTTATTTGCTACGAATATTCCAATTTTTGGTATTTGTCTTGGACATCAGCTCATGGCACTTGCCAACGGCGCAGATACAAAGAAGATGAAATACGGACATCGTGGAGCCAACCATCCGGTAAAAGATTTAAAAACAGGAAAGGTTTATATTTCCTCACAGAACCATGGATACATGGTAATGGAAGATTCTCTGAACAGAGATATTGCAGAAGTAAGCTTTATTAATGTAAATGATGGTACATTAGAGGGAGTTCACTATCTTGGAAAGAATGTTATGACAGTACAGTTCCATCCGGAAGCTTGTCCTGGGCCAAACGATTCCGAATTTTTATTTGAAGAGTTTATCAATATGATGGAGGTTGCAAAAGATGCCTAAGAATACCAGTATTAAAAAAGTCCTTGTAATTGGTTCCGGTCCTATTGTTATCGGACAGGCTGCAGAGTTTGACTACGCGGGAACACAGGCATGTCGTTCCTTGAAAGAGGAAGGAATTCATGTTGTCCTTGTTAACTCTAACCCTGCAACAATCATGACAGATAAAGATATCGCAGATGAAGTATACATTGAGCCATTAACACCAGAAGTTATTAAGAAGCTCATTTTAAAAGTTTCTCCGGACAGTCTTCTTCCAACATTAGGTGGACAGGCAGCGTTAAATATCGCTATGGAGTTAGATGAGTGTGGTTTCTTAAAAGAGCACAAAGTAAAGCTTATCGGTACAACAGGTAAAACAATCCGTAAGGCTGAGGACAGAGAAGAATTTAAAGAAACAATGGAAAAGATCGGTGAGCCAATCGCACCAAGCCAGATTGTTACGAATGTAGAAGATGGTCTGGAATATGCTCAGAAGATTGGATATCCGGTTGTTCTTCGTCCGGCATACACTCTTGGAGGAAGCGGCGGCGGAATCGCAGATAATGAGGAAGAATTCGTGGAAATCATCCAGAACGGTCTTCGTTTGAGCCGTGTAGGCCAGGTATTAGTAGAGAAGTCCATCGCAGGATGGAAGGAAATCGAGTACGAAGTAATGCGTGACGGAAATGGAACATGTATTACCGTATGTAATATGGAGAACCTTGACCCGGTTGGTGTTCATACCGGTGACAGTATCGTAGTTGCTCCTTCTCAGACTTTAGGAGATAAAGAGTACCAGATGCTCCGTAATTCCGCATTAAATATCATTGACGAACTTGGTGTAGAAGGTGGATGTAACGTACAGTTCGCTTTAAATCCAGATACATTTGATTATTGTGTAATCGAGGTTAACCCTCGTGTAAGCCGTTCTTCTGCATTAGCTTCTAAGGCAACTGGTTATCCGATTGCCAAAGTTACTGCAAAGATTGCGCTTGGTTACCACTTAGATGAGATTAAGAATGCCGTAACAGGTAAGACATTCGCAAGTTTTGAGCCAGCACTTGACTATTGTGTAGTAAAGGTTCCAAGACTTCCATTTGATAAGTTCATTTCTGCCTCCCGTCATCTGACAACACAGATGAAGGCAACTGGTGAGGTAATGAGTATCTGCACTAACTTTGAAGGTGGTCTCATGAAGGCTCTCCGTTCCTTAGAGCAGCATGTAGACAGCCTGATGCATGGCGATTTTGACAAGTTAAGCGACAAAGAATTAGAAGAACATCTTCATATTGTAGATGACCTTCGTATTTACTGTATCGCAGAGGCACTCCGCCGTAAAGTGAATCCACAGAAGATTCATGACATTACAAAAATTGATTTATGGTTCATCGATAAGTTAAATAACATCGTTGAGATGGAAGCAAAACTTAAGAACGCAGAAGAATTAGACCGTGACCTTTTACTTAAAGCAAAAGAAATGGAATTCCCTGATAAAGTTATCGGAGAGCTTATCGGTCAGAGTGAAGAATATGTAAAGAACTTAAGAAGACAGATGGATATCGTTCCTGCCTACAAAGTTGTTGATACTTGTGCGGCTGAGTTTGCAGCAGAAACACCATATTATTACTCTTGTTTTGGAAGCTTTAATGAAGTAGAAGAAACTTCTGATAAGAAGAAGATTATGGTACTGGGTTCTGGTCCGATCCGTATCGGACAGGGTATTGAGTTTGACTACTGTTCTGTACACAGTGTATGGGCATTTAAAGAAATGGGTTACGAGACGATTATCGTAAATAATAACCCTGAAACAGTAAGTACTGACTTCGATATCGCAGATAAGCTTTACTTCGAGCCTTTAACAGAGGAAGATGTAGAACATATCGTAGAATTAGAGAAACCGGACGGAGCAGTTGTACAGTTTGGTGGACAGACAGCTATCAAGTTAACAGAAAAGTTAAATAAAATCGGTGTTCCAATTCTTGGTACAAGTGCTGAGAACGTAGATGCAGCCGAAGACAGAGAACTTTTTGATGAGATTCTTGAGCAGTGCTGTATCCCAAGACCAAAGGGAGGTACTGTATTTACAAAAGAAGAGGCAATCAAGACAGCCAACGAGATTGGTTATCCAGTATTAATCCGTCCTTCCTACGTACTTGGTGGACAGGGTATGCAGATTGCTATTTCAGATGAGGATATTTCAGAATTTATGGATGTTATCCAGAGATATGCACAGGAACATCCAATCCTTATCGATAAATACCTGATGGGTGTTGAGGTAGAGGTTGATGCCGTATGTGATGGTGAAGAAATCGTTATCCCAGGTATCATGCAGCATGTAGAGAGAGCCGGAATCCATTCTGGAGACAGTATTTCCGTATATCCTGCAAGAGACCTTTCTCCTAAGATTAAAAAGGTTATCGGACATTATACAAAGTTACTGGCAAAGGCTTTACACGTTATCGGTCTTATCAATATCCAGTTCATTGTATATCAGGATGAAGTATATGTCATTGAGGTTAACCCTCGTTCTTCAAGAACCGTTCCTTATATCAGTAAGGTAACAGGTATTCCTATCGTTGACCTTGCAACAAAGGTTATGACAGGAATGAAGTTAAAAGACTTAGGTTACGAGCCAGGACTTCAGCCAGAATCTCCATACTGGGCAATCAAGATGCCAGTATTCTCATTCGAGAAGATTCGTGGTGCGGATATCAGCCTTGGACCAGAAATGAAGTCTACAGGTGAGTGTCTCGGTATTTCTAAGAACTTTGAGGAAGCGTTATTTAAAGCATTCTTAGGTTCTGGTGTAGATTTACCAAAGCATAAGAAGATGATCATGACTGTAAAGGATTCTGATAAGTTAGATGCAGTAGAAGTTGGTAAGAGATTTACAGCACTTGGCTACGAAATCTATGCGACAAGAAATACATGCAAGACATTACAGGAAAGCGGTGTGCCGGCGAAGAGAGTCAATAAGATTGAGGAGTCACATCCAAACCTGCTAGATTTAATTTTAGGACATCAGATTGATCTTATCATCGATACACCTTCACAGGGTATTGAAAGAAGCAAAGATGGTTTTGTTATCCGTCGTCATGCGGTAGAAACAGGTGTGAACTGTCTGACTTCTCTTGATACAGCAAACGCCTTACTTACCAGCTTAGAGTCTTCCTGCCGAGAAGATTTATCTTTAGTGGATATCGCAGAAATTGATAAAGAGATTGAGAGCAAGATCAACGAGGCATAAAAAGGGGAGTGAATCCCTGATATAAATAAATATGTACTCATGGAGTCTTTTATGCATTTACCCTTGCAAAAGATTTCATGAGTACATAGCATAATTGGGAGGATACCAATGGGAAATTATACAAAGCAGGATATTATTCAGCTTGTGGAAGAAAAAGATGTACAGTTTATAAGACTTCAGTTTACAGATGTATCTGGTACCTTAAAGAATGTGGCAATCACAGCCAGCCAGCTTGAAAAAGCATTAGATAATAAGTGTATGTTTGATGGCTCATCTATTGAGGGATTTGTCCGCATTGAGGAATCCGATATGTACTTATATCCAGATCTTAATACATTTGAGATTCTTCCGTGGCGTCCACAGCATGGCAAAGTTGCCCGTTTCATGTGCGATGTATATCGACCAGAGGGCGTGCCTTTCGAGGGAGACAGCCGTTATGTATTGAAAAATGTATTAAAAAAAGCGGCAAAGATGGGATATACTTTTGATGTAGGACCAGAATGTGAATTCTTCCTTTTCCATACGGATGATAATGGACAGCCGACAAATATCACACATGAAAAGGCAAGTTATTTTGATGTTACTCCATTAGATTTAGGAGAGAATGCACGAAGAGATATCGTTCTTACATTAGAGAGTATGGGCTTCGAGATTGAGGCTTCTCATCATGAAGTAGCTCCGGCACAGCATGAGATTGACTTTAAGTATGATAATGCATTAGTAACAGCAGATAATATCATGACATTTAAGATGGTTGTAAAGACCATTGCAAAAAGACATGGATTGTATGCGACCTTTATGCCAAAGCCAATTACAGATGTAGACGGTTCTGGAATGCATATCAATATGTCCCTTGAAAAAGATGGAAAGAACATTTTCTTTGATAAGAGCAATCCGATGGGACTGAGCAAAGAATGTTATCATTTCATTGCAGGTCTTATTAAGCATGCTAAAGGTATGTCCTGTATTTGTAATCCTCTTGTAAACTCCTACAAAAGACTGGTTCCGGGTTATGAAGCACCGGTGGCAATCTGCTGGTCATCCATTAACCGAAGTCCATTAATCCGTATTCCGGCATCGAGAGGTGCAGGAACAAGAATCGAATTCAGAAGTCCTGACCCGGCAGCAAACCCATATCTTGTTATGGCACTTTGTCTTGCAGCAGGTCTTGATGGAATTGAGAATGAATTAGAAGCGCCAGAACCAATCGGTAAAAATATGTATTTACTTACAGAAGAACAGATTGCTGATATGAATATTGATGTCCTTCCGGCAACACTTGGAGAAGCCTGTGATGCCTTTGAAGAGGATAAATATATTCAGGAAGTTTTGGGAGAGCATATCAGTAAAAAATATTTGGAAGCAAAGAGAAAAGAATGGCATGAATATTGCAGACAGGTTTCTGATTGGGAAACAGAAGCATATCTTTATAAATACTAACAGCTCAGCTGCCTAAAATATCGACTGTAGATTGAAAAACTGGAATCCTTATGAGGGTGAGTGGAAAGTGTTGAATATTGTTGTTGTGTTTCCGAAAAAGGAAATTGTACTAAAAATGAAAAATGTTCTAATAAAGAATGGCTTTGATGTGTCAGCTGTCTGTGTTACCGGAGCACAGGCGATTCAGGCAGTGGAAAGACTGGAAGCGGGTGTTGTTGTCTGCGGCATCCGCTTTGCCGATATGATATATAATGAATTAAAAGAGTGTATTCCAGATACTTTTGAGATGGTCGTTATTGCCAGCAATGCCCAGTGGCAGGAATATGGAGATGATGATGTCATTTATCTGCCATTGCCGTTAAAAGCATATGATCTGGTAGATACCGTATCGGATCTGCTGACAGATATACATAGAAGATTAAAGCGGGAAAGGGAAAAGCCGAATAAGAGATCTTCTGCTGATCAGGGAGTTATTAATCAGGCAAAGTCTTTATTAATGGAGAAAAATGGATTGACAGAAGAAGAGGCGCACCGTTACCTTCAGAAGAGAAGTATGGATAATGGAACGAATATGGTAGAAACGGCATATATGGTTTTGCAGGTTTTTTGATCCGGCATTTTTGAAACTGTATAGAATGAAAGTAGATTTTTGCGCTTTTTAATAAGTTGTTTTGGAAATCTTTGCTTAATTTCATAAGTAAAACACACTTTATAAATGAAATCTTGCAGGTGAAATCTAAATAATTGTAAGAATTTTATTGAAAAATGAGGATAACTCTTGTTAAATAACGAAGATTATCGTATATTTTAAGTTGCTTATATGTGCAAAAGAAGGGAGCAGCCTATGAAGTTTACAAAGATGCATGGAATAGGAAATGATTACGTTTATGTAAATTGTTTTGAAGAATCAATAAAGAATCCTGCAGAAGTATCAAAGTTTGTCAGTGACCGTCATTTTGGAATCGGTTCAGATGGATTAATTCTTATCAGTCCGTCTGCAAAAGCAGATTTTCGTATGAATATCTATAATGCAGATGGTTCTCAGGCAGAAATGTGCGGAAACGGTATCCGTTGTGTGGCAAAATATGTGTATGATTACGGTCTGACAGATAAGACAGAGATTTCTGTCGAAACTTTAGCGGGAATCAAATATTTAAAACTTCAGGTGGAAAATGGCAAAGTAGCAACCGTAGAAGTAAATATGGGTGCACCAATCCTTGAACCAAAGAAAATTCCAGTTGCAGTAGAGAATAATCCAGTAGTGGATGTCCCTGTTGAAGTAAAGGGAAAAACTTACCATATGACATGCGTATCTATGGGGAATCCTCATGCGATTATCTTTATGGATAACGTAAAGGAATTAGATATCGAAGCTATTGGGCCATATTTCGAAAATCATCCGGTATTTCCGAAAAGAACAAACACAGAGTTTGTGGAAGTATTAGACAAAAACACAGTAAATATGAGAGTATGGGAGCGCGGCAGTGATGAGACACTCGCCTGTGGAACAGGTGCCTGTGCAACTACCGTTGCCTGTATATTAAATAACAAGACAGAAGACGAAGTTACAGTACACTTACTTGGAGGAGATTTAAAAATCCGCTGGGACCGCAAAGAAAACTTAGTTTATATGACCGGTCCGGCAACCGTTGTATTTGATGGGGAAATTACTCTTCCGGAAGGAATACTGTAATAGACAGCAGTAGGCGAAAGCCAGTTAGGAGCAGCTATGTTTAAAGTAAACGAGAATTATTTAAAACTGCCAGGAAGCTATCTTTTTTCTAATATTGGGAAAAAAGTAGCAGCATACAAAGAGGCAAATCCAGACAAATCTATTATCAGTTTAGGAATTGGTGACGTAACACAGCCATTAGCACCAGAGATCATCAAAAGTCTTCACAGTGCAGTAGATGAAATGGGAAAAGCAGAAACTTTCCACGGATATGCACCAGACCTTGGATATGAATTCTTAAGAAATGCAATCGCAGATGGTGACTACAAGAGCCGTGGATGTGATATCAGTGCCGATGAAATCTTTGTCAGCGATGGTGCAAAATGTGATTCCGGAAACATTCAGGAAATTTTCAGTGTAGATAACAAAATTGCTGTATGTGACCCTGTATACCCAGTTTATGTTGACACAAACGTTATGGCAGGAAGAACAGGAACATATAATCCGACAACAGAAACATGGAGCGATGTAATCTACATGCCATGTACAGCAGAGAACGATTTCGTACCAGACTTCCCAAAAGAAGAACCAGATATCATTTATCTTTGCTTCCCAAATAATCCAACAGGAACGACAATCACAAAAGCACAGCTTCAGGAATGGGTTGACTATGCAAACAAAATCGGTGCAGTAATCATCTATGATGCCGCTTATGAAGCATATATCAGCGAAGATGATGTAGCACATAGCATCTACGAATGTGAAGGAGCAAGAACTTGTGCAATCGAGCTTCGAAGCTTCTCCAAAAATGCAGGATTCACAGGAACAAGACTTGGTTTCACCGTTGTCCCTAAAGACTTAAAAGCAGGAGACGTTGCTTTACATTCCTTATGGGCAAGACGTCACGGAACAAAGTATAATGGTGCTCCATATATCATCCAGAGAGCCGGTGAAGCTTGCTACAGCGAAGCTGGAAAAGCACAGTTAAAAGAGCAGGTTGCGTTCTACATGAACAATGCCAAAATCATCAAAGAAGGCTTAAAAGACGCGGGATATACTGTATTTGGCGGAGTAAACGCACCATACATCTGGTTACAGACTCCAGACAAAATGCCATCCTGGGATTTCTTTGACTTCTTATTAAATAAAGCAAACGTAGTAGGAACCCCAGGTTCAGGATTTGGACCAAGCGGAGAGGGATACTTCCGACTCACAGCATTTGGCTCCTATGAGAATACATTAGAAGCTATCGAGAGAATTAAGGCTCTCTAAATTCTGGTTTGCGTAGCAAAACAAACAGACGGCGCTACAGAAGCATAGCAATTGGATTGCCAGAAGAATTATTAAGAAGAAGCCCTAAAAAATTTATTGATTTTGTTCCGTTGTGCTAAACGCTCCATTTTGCCCAATAAAGCAGAAACTTCGCAAAAACGAATGCGAAGTTTCTATGGTCAAAATTCCGCAGCACAAAGTCACAAAATTCAATAAATTTTTTAGGGCTTCTTTTTCATATTTTTTGAGCAATCCGATAGAATATCTACAGAGGCTGTCTATTTCTAATCCGCAAATCTTTTAAAACATAAATTCTGACTTTACTGAGAGCGTCTCCTTTGCTGCGCAAATCAGAATTGTTTTCTTCTCGCTGTCGTGTTATTATGGACAAGACAATTATGAAGAATTTATACAGGAGATGATTACAATGGAATTTTGGGATATTTATGATGAGAATAAACAGTTAACTGGACGAATGATGAAGCGCAATGACTGGTGCTTAAAAGATGGAGAGTACCATCTGACCGTTCTTGGTGTTATCGCAAGACCAGATGGAACTTTTTTAATTACAAAACGCGTTATGACAAAAGCATGGGCACCTGGCTGGTGGGAAGTTTCCGGTGGCGGTGTGCAGGCTGGAGAGTCTTCTGAAGAAGCGGTACAAAGAGAAGTGAAGGAAGAGACCGGTCTTGATGTGCGTAATGCGGAAGGCGGATATTTGTTTACTTATAAGAGAGAGAATCCTGGTGAGGGAGATAACTATTTTGTAGATGTATATCGCTTTGTAATGGATATTGATGAGAATGATGTATCATTCCAGGAAGCAGAGATTGATGGATATATGTTTGCAACAAAGGAGCAGATTGAAGGATTTGCTGCGGAAGGTAAGTTTCTTCATTATGATAGTATTAAGCAGGCATTTTCGTTTGAAAAATAATGTTGTAGAGTGCATTTGAAAAAACAAAAGGCAAATTTTTTTGAGACATTTTATAGAATTTTTTGTTATAGAAAAATAGCGTGTTTTTAGATTTTGTTGAGAAAACGATTTATCATATTAAGAATTTTATCCTCTTACAGCAAGAAGACTCCGACCTCTAAGGTGGGAGATGAATTGCGTCTGCTACCTACTTGATAGAGCATCCTAATTATAGTATAGTATCTTTAGTCGGATAATAAAAAATTGAGATAATAACGCACATTTAGTATTCTTAGTATATTATCATCTTGTGCTTGTGTTCAAGTATCACAGGTGGGTTTTCGAGGAAAAGGAGCTGCAAAAGTTTTTAGGTTTAGATTTTTCCATGCATGAATTATATCGTGACAGCAATGATAAAGAACCTGCCTATCCGGGGTATTACAGGAACGCAGAGAAAAAATTAGCGAGAGAACAACGTAAGCTTTCCAGAATGCAGAAAGGTTCAAACAATCGTAATAAGCAGAGGCTTAAGGTGGCAAAACTTCACGAAAAGATTTCCAATCAACGAAAAAACTTTCTGCATAAGCAGTCAAGGCAGATAACCAATGCCTATGATTGCGTATGTATAGAAGATTTAGATATGAAAGCAATATCGCGGTCGCTAAACTTTGGGAAATCTGTTTCGGATAACGGCTGGGGAATGTTCACAACATTTTTGAGATACAAACTGGAGGAGCAGGGGAAGAAACTTGTGAAGGTGGGTAGATTTTTTGCAAGCAGCCAGACCTGTTCTGTTTGTGGTTACAAAAATGCAAAAACGAAAAATCTTGCGTTAAGAGAGTGGGATTATCCGCAGTGCGGGACCCATCATGACAGAGATGTAAATGCGGCGGTAAATATCAGAAATGAGGGAATGCGGCTGGTAAATGCATGACCTTAACACAATATAACACAAC
>SKER01002217.1_pt1 | contig 13352 bp, 13 predicted proteins | sample 4826961 | NCBI WGS metagenome assembly SKER01 (sample SAMN11008804, study PRJNA524170) | human gut metagenome | biome: Human fecal sample; material: Feces; isolation source: fecal sample from pouch patient p47 | host: Homo sapiens | place: Israel: Tel-Aviv | collected 2016-11-16 | reverse complement strand
GCGCTCGGACGTGTCCTTTTGCTTTTAGGTGAAAAGTTGCACGCTCATTGGTGAAAAACGATTTTGCTCATTCGTGCAATGAAAATCGTATCAAATACAGAGAGCTCGCACAGCGCCGAGACCCCGCCAAGGGGAAGCTCCGCATCGGGCACGCGGCCCAGGCGGTGCTCCCTCGCGACCGGGCTCCCCATGCGCGGCTCCAAGCGACGCCACATCGCCATCTTGTCCCTGCCGGGGCGCAGCACCCGCCGCCGACCTTCGGCGGCGACGATCGAGGGGTCGGCGGCCGCGAGCTCGTCGAATGCGCGAGAGGCGGTCATCTTCGCCGCGCCGAGGAGGCCCGCCGCCTGGGTGACGCTGGCGCCGTCGAGGTCGCCGTAGAGCGCCATGAGCGCGAGGCGCTGCGCCTGGGGCGAGAACGTGCCAACGTCCGTCTGCCGCCTGTCGCGCGCGTGGCTGCTTCCGCTGCTCAGCGCGATTCCCAGGAACGGCAGGTACACCTGCTTGTCCGGAGCGATGAAGGGCAGGCCCGCCTCGAGCATCCGCCCGACCCTGTAGGCCGTGGCGCCCTCGAGGGCGAAGGCCACGGGGGTCCCCAGGGCCGCCTCCAGGGCGTCGCGGTGCTTCGCCATGGTCTTCACCGTCGGGCTTTCGGCGGGGGAGGCCACGGCGAACGGCACGCCGAAGGCGGTCCACCGCTCCAGGGAGTACAGCCCCCTCAGGTAGAGGGGGAGCCCCGAGGCGTCGACGGGCTCGCGATCGACTCTCGTGTGCAGCGTCTTCTCGACGTACTCCCTCACGCTCCGCCTCCTTTCGTAACATGTTGATTTGCAATGTAACATTTATAACGTTACATTGCAAATCATTTAGATACATACAATGACGCCACGGGCATTCTCGCGGCTTCTGGAATGCGTGATACTCCGGCGAAGCGCTCTTTCTCGCCTTCTTCTCGCATTTTCGTCTTGACAAAAGGGATGAGCATCGTGGGCCCGCGTCCCGCATTGCCGGCTGAGGTTGCGACCTACGACGACTACCAGCGCCAAAGGTTGCTGGTCAAGCCTGGCCTCACCTGCTATTGGCAGACGCGTCGCAACCGTGATTCCATCACATTCGACGAGTGGGTCGACCTTGACCTGTGGGACGCGCGCACGGTGCTGCGCATCCTGTCGAACGAGACCTATGCGGGCACGCTCGTGCAGGGCAAGACCTGCAAGCCCGATTTCCGGCGCAAGGCGGTGCTTCCCGTCGACGAGTCCGAGTGGGGCCGCTCGCCCGGCGCGCACGAGGCGATAGTGGACCCGGCCACCTTCGGCCTGGTGCGCAAGCTGGCGCGGCGCGACATGCGCCTGTCGCCCGGCGCCAAGCGGTCGCTGCCGCTGTCGGGGTTCCTCTTCTGCGCGGATTGCGGCGCGACGATGGCGCGGCATGCGAGCCGCCGCTCCAGCGGCAAACGCTTCTACTATTCCTGCGAGACGCATAGGAAGAACCGTGCCGAGTGCGGCATGCACAAGGTGTGGGAGGACGAGCTTTCGGCGGCGGTGATGCGGGCAGTGCACGGGCACGCCCTCGCGGCGGTCGACGGCGATGGCGCGGTGAGGGGTGCCGAGGCGTACCGCCACGACAGGCGCGCCGAGCTCGCCTGCCGCCTGGAGTCGGTGGAGGGGCGCATCGAGCACAACGGCGACCTGCGGCTGCGCATGTACTCCGATTACGCGGCGGGCGTCATCGACAAGGCGCAGTACGCCGAGCTCGCCCGGGCCGTCGACGCCAGGCTGCAGGAGCTGAAGGGCGAGAAGGCCGGCATCGAGCGGGAATCGGCCCAGTTGGATGACGTGCGCGCGGAGACCTGGGAGCAAACCTTGGCGCGCTACCGCGACGCCGAGGGCCTCGAGCGCGTGATGGTCGTAGAGCTCATCGACAGGGTGCTCGTCGGCGAGGGCGGCGACATCGAGGTGGTCTTCCGGTTCGGCGACCCCGTCGCCGCATGCGCCTCGAAGCAAGAGGGGGTGGCGTGATGGCGGGCTTCGACCTCTCCGACGTGCTGGCGGCGGCGCGCGGTATCCCCGGGGCGCGCGAGGACGGCAGATGGCGCTGCGTCGTGTACCTTTCCGCCTATGACTGGATGAGCGGCTGGCTTCGCGTCCCCGATATGGCGGCGCAGTCGGCGGCGTGCAAGGCATGGCTTTCCGCCCACGGCGATGCGCGCAAGGCGGAGACCATCAGGAACCGCAACGCCGTGCGCAACGTGCGCGCCGCCTTCGACGAGCTCATGCGCGTCATCGAGAACCGCAGGGCCGACTGCGTGGTCGTGCCCGACATAGCGGTGTTCGCGCCGTGCTTCTCGGAGGCCCGCTTCTACGTCGAGGAGGTTCTGGTGCCCATGGGCTTCCGCTTCGTGGACTGCGCGCGCGGCTTCGACACGCAGGGCGGCGACGTGCGGGCGTACTTCAAGGGGCTGCAGACAGAGATGTCCGATGCGCTGGCCCTGCATGCCGAGCACGACAGGCTCGCCTCCGGCGGGCTTATAAGGCGCAACGTCCCCTTCGGCTACGTCTTCGACGAGGACGCGCCCTGCGGCGCACGCGTGGACGGCGAGGTGGCGGCCTTCGTCCCCAGAATCTTCGAGCTTGCCGCCCAGGGGCGCTGGTGGCGCAGCAAGCTGGAGGGCCAGGTGCGCGAGCTTGGGTGCCCCGGGCCCAGGCAGAGGGCCAACGAGCTCTACGGCCACAATCGGCACGCCATTGAAGGCTGGGATTACGCCGCCATCAGGAGCATGGTGACCAACCCCTTCTACACGGGGGACTTCGCCCCCGAGCGCCTCGCCAGCATCCGAATGCGCAAAAGCGGCATCCCGATCGGGTCGTTCCCCGTCATCGAAGGGCACCACCCGGCGCTGGTCGGCCCCGAGCTGTTCGAGGAGGCCAACGAGGGGCTTGCGCGCAACCGCTACGCCTGCCCGACCAAGGCCGAGGGAAGGAGGCCCTGCCGTGGCTAGGAAGTCGAGGAAGACGGCAGCAAGCGCCGCGGCGGTTCCCTCAGCGCCCGCGACCAAGGTGTGGAGGTGCGCCGTCTACGCGCGGCTGAGCTGCAGGAACAACGGGCAGGCGGGCGACGGCAGCCTGCGGGCCCAGGTCGATTTCGTGCGCGACAGCTTGTCGGGCATGGAGGGCGTGGAGGTGGTCGGCGCCTACGAGGACAACGGCCGCACAGGCACCACGTTCGAGGGCAGGGCCGCGTTCGACGCGCTCATGGACGAGGTGCGCGCAGGCGCCGTCGACTGCATCGCCGTGAAGGACCTGAGCCGCTTCGGGCGCAACATGTACGAGACGAGCACCTACCTGGAGCGCATCTTCCCGTTTCTGGGCGTGCGCTTCATCGCGGTGAACGACGGGCTCGACACGCTGCAGGGCGACGGCGGCATCGTCGTGCCCTTCAAGGGGCTGGTCAACGAGATGTACGCGGTGGAGACGTCCCGCAAGGTGTCGGCGGTGAAGCACCGCCAGATGGAGGAGGGGGAGGTCATCTACGGCAACACGTGCTACGGCTACCGCGTGGTGCGCGGCGAGAACAGGCTCGACGTCGACGACGCCACCGCGCCGTTCGTGCCGCTGGCCTTCTCCATGTTCCTCGACGGCGAGCGGCTGGTCGACATCGCGTCAGCGCTTGCGGAGATGGGCGCGCCAACGCCCGTCGACCACCTGGACGCCCAGTCGTCGGCGGGCTACGCGGGCGTCTGGCGCGACAGGCCGTGGTCGGCGCGCTACGTCGCCAAGATGCTCGACAACCCCGTCTACACCGGCACGCTCGTGCTCGGCAACACCTACCGGTCGCTTTGCGACGGGATTCCCGCGCACACGGTGCCCGAGGGCGAGCGCCTGGTCTTCCCCGATGCGCACCCGGCGCTCGTGCCGGCCGAGGTGTTCGGCCGCGTCCGCGCCAAGCGGCGCGCCCAGAAGGCGGCGAAGCGGGCGCAGGTGGCGGCTAAGGAGGCCGACCGCAACGCCATGCCCGACGAGCTGGCGGGCGTGTTGTTCTGCGCCGAGTGCGGCGGCCGCATGATCCTCGATCGCAGGTTCAACCCGAAGACCGGGGAGGCCCGGGGCAGCGTGTACAAGTGCCGGCGGCACCATGGGCGCGGCTGCGGCAACGACGTGCGCGTCGCCGAGCGCGCGCTGCGCATAGCCATCATGGACGAGGTCAGGGTTCAGGTCTCGACGGCGCTGGAGCTCGACCGGGTGCTTCCCGGGCTCAGGGGCAGCGAGGTCGCGGTCGACGAGAGGCGGCGGCTGCAGGCGTCCGTCGACGCGCTGGCCGCGCGGGCCGCCGCGTTGTCGCGCGAGCGGCAGCGGCTCTACGAGCTGTACGCATGCGGCGGCGTGACGCTGGCCGAGTACAAGGAGATGCGGGCCGAGGCCGACGGGAGGGCGGCCGATTGCCGGGCCGCGCTCGAAGCGGCCAACCGCGAACTCGAGAACTTCGACGCGCTGCTCGCCTCAGACGTCGCGTTCGAGGAGGCGGTCGCGGCGCTGGAGGACCTGTTCACGTTCAGCCGCGACCTGGTGCTGGCGCTGGTGAGGCGCATAGAGGTGGGCCGCGACGGCGGCATCAGGATCGAGTTCAGGTTCGGCGACTGGCGCGACAAGGTGGCTTCCATAGAGCGGAGGCTCGCATGATCGCGCTGTACATGAGGCTCTCGAGAGCCGACGGCGACCTTGAGGGCGTCGGCGCGGTGAGCAACTCCATCGCCAACCAGCGGGCCATCTTGCGTTCCTTCGTCGAACGCGACCCGGGGCTTTCCTGCCAGCCCGTCGAGGAGTTCGTCGACGACGGCTTCAGCGGGTCGAGCTTCGATCGGCCCGAGGTCCGGCGCATGCTCGCCCTGTGCAAGGAGGGGCGCGTCTCGTGCATGATCGTGAAGGATTTGAGCCGCTTCGCCAGGGAGTACATCGACGCCGGCACCTACATCGAGCAGGTCTTCCCCTTCCTGCGCGTGAGGTTCGTGAGCATCGCCGAGGGCTATGACTCGGCTTCGTGCAGCCTCGACTCGGCGGCGCCGGGCATAGCCATACGCAACATAGCCAACGCCGCCTACTGCCGGGACACGTCGATCCGCGTGCGCAGCGCGCTGCAGACGAAGTGGCGGCGCGGGCTGCGGCCGCACCCCACGCCGCCGTTCGGCTACATGGTGGACCCGGCCGACCGCATGAGGCTGGCTCCGGACGAGCGCTTCGCCCCAGGCGTGCGCAGGCTGTTCGAGCTCGCGGCCGAGCTCGCCGACCCGAAGCTCGTCGCCGCGGCGCTCGACGCCGACGGCATCGAGACGCCGGGCGTGGCGTACCGCAGGCTCGGGCTGTACGGGTACGGCAAGCGCCCCGAGCCGAAGAGCCGCCGCTGGACCGGCACGCAGGTACAGAAGATCGTGGGCGATCCGGTGTACACGGGGACGCTCGTGACCGGCAAGACGCGCAGGCGCGTCATGAACAGGCATCCGGTCGACGTGGTGCCCGAATCGGAGCGCTACGTCACCGAGGGCGCACACCCCGCGTTGGTCGGAGACGGGCTCTGGCGGGCCGCGCAGGCGTGCCTCAGGACCAGGGAGCACCTCAAGGGAGTGGGGAAGTCCGCGCCGAAAAGCCCGTTCGCGCGCGGGCTTCTCAGGCGAGCCGAGTGCGGGCACTCGCTCAGCTATCGCGCATGGAAGGCGGGCGGCGCCTTCACCTGCAAGTGCGACTGCGCCGGCGGCGACAGGCGGCGGGTGACGGAGGATGAGGTCGCAGACGCCATCGCAGCAGCCATGAGGGAAGGCGGTTCGGTGCCGCGGCCTTGCGCCGAGCATGAACCCGACCGGAGGCCGAAGCCCCGCGTCACGGCGGCGGCGAAGCTCGCGGCCTACGAGCGCTACGCCTTCGGGAAGGCGACCGCCGCCGACCTCGAGGTCCTCGGCTCGCCGGCGGCGGCCGAGCCGCAGCATGCCGTCGCGCCGACCTCGCTGCTTCCGTTCGGCGCGGACCGGCTGCTCGATGCCGACGGCGAGAAGGAGCGGGCGGCGCTTCTCTGCGCGCTGGAGGAACATCGGCTTGACGACGTCGATAGGGCGCTGCTCAGGCGCATCGTCGAGAAGGTGCTGGTGCATGAAGGCCAGCGCCTGGAGGTCGTGATGCGCTGATCGTCATCTCCGCATTGTCCAAATAGCCACGCCCTTGGCCAGAAGGCGTCAAGGGGCAGGGCGACTGCGCTCCTCGGCCACAGGCCTTGAGGAGCGCAGTGCTTCGCAGTGCTGAGACAAGCCCTTCTGGGAAATCGGCGCATTCTAACCATGGTGGTTAGAATGGTTAGAAATGAATCGAATCGAGGGAGCGGTACGGCCTGCTTCCGCTATGGCTGCCTGGATGGTAGGCAAGCGGGTTCGGCGGGCGTCTCTTCTCGAACCAAGGCGTTGGTTTCTCGCAAAGCGTTTATTTCAGCGGCTTCTTGTCGGGCTTCAGGTGCTCGGCGAGGCTCGGGGGAATCTTCCCCTCGCGCTCGATTTGCTTGTGGAAGGCGCGGGCGATGGACGAGATGTCGAAGCCGAAGTCCTCGGCGATGGCGCGCACGGCGCGCTTCGTGGACTCCTCAACCCTGATGGTCACCGATGCCGTGCCCATTATTTCCCCCTTCGATTATTGCGGGACGATTGTAGAGCGATAGCGCCGGCGAGCACCTCTGGCCATTCCTGATTTCCTTAGTATTCCCATTGCCGACGGGCCGGCGCAGCGCTGCCCGCCCGTTTGCGCCCATCCGATGTCTAAAACATGCGCGGACGCTTTCGCAATGCTTCTCCCATGTGTGTCGCACTGGTCAGTCTACTGGTCTCGTAAACATCGTTACCAGCGCGACGAACTGGTAGAACAGTGAAATCTACTGGTCAACTTACTGGTCAATCCACTGGACGGCGCTAGCCGTTGCCTCCCATGCGGTAGAACTGCTGTGGCATTCGAGCGGGGCGAGGGGCTTGGTGCAGAAAAAGAACTTACGCTCTGATATGGGATGGAAGGGTAGAAAGGCCTTCTGGCTCGAACCCCACCTCAACGAGGCGCCGACATAGCCGATTCGGCGAGAAATGTTTGAACGAGATATGATCGATACAGGTGGGTGATTCGGTGAAAAAAAATGGGGCAGTTTGGCTTTCGCCATCCCGCCCCCAAAACCCTAAGGTTTTTTGATCTGAAGCTCACTTTATCAGTCCGAGACTCTTTGTCAAGGCCTCCATGAAATTAAACGCAGCTACGGAGGTCGCGTCGGGGCCGGTCTGCGGCAGGAGACCGGCGTCCTGCCGCACCTCGTCGAAGAATCCCTTCAGCCATCTTTCGGCCTTTTCTCTCGATTCGGCGCCACGGACGTCCTTGGAGTAGCGGACGAGCGTGACGGCTATCTCCTGCGTTGCCGAGTTGCGCATCCATTTCTTCCTGGTGACCTTGGACAAGCTTACCCTTGCGACCGCGTCGAGCGTGTCGACCGACGTCGTGTGCCTGGAGTTCTCGCCCTCTGCAAACACGTTGATGATGCAAGAGCCGTGCGCCGCGCAGTTCCTGACAGACTTGACCTTCTTCAAGTCGTAATGGGCCCTCACGAGCGACTTGTCACCCCAACGGTTCCCGCAGAAGCGGACGAAGTCAGCGAGGGTTCCGAACGACGTCAGCTCGAGGAACGCCCATACGGGCATGCAGTCGGCGTATTTCTCGTAAATGCCATGAGCGTAGGGGTTTCTTGAGCTCCGCTTAATCTCGCCGTCGCGGTACTTCCGGTCCTTCGGCGAGAGCGATCCCATATAGTCCGCGACTATGGAGTAACCGTCCTCGCCGTCGCGGTCTGCGACGGCTCGCTTCAGCGCTACCTTCCACGCGTGCTCTATGTGCTGCGTCATAGGGAAGAGGGTCTCGCGCAGCGTCTGGTCTAGCTCGAAGAAAGCCTTGAGCTGGGCGAAGTCGAGGTCTATGTACTCCCCGTCGTGCTTCCCGCCTTGGCGCTTGGTGAACAGCTTCCTGTAGGACGTCGCCTCGTAGAAGTCGCATACGTCTGCCAGGAAGGAGGTGGCCTCTTTCTCGTCACATATCACGAACTTGACGCCCTTCGACTTTAGGTGGGTGATCTGCTCGGCGATGGCGAGTTTGGGTTTCTGTTGCTTTGGCTCCTTTTCGCTGCAGACTTCTTCCGTCTGCTGCGGTTCCTTGGCCATCGGGCCCCCTTCTTGATTAAACGTTGGTTGCATTACGGCTCGATTATACCTGGCATGCTGTCCGCTTTGCGGTTTTGGCCCATGGCCGTTGGCGCTCACCTTTCGGACCTATCGGTGAGGCGCGGCGCCGCCCGTTCGCCCGCTTGTGCCCATCCGATGTCCAAAACTTGCGCGGACGCGCCCTTTGGTTGGGGAAACCCAGGGAAAACCAACGAGGAAAGGCGCAGATATGGGAACGGCTCTCTTGTGGCTCGCCGCGGGCTACGCACTGGGGGCGGCGTCGGCCGCCATGGCGCTTGCGGCGTGGGCGGTGCTGAGGATGTCGTCGGAGTGCTCGCGCGCCGAGGAGGCCGCGATGCTTCCGCCGGCACCCAGCGGCTTTCGCGGAGGCGATCCGTCGTGACGGTGTTCCGCGTCGAGAAGAACGCCAACTACACGGTGATGTCCAACGAGCATTTGCGCAACCGCGACCTGTCGCTAAAGGCCAAGGGGCTGCTCTCGCAGATGCTGAGCCTGCCCGAGGAGTGGGACTACTCGCTCGAGGGCCTGTCCCGCATAAACCGCGAGGGCGTCGACGCCATCCGCACCGGCATACGCGAGCTCGAGGAGCACGGCTACCTCGAGCGGCGGCGCCTGCGCGACGGCTTCGGCCGCCTGGCCGGCACCGAGTACGTTGTGCACGAGCGCGCCGTCGCCAGGCCCTCGCTACCAGAGTCCGACGAGCCTGCGTTGGGTTTTCCAATGCAGGTTCCCCCTGCGCAGGAACGGCCTGCGTTGGCGAACCCGAGGCAATTAAGTAAAGAGAAATCAAGTAAAGACCTATCAAACACGTATCCATCAAAGGGCGCGGGGCCGCGTGCGAGGCGCGACTTGTCGGAGTACGCCTGCGTGGCAGGTGATGTCCTGTGAGGGCGGGCAAGTCCTCGGCCATGGACCCGATCCCCGTCAGCTGCGAGATTGACGAGGGCGACTTCGTCGGCGACGACGGGCTGCTGCGTTGCGGCAAGTGCGGCGCCGGGAAGCAGGTGCGCGTGGATTGGGGCGGCCAGACGGTGATCATGCCCGTGATGTGCAGGTGCCAGGTCGAGGAGGCCGACCGACTCGATGCCGCGCGCAGGGCCGCGGCCCACGTCAGGTCCGTGGAGGGCTCGCCTTCGCACAAGCTCTGCCTTCCCCTGGATCCCGGGCACGAGTTCGGGCTGGGGCGCGACGACAGGCGGGGCTTCCGCATCGTGCGCGAGTACGCCCGCCATTGGGAGCAGATGGAGGAGGGCGGCCATGGGCTGGTGCTGATCGGGCCTCCGGGCACGGGCAAGACCTTCGCCGCGGGCTGCCTGGCCAACTTCGTGATGCACGACGGCAAGGTGCCGCTCGTGACCAGCGTCTCCCGGGCGGAAAACGTGCTCTGGGACGCCAAGGGCGATGAGCGGACGCGCGTGCTTGAGGGCATCCGCTCCTACGACCTGGTGGTCATCGACGATCTGGGCGCCGAGCGGGACTCGTCCTATATGGACTCCAGGGCCTTCGACCTGGTTGACGCGTGCTACCGCAGCGGTAGGCCGCTGGTGGTCACCACCAACATACCGCTCGCGCAGCTGAAGCACCCCAGGGGGCTTGCCCGCACGCGCATATACGACCGCGTGCTGGAGCGGTGCCAGCCGGTGATATTCGACGGCCCCAGCTTCAGGGCGGCGAAGGCGGAGGAGAACCGCGCCGCGGTGCGGCGGATCCTCGACGGCGTCAAGTAAACGGGAAGAAAGGATTTCGAGATGGCGGACGATTTCGGCGACTACTCGGGCGAGAAGCTCTTCGACTGGATCTTGCGCATGGGCCAGGATGCCGGAGGGTCGGCGGCCATGGCCGCGGCGGACAAGCTCAAGGCGGCGCTGGATAACGCGCGCAAGGGTGCGGGCGCCCAATGCCGCGAGGTCGCCGGCATGGAAGCCGGCGGGCGGGAGGCGGGAGGTCCCGCGCGATGGGCGAAGCTCGACATGCACGAGTTCACCTCCATCGAGGACTGGCCGACGCTGCAGGACATCATCGACGGCAAGTTGGACGACTGCGGCATCGCGCACGACTGGCACAAGGAGGCCCAGGGCAAGACCTACCTGCTGTTCAGGGCGGAGGACGCGCCGTCGTTGGTGAGGGCTTTCGACGAGATGTCCCGGGCGGTAGACGCCGCCAAGGAGAAGGCCTCGGCGGAGCTTGCGGTGGAGTTCGCAAGGGCAAGGGAGCGCGCACGGGACCTGGGCAAGGATCGCGCGCACGGCGATCATGCGAGGACCGGCGCGAACGAGAGGCTCGCCGACAAGGCCGAGATGGCCAAGGCCGCCGCCGAGGAGCTGCGCAAGAACGCCCACGAGGTTCCCGATAGGGAGAGAACGTTCAACAGGGAGAGGGCCCAGGGCCGATGAAGGGCTATTCGAAAGAAGGCCTCATTGCCGCCGGCCTGCTCTCCGCCGCGGCCTTCGCGCTGGGCGACCTCTGGGCGGCAACGCTCCGCTCCATGGAGGGGCCTTGGCTGCAGAACGTCGGAGCGGCCATGGAGGCCGTACCGTCCGTCTTGGCGACGCAGGGCATCTCCGCCGAGCCGAACGCCCTGCTCGGCGGATCCATCTGCTTCCTCGCGGTGTGGCTTGCATGGGCCTACCTGGTGCGATCGCAGGGCAACCGCCGAATCGGCGAAGAGCACGGCTCCGCGCGTTGGGGCACCAAGGCGGAGGGCCTGAGGTTCGCGGACACCGATGACCCCTTCAACAACGTCATCCTCACCGAGAACTACGGGCTCGCGGTCGACCCCGGCAAGCGCAGGGGCAGGAAGCTGGAGGAGCGGCCCCGAAACGTCCTCGTCATCGGGGGCACCGGCGCCGGCAAGACCTGGAGGTACTCCATACCCAACATCCTGCAGATGAACGCGGACTACTTCGTCATCGACTCGAAGGGCACGCAGCTGCCGCTGCTCGGCAACGCGCTGGTGGGGAGCGGCTATGAGATCAGCTGCATGAACCTGGTGCGCATGTCTGCCTCCGCCGGCGTGAACCCCTTCTCGCTCATCCGCGACGAGGTGGGGATCATCGAGTTCGCGGAGTGCTTCATCGCCAACACCACCGGCGACAAGGACCACGTGGGCGACCAGTTCTGGGTGCAGGCCGAGCGGCTGCTCTACACCGCCCTCATCGGCTACCTGATGTTCTACTGCCCGTCCGAGGACCGCAACTTCGGCGGGCTCGTCACGCTTCTCTCGCTGGCGCAGGCCAGGGAGGACGACGATGACTACACGAGCCCGCTGGACCTGCTGTTCAGGGAGATCGAGACGGGCATGCGCCTGGTGGAGACGGGCGGCTCGCCGGCGGGCGACGGCGCGGGGAAGCCGGGCCGCGCGTTCGGCCGCCAGGCGTCCTCGGGCTTCAGGTGGGTGCAGGTCGGCGAGCCGGTGGGCGTGGACGACGACTTCGTGCTGTGGTGCTACAAGGCCTTTAAGGACGCCGCCGGCAAGACCATGAAGGGCATCCTCATCAGCTGCAACACGCGGCTCATGCCCTTCTCCGTGCCGCAGCTGCGCAACCTCACCGACCACGACGAGCTGGAGCTCTCGAAGCTTGGCGACGCGGGCGGCAAGCGCGCGGTCTTCGTGGTGAGCTCCGACACGTCCTCCACCTTCAGTTTCATGCTGGCCATCACGCTGTGGCAGACGGTGAACATGCTCTGCGACAAGGCGGACGCGCTGCCCGGCGGCTCCCTGGCGCGCCCCGTGCATTTTATCTGCGACGAGTTCGCCAACGTGGGCAGGCTGCCGGACATCGAGCACGTGGTCTCGGTCATCCGCAGCCGCAACGTCTACATGTCCATCATCCTGCAGAGCTTCGCCCAGCTCAAGAGCGTCTACGGCGACGATGCGCAGACCATCGTGGACAACTGCGACACGCTGCTCTACCTGGGCGGCAAGAGCGTGGACACCCAGAAGATGATCTCCGAGATGATCGGCAAGGAGACCGTCGAGGTCAACACGCAGAACGTGAGCCGCGGCAACGGCGGCTCGACCACCACTAACACCAGCTACATCGAGCGCGACCTGATGCAGGCCTCCGAGGTGGGCCGCATGGGCAGGGACAGGGCGCTCGTGCTGTTCAGCAACGCCGCGCCGCTGCGCGACTCCAAGTACCCCACGCAGAGGCACCCGCGATATGAGCTGCTGGCGGGGCATCCGGGCAGCAGGTACCCCGGGCGATTCGATTACGCGGCGTACCTGCAGGAGAGGAGGCGGCAGGAAGCAACCTCCTCCTAGAACCGAGCGCAACGCAGGCGGCCGCCCGATGCGGGCGGCACACGACAGAAGGGAATCCAAATGCTATCGAACATCATCAGCCTGGTCTCCGGGTGCATCACCTTCCTGGGCGGCTTCGTGGTCGTCTGGGGCGCGGTGAGCCTGGGGCTGGCCATCAAGGACGAGACCCGCGGCGGCGCGCAGATCGCGGGGGCCATCTCCACCATCGCGGGCGGGGCCATCATCATCGCGGCTGCCGTGTACTTCGGCCAGCTGGACACCTCGTGGATGCCCGACTAGGGGGCGCCCATGCAGGTGGTCTACGTGCACAAGGACATCAGCGAGTACGAGGAGAAGGTCGTCGGCAAGCTCTCCGCCCGCGTGGCTGCCTGCGTAGGCGGCGGCATCGCGGCCAGCGTGGCGGTCGCCGCCTTCGCGCACCTGGTCGTCGGGGTGGAGGTGGCCGATGCCACCATGCCCGTGATGATGTGCTCGATGCCGTTCTGGCTGGCGGCCTTCTGGAGGCCCAAGGGCATGAAGCCCGAGGAGTTCGTCCCGCTGGCATACCGGCATTGGGCTGAGGACGGCGTCGTCACCTACGAGCCCGGGTTCTTCCTGGCAGCGGACGCACGGCCTGACGAGAAATGCAGGAGATTCAACGATCAGAGTAGGCTGGCCAGGGGCTGGCGGAAGGGAGGAGAGCGCTATGAGCCCTCGAAAGGCCGGTAGGGAGGACGTCGTCGCCGCCAAGCGGGCCGTCAAGGACGCCAAGGCCGCGGCGAAGGCCGCCGACAGAGAGGCCAAGGCGGCCGCGAAGCGCGCCAGGAAAAGCAAGAGGGCGGCGAGCCCCGGGCGTCAGGGCGGCAGGTA
>SKER01002213.1_pt1 | contig 13362 bp, 13 predicted proteins | sample 4826961 | NCBI WGS metagenome assembly SKER01 (sample SAMN11008804, study PRJNA524170) | human gut metagenome | biome: Human fecal sample; material: Feces; isolation source: fecal sample from pouch patient p47 | host: Homo sapiens | place: Israel: Tel-Aviv | collected 2016-11-16 | reverse complement strand
GCTGGATCAGGAGCAGTGCAACGCCATCAAGGCCGCACCGGCAGACCCGGAGGACACCTGCTGCATGATCCATCTCAAGGCGTTTGCCAGCCTGACCGGCGGCCTTCAGGCTGCGGATCAGGCCCAGAACGCCGAGAGCAGCGCCACCACGGTACAGATGGTCTCGGTGCTGTTCTCCATGATCATTGCAGCGCTGCTCACCAGTGCAGGCAGCATCTGGGAGCTTTCGGTTGCAACGGTGCTGATGTATCAGGCAGCGTGGAGCGCCCTGAGCATTGCTGTGTGTGCACTGAAACAGCATAACTGAGAAATATTCTCAGAATAAATAGGAATTATTCTTGATTTCCACCAAAAAATATGGTATACTCTGTTCAGAACCTGAGCCGCAGGCGAAAAAAATACCGCCGGGCTGAATGATAGAGCCGGGATCGGTCGATCCTGACAGAAGATCCGTTTTTGAAAGGAGAGCATCATGGAACTGAAGGGTACCAAAACCGAGAAAAATCTGATGGAAGCGTTTGCAGGCGAGAGCCAGGCACGCAACAAGTACACCTTCTTTGCCAGCATGGCAAAAAAAGAAGGCTACGAGCAGCTGGCCGCGATCTTTGAGGAGACCGCCGGCAATGAGAAGGAGCACGCAAAGATTTGGTTCAAGCTGCTGTGCGGCGGCGCGATCCCCGATACCCTGACTTGTCTGGACATGGCAGCAGGCGGTGAGCACGACGAGTGGACCGAGATGTACCCCCGCATGGCCAAGGAAGCCAAAGAAGAGGGCTTCCCTCAGATCGCAGCACTGTTCACCATGGTGGCACAGATCGAGAAGGAGCACGAGGAGCGCTACCGTGCGCTGGCCGAAAACCTGAAAAACAACAAGGTCTTTGCCCGCGAGGAGCAGCAGGTATGGCAGTGCCGGAACTGCGGCTACACCTATATCGGCAAGTCCGCACCGCTCAAGTGCCCGGTGTGCGCACATCCGCAGAGCTACTTTGAGCTGAAAAAGATCAACTACTAAGCTGAAAATTCAAAAGCAGAACAGCGCCGCCGCATCCGGTTTGCCGGGTGCGGCGGCGTTTTGTACAAAATTGAAAAGCGGATTTTATTATTCTCCACAAAATAAGGCTCAGCTGCCCGGCAGAATGGGCAAAAAACTTGACCCGGTTTTGCACTGCGTGTAAAATAATACGGAGACAGGAATATTTAAAGGATCTTGCAGCAAAGCAGGCGGGGAGGGCAAAGCCCATGAAGCAGGGGTTCAAAGCGTGTGTTTGTGCAGTGGTGCTGTGCGCAGAACTGTTTGCAGCCGGGGCCTTGTCGGCCTATGCTGCGCAGGAGCAGCCGCTGCCGGACAGCGGCATGACATTGGACACTGCCGAACTGACGCTGGATATCACCGAAGGAGACCCGGCCCCGGTGGCCTACCTGAATGTGCAGGCACCCAACGACTACTTCTTTCTGATCTGGACTTCCAGTGATCCGGCAGTGGCATCGGTGGACGGCACTGGCAAGGTGACCGGCCATGCCGAGGGCACTGCGGCCGTCACGGCCCGCAATGAGCGCGGCGAAAAGACCACCTGTACCATCACGGTGCGCAAAAGCACAGCCAGCCGCCTGGTGCTGAACACCAGCGATCTGACGCTTACCATTACAGAGCAGGAGCCTGTCCCGACGAAACAGCTGAAGCTGGAACAGAACAAAGGCGGGTTTACCTATGTGCGGCAGTGGGTCAGCAGCAACCCGGCGGTGGCATCGGTAAGCACAAACGGTACCGTAAAGGCGCAGGGGTCCGGCAAGGCCGTCATCAGCGCACTGACCACAGCCGGGCAGGTGCTGCGCTGCACGGTAACGGTCACATCGGAGATCGGACGGGTGCAGATGAGCAAAAACGCCATGCTGCTGCAGGCAGTGGGAGCCAGTCAGAAGCTGACCGCGCAGGCTGCAGGCGCCAAAAACGGAACGATGACATGGATCAGCAGCAATCCGGGCGTGGCAACTGTGAGTGCGGATGGCATGGTAACGGCGGTGGGCGACGGTGAAACGATGATCCTTGCCGTTACACCGGAGGGTCGTGCCGATGCCTGCTATGTGGCCGTGGGAGCGGCGGCGTGGCGGTTCCGCTCGGAGGACGAACTTGCCGAAACGCTGACCCTGACCGGCCAGCTGCCCTATTCGGATGGAAAGTAAAAAGAAAAATGGGAGCGTTCTGTGCAGCAGGATGCTCCCATTTTTTCAAAACCCGCTGGGCAGAAAGATCATTGTTCCCCGGGCAGACCACGCCATCCGCTGGGCCATGCAGCCGGGCGCACCGGCCAGCAGAAACAGGGCCAGTGCGGCGAGCAGAAGCACCCATCCAAGGCCGCTGTGCGGCCTGCCGGAAAAAGGATCCCCTTTTTTGCGTCTCATCCCGCTGCCTCCTTTTTGCTGTGCTGGCCCATGCTATGCGCGGCCAGCAGTGATTGTGCAACGTGCTGGGCTGTGGTACAATAAAATATCGAAATCTACTGTGCAGGGAGAACGATTTTATGCTGACCATTACACTGCTGGGCACTGCGGCTACCATGCCACTGCCGGACCGGGCACTCTCGGCGGCGTTTGCTGCCTGCGGCGGCCACGGCCTGCTGTGGGACTGCGGCGAGGGCACGCAGGCGGCAGCGCGCCGTGCGGGCGTGAACCTGATGCGGGCAGATGCCATCTGCCTGACCCACTACCATGGCGACCACATCTTTGGTCTGCCGGGCCTTTTGCAGACTCTGGGGGCGCAGGGCCGCACAAGGCCGCTTGCGCTGCTGGGTCCGGAGGGCCTGCCGGATATCTGGGCGGCGGTGCGGGCACTGACCGGCCCGCTGCCCTATCCGGTGAAGCCGCAGGTGCTTATGCCGGGCCAGCCGCTGGCGCTGGATGCGCTGAGCGAGGGCTGGCCTGCCGGTGCGCGGCTGGTGCCGTTTGCCACAAAGCACCGGGTAAAAAGCCTTGGCTACCGGCTGGAGCTGCCCCGTGCAGGCAAATTCTCGCCGGAGCAGGCCCGGGCGCTGGGGGTGCCGGTGCAGCAATGGAAGCTGCTGCAGAAAGGGCAGAGCGTTGCCGTGGAGGGCAGAACGGTGCAGCCTGCGCAGGTGCTGGGCGCCCCGCGCAAGGGGTTGAGCGTGGTATTTTCCGGCGATACGGCCCCCTGCCCGTATTATTTGCAGGCGGCGCATGACGCAGACCTGCTGATATGCGATGCCACCTATGCCCTTCCGGAGCAGGAAGACCAGGCCCGTCAGTGGGGGCACAGCACCTTTGGGCAGAGCGCATCCCTTGCCGCGCAGGCGAGGACAAAGCGGCTTTGGCTGACCCATTATTCCCCCATGATCACCGACCCGGAGGAGTATGCCGCGCAGGCACAGAGCATCTTCCCGGCGGCGGAGTGCGGCTTTGACGGCAAAAGCATCACCCTGCAGTACGAGGAGGCACAGCCATGACCATCCGGATGGACGAGGGTGCGGCAGAGCTGCTGGACACCCTGCACAGGGCGGGCTATGCAGCCTACGTGGTGGGCGGCTGCGTGCGAGACAGTCTGCTGGGCCTTACACCGCACGACTGGGACCTGTGCACCAGTGCTCTGCCGCAGCAGGTGATGGAGCTGTTCGGCGCGCAGCGGTGCATCCCCACCGGCCTGCAGCACGGCACGGTAACGGTGAAGCAGAGCGGTGCCCTTTACGAGATCACCACCTTCCGTACAGAAGGCACCTACACAGATGGCCGCCACCCGGACGAGGTGCACTTTGTGCCGGATGTGCGGGAGGATCTGGCCCGGCGGGATCTTACCATCAACGCCATGGCCTACAATGAAAAAGAGGGCCTTGTGGACCCCTTTGGCGGGCAGGCCGACCTGCAAAGCGGCATCGTACGGGCGGTGGGTGTGCCCCGCCAGCGGTTCACCGAGGACGCGCTGCGCATCCTGCGGCTGTACCGCTTCGCAGCCCGGTTTGGCTTTTCCATCGACCCGCCCACGGCGCAGGCGGCACAGGAGCTGTGTGCCCATCTGGACTGCGTATCGGTGGAGCGCATCGAGGAAGAGCTTGCAAAACTGCTGAGCGCTCCCGCCCCTGCGGCATATCTTGACAAAAAAATACTGCTTGTTATTCTGCCGGAGCTTTCATCGGAGGCACTGGCGGCGGCAAAGCCGGTGGTGGATGCCTGCCCGGCGGGTGCAGAAAACCTGCCCATCCGGCTGGCGGCGCTGCTGTACAGCCTTGGCGAGGACGGCATCCGCCGCACCCTCAAGCGCCTGCGCTGCTCCAATGCCTTGATTGAAGAGGCGGCGGTGTTGGTGCGGGAAGCCAGAAGGCGTGACGGTAGCTTTCTCTTCGGACACGAGTACGGGTTGCGGCACCCAGCGGATGCTTCGTGCTTTGAGCAGCACTCGCATCCTGCTGGCCGCTGCTCCAACAGCAACTCCTTGTTTCCGCCGCAGGCGGCAGTCGTTGCCGTTGCAGGCCATTCCATCGCCCGCCCTATTGCCTTCGGCAACAGGGTCCCACCCCAGCGGACGGTCCTCAGAGAAACTACCGTCACACCCGACTTTACTATCTACGCCCGCCGACTACTGGGCAAATATAACTTGTGTACCGTGCAGCGCATTGCTGCACTGGGCACAGCCTTGCAGCCGGAACGGGCGGCTGATTTTGCTGCACTTTCCGAATTGGCCGAACGATTGGATGCGGACGGCGTATGCTGCCGCGTCAGCCAGCTGGCTGTGAATGGCCGCGACCTGATGGCGGCAGGCGTCCCGGCGGGGCCGGGCATCCGCAAAGTGCTGGAAGCGCTGCTGGACGGTGTGATCCGGGAAGAATATCCCAACGAGCGGCAAGCCCTGCTGGACGCAGTGCAGCAGCTCGCTGCGTCTTGACAAGCTCTTTTTTCAGAGTTACTATTATACTACTGTTTTAGTGTGTTGAATGCACCAAAGGAGAACTTATGACCACACAGACCCCTGATTCAAAGCCGCGTGCCCTCATTGCCATGAGCGGCGGCGTGGACAGCTCGGTGGCGGCATGGCTCATGCAGCAGGCAGGCTATGACTGCACCGGCATCACCATGCGGCTCACCCGCAACGAAACGCTGGGACAGTCCGGCTTTCACACCTGCTGCTCGGAAAAGGACATCGAGGACGCGGCAGAGGTGGCGTATGCCATGGATATCCCGTACGAGGTGCTGGATTTCACGGCCGACTTCCGGGAACAGATCATTGAAAAATTCGTCCGCGTGTATGAGGCGGGCGGCACGCCGAACCCCTGCATCGACTGCAATAAATATATGAAGTTCCGCCATCTGCTGGACTGGGCCCGGGCACACGGCATGGAGTATGTGGTCACGGGCCACTATGCCCGGGTGGAGCAGGACGAGGCCACCGGCCGTTTCCTGCTCAAAAAGGGGCTGGACGAGGGCAAGGACCAGAGCTACGTGCTCTACAACCTCACTCAGGAGCAGCTGGCGCATATCCGTCTGCCGCTGGGCGGCCTGCACAAGACTGAGGTGCGCGAGATCGCGGAGCAGCACAAATTTGTCAATGCCCACAAGCACGACAGTCAGGACATCTGCTTCGTGCCGGATGGCGACTATGCCCGCTTTATGGAGGACTTCACCGGCAAACACTACCCGGCAGGTGATTTTCTGGACGAGAGCGGCAGGGTGGTGGGCACCCACAACGGCGCGGTTCGGTACACCATCGGCCAGCGCAAGGGGCTGGGCCTTGCCATGGGGGCACCTGTGTACGTCTGCGGCAAGGACATGCAGGCAAACACCGTCACGGTAGGGCCGGAGGAGATGCTGTTCGACCGCATCGTGTACGCGGACGAGGTGAACTGGATCGCCATTCCGGAGCTGACCGGGCCGCTGCGGGTCACAGCCCGCACCCGGTACCATCAGGTGGAGCAGGCCGCCACCGTCTACCCGGCGGAGTGCGGCTTCCGGCTGGAATTTGACCAGCCCCAGCGCGCCCCTACGCCCGGTCAGGCCGTGGTGCTGTATCAGGGCGACACCGTGCTGGGCGGCGGCACCATTACGAGAGTGGAAAAGTAACAAGGAGAACGAAATGCAAAATCAGTATTCCCGCACGCAGTTGCTGCTGGGCGCGGAAGCTATGGAAAAACTGCACAATTCCCGCGTGGCGGTGTTCGGCATCGGCGGCGTGGGCGGCTACACGGTGGAAGCGCTGGCGCGCAGCGGCGTGGGGGCACTGGATCTGATCGATGATGATAAGGTCTGCCTGACCAACCTCAACCGCCAGATCATCGCCACCCGCAGCACGGTAGGGCAATATAAGGTAGATGTGGCTGCGCAGCGCATCCACGACATTGACCCGGACATCAGGGTGACCACCCACCGGTGCTTCTTTGGCCCGGAAACACAGGACCAGTTCGACTTTACCCAGTACGACTATGTGGTGGATGCCATTGACACCGTCACCGGCAAGCTGGCGCTGGTGATGAAGTGCAAGGAGGTGGGCACCCCCATCATCTGCTCCATGGGCGCAGGCAACAAGATGGACCCGACCCGCTTTGAAGTGACCGATATCTACAAGACCTCGGTCTGCCCGCTGGCCAAGGTAATGCGCACCGAGTGCCGCAAGCGCAAAATCAAGCACCTGAAGGTGGTCTACTCCAAGGAGCCTGCCATGACCCCCATCGAGGATGACGACATCAGCTGCAAGTATCACTGCATCTGCCCTCCGGGCACCCAGCGCAAGTGCACCCAGCGCCGTTCGGTGCCGGGCTCCAATGCCTTTGTACCCTCGGTGGCCGGCCTGATCATCGGCGGCGAGGTGGTAAAAGACCTTGTGGGCTTTGTACCGATGAAGGGGTAAAACAGACTGCAGACTCCTGCTGTGTGGGACGATTTGAAATGCGCTCCGCGTTGCTTTGCGCATAAGCTAAGGAAATTATATTTTTGATTTTGGGGTCCAGAAACGCCTGCGGGTGTTTCTGGACCCCATTTTCATGGGCGGGGGTCGTGGAGGAAAGGCTTGTGCTTGCGGGCAGAACCCTCTCGGTCACGCCTGCGGCGTGCCAGCTCCTGAGAGGGTTCAGCCCGCTGAAAACAAGCAGAACGTTAACTCCGCCGCGCGAATGTTTCCACAGGAAACCAGCGCGGCAGCTTCCGCTTTCGGTTATGACTCCTCCCGTGAAAAGGCAATTCTGGAAAATCCGCAGATTTTCCAGAATTGCGAAATAAAATAATAATTCCGCTGAAAATGGTCAGAGCATCAGCGGAGACCATTTGAAATCGTATTTTTTGCGATGCAGCGTTCCATAACATAAATTCGCAACTAATTTGCATTTTGGTATTGCAATTGGAGAGAATATCGTGTATAATCATCCCTGTTCGAAAATGCAACCAATTTGCAATTTACTAAAATGAAGCGACGAACGGTCGTTTTTAGGAGTGTATATGGAACTGTTTCTGGATGTTCTGGGCGAATCTCTGGTGGATACCGCCAAGATGCTGCCCTTCCTGTTTTTGGCTTATCTTCTGATCGAGTATATCGAGACCCGCCACGGTGAGCGCATTGAAGCACTGCTGGCAGGCGGCGGGCGCTGGGGCGCGATTCCGGGCGCGGTGCTGGGCTGTGTGCCGCAGTGTGGCTTCTCGGCCATTGCATCCAACTTCTACTCCTCCCGCGTCATCACGCTGGGCACCCTGATGGCCGTCTACCTTGCCACCAGCGACGAAGCCATCCCGCTGCTGGTATCCATGCCGGCCTACTGGGATAAGCTGGCTGTGCTCATGGTCATCAAGGTGGTATACGCCATTGTGGTGGGCTTTGTGCTGGATTTTGTGCTGCGCGGCGTGCTGCCCAAATCGCTGCGCGGCGGCTACACCGGCCATGCCGACGAGGTGGACTGTCACGAGGAGCACAGCGACGAAGAGGGTAAGCCCGCCCCCATCTGGAAAGCGGCCCTGCGCCACACGCTGGAGATCTTTGTGTTCATTTTTGCGTTCAGTCTGGTGTTCGGCCTGATCGTGGAAGGCGTGGGCGAAGATGTGTTTGCAGACCTTCTGGGCAGCATGGGCTTCTTCCAGCCGGTAGTGGCCGCACTGGTGGGCCTGATCCCCAACTGCGCCGCCAGCGTGCTGCTGACCCAGCTGTATGTGGAGGGTGCTCTGCGCTTTTCCAGTCTGGTGGCGGGCCTTTGCACCGGTGCAGGCGTGGGCCTTGCGGTGCTGTGGCGCACCAATCCTTCGTGGAAGCAGAACCTGTTCATCACCGGCCTGACATGGGGTGCAGGCGCATTCCTCGGCGTGGCAATGCAGGTGGTCGTGGCCGTGTTTGCGTGATCCCGAGAAGAAGCTGCAAAGAAAACGGCATCGTGAAACAAAATAAGGCTATTGCATGGAATTCTGTGCAGTAGCCTTATTTTTATGCCCAAATGCACCCCAATTTTAAAAAAGTATGGTATACTGGTACAAAACTCAGTTCCATAGGGGAGAATAGAATGCAATATAAGATTCTGGCAAGCGATTACGACAACACACTGGTGCCCTTTGGCGAGGGCAAGCCGCGTCAGAAGGTGGTAAAAGCCATCAAAAAGCTGCAGGCCGCAGGCGGCAGATTCGTGCTCAGCACCGGACGTGCGTATCCGTGCGTCAACCTCAAAGGCCAGCTGGGCGGCATCCGGTTCGATTATGCCATCACCTGCAACGGTGCCTGTGTGGTGGACCGCGAGGGCCGCATCGTGGCCGAGCACCCGCTCACCGCTGAGGAAATGTACGCACTGGTGGATTTCTGCGAGGATTATAACTATCCGCTGCAGTTCAATTTCAGGGATGCCTGCTACGCCTACTGCGAGTATGAATATCTGCACAGGGGCTATCAGCAGATGAACAGCATCGGGCTGGACTGTGTGGACGGCGAAGATCAGGACCGCCACCTGATCGATATGCCCCACGCCGCTTTTGCGGCCATGCCGCCGGAGCGTGTGGCGGATTTTGCGGCAAAGTACGGCCATCTGGGCCTGCACTGGATGCAGGTGGGCGCGCAGAATGCCGATGGCCTGTGCTACTACGACATCGTGCGCGGTGGAATGGACAAAGGCGTTGGCCTTGCCGACCTGTGCGAAAAAATGGGTCTGACACTGGCCGATGCCGTGGCGGCAGGCGATTCTGCCAACGATGTGGCCATGCTGAAGGCAGCGGGCCTTGGCTGCTGCATGGCAAACGGCACGCCGGACGCAAAGGCTGCCGCCGACCGCATCATTGGCGATGTGCGGGAGGACGGCCTTGCCGACCTGATCGATGAGCTGTGGTTCGACGGCCCCAGAGCAGAGCCGTCCGGCCGCGACCTTGGCTCGCCTTGGGATAAAATTGAAAGTGCAGGCGGACAATGAGCTTTGAACCGGTGTATAACGAACACAGCCGGGCGCTGATCCTTGGCACATGGCCCAGCCCCAAAAGCCGGGAGATGGCCTTTTACTACGGCCATCCGCAGAACCGCTTCTGGCCCGTGCTGGCCGCGCTGACCGGTGAGCCGGTGCCTGCCCGTGAGGACATTGAAGCCAAAAAGCAGATCATCCTGCGCCATGGGCTGGCCCTCTGGGACACGCTGGAACGCTGCACCATCACCGGCGCAGCGGATGCTTCCATCAAGGATGCAGTGCCGAATGATATTGCCGCTCTGCTGGAAAAGGCACCCATCGAAGCAGTATTCTGCAACGGAGCCACCGCATACCGGATCTATACAAAGTATCTGCAGCCGGTGTCCGGCATTGCAGCGGTAAAGCTGCCCAGCACCAGCCCGGCAAACGCTGCCTGCCGCCCGGAAAAGCTGCGCGAAATCTGGGGCGCGGCTCTCTTGCCGTGGATCAACAAATGATGGCCAGGTTGTAAATTATCCGTGAAAGACTTGCGTTTTTCGCGGGGTGCGGTATTATGGATGACATAAGGGGCAATGCCCCGGACAAGGAGAAGAAACATGAGCAAAATCATCCGCACCAGAAAGCCCAGCGTCCTGCCATTTTATGCAATGGCACTGGTCTTTTTGGTATTGTGCGCGGTACTGCCGGTGTATAAGCTGTGGGCACTGCTGGCGGCGCTGGGCGGTGCATTTGTGGCCTTTGGTGCGGCACAGAAGGTCTGCCCGCCCCGGGTGGTGGAGCACGAAGTGCCTTTCCACACCGGTGTGGAGGATGTGGACGCGATGCTGACCGACATTCAGCAAAAACTGGATACCCTGCACACCCTCAACGAGCAGCTGCCGGACCCGCAGCTCTCTGCCGCCATGACCCGCATGGAAAAGGCGGGCCGCTCCATTGTGGAAGCGGTGGAAGCAAACCCGGAAAAGGCAAAGCAGGTGCGCAGGTTCGCAAACTATTACCTGCCGGATGCGGTGAACGTTCTGCAGCAGTATGCAAAGCTGGCAAAGCAGGGCGTGCGCGGCGAGAATGCCGCAGCCATCCGTACCGAGGTGGAGCACAATGCTGCTTCCATTGCTACGGCGTTTGAAAACCAGCTGGATGCCCTGTACGCCGCCGAGAGCATGGACCTTTCTGCAGATATCACGGTGCTGCAGAACATGCTCAAAGGGCAGGGCCTGAGCTAAAAAAGGTAAATGGTATTTGGAAAGGAAGGAATCTCTTATGGCTGATAATACATTCAACTTTGACCTCGATGCACCCGCAGTACCCCCCCTGACGCTGGACCCCACCCCGGCAGAAGAGGAAAAGGCAGCACCCGCCCAGCAGGAAGCTGCCGCACCGGAGCAGCCGCAGGTGAACCTGACCCCGGAAGAACAGGCCATGGTGGATCAGTTTGCTGAAAAGATCGACATTACCAACAGCCAGCAGGTGCTGCAGTACGGCTCCGCCTGTCAGAAGAAGATCGGCGATTTCTCCGAGGCTGCGCTCTCCAAGGTGTCCACCAAGGATCTGGGCGAAGTGGGCGATATGATCACCAGCCTGATCGGTGAGCTGAAGAGCTTTGATGCAGGCGAGGAAGAAAAAAAGGGCATTCTGGGCTTCTTCAAGAAGAAGGGCGACCAGCTGGATGCCATGAAGATGAAGTACAACAAGGCCGAGACCAATGTGGAAAAGATCCAGTCCATGCTGGAGGGCCATCAGGTGCAGCTGCTCAAGGACATCGCCATGCTGGATAAGATGTATGATCTGAACATGGCCTACTTCAAGGAGCTGAGCATGTATATCCTTGCCGGCAAAAAGAAGCTGGCCGATGTGCGCGCAAACGAGCTGCAGCAGGCCATGGATAAGGCCAAGGTTTCCGGCCTGCCGGAGGATGCACAGGCGGCTCGTGATCTGGCCGACCAGTGCGAACGCTTTGAGAAGAAGCTCTATGATCTGGAGCTGACCCGCAACATCAGCCTGCAGATGGGGCCGCAGATCCGCCTGCTGCAGAACAACGACACCATGATGGCAGAGAAGATCCAGTCCACCATCGTCAACACCATCCCCCTGTGGAAGAACCAGATGGTGCTGGCACTGGGTCTGGCCCACAGCCAGCAGGCCATGCAGGCCGAGCGTGCCGTGACCGACATGACCAACGACCTGCTCAAGAAGAACGCCGAGGCCCTCAAGATGGGTACCATCGAGACCGCAAAGGAGAGCCAGCGCGGTGTGGTGGACATCGAGACCCTGCAGCAGACCAACAAGAGCCTGATCGAGACGCTGGACGAGCTGAACAAGATCCAGAGCGAGGGCCGCGCAAAGCGCGCTGCCGCCGAGCAGGAGCTGAACCGCATCGAGGACGAACTGAAAGCAAAAATGATGGAGATCCGGAGCTGAGATGGCAAACGCAGATTTTTCGCAAAAACAGAACAGCACTTCCGGCGGTTTTGACGCGGGCAGCTACCGCGAACAAAAACAGCCGGAGCAGGCCGTGCCGCTGACACCTCTGCAGCAGAAGCTGGCAGGGCTGGAAGCAAAGCTGCCCGCAGCCCTTTCCACCCGCGCAGCTGCACTGGCGCTGAGCGTGGTGGTGATGCTGGCGGCCTTTTTGGGCTTTGGCAGCGCCAAGCTGCGCAGCCGGTACAACGAAGTCCGCAAATGGTACACGGTGGGTGTGGCGGCAGACAACGGCTATAACCTCAACGAAGAGCTGACCACCCGCATGAACACGGCGGCAAACATCATCACCACCGCCGGCAGCACGCTGGGAGCGGACAGTGCCGAGGTACAGGCCGCACAGAGCGCGCTGAGCGATTTTACCGCCTGTCTGGAAGCCGTGCAGAACGGCGGCAAAAGTCAGGCGCTCACCTCGCTGCCCTATTATCAGGGCAGCACGATGCACGCACTGTATCAGGCCAACGAGGTGCTGGGGTCGCGGATCGATCAGCTCTACGCAAAGCTGCAGGAGCAGGCCGCAGACCCCATGAAGATGGGCGCGGTGCAGGGCCAGTACGGCCAGTTCAACAGTGCGGCTACCATCATCGGCACCCTGAAATACAACGATGCCGTTTACGACTACCAGAAAGAGACCGGCGGCTTCCCGGCCAGCGTGCTGGGAGCCATTGCCGGTGTAAAGGAGGTTGAACCCTTCGCATGAAAAATTTTGCAAAGCGCGTGAGCGCTCTGGTGCTGGCCCTTGTGGTGGGCGCAGCGGCCCTGTGCCCGGCGGCATTTGCCGCCGCCAGCCTGCCGGACCTGCCCAGAGATCAGTGTGTGGTGGATGACGCCAACGTTCTGAGCGACAGCACCACCCAGACCATCATCGACCTGAATGCCCAGCTGGAACAAAGCTGCAACGGGGCACAGATCGGCGTACTGACTGTAGATTATACGGGTAATTATTCCACTGAGGATTATGCAACACAGGCCTTCAACGCCTGGGGCATCGGCTCGGCTTCCGAGAACAACGGTGTGCTGATCCTGCTGGTGATGGAATCGCCCATCTACGAGGACGGCGATTACTACGTGACCTACGGCGACGGCTTCCGCAACACCACGCTGGAAAGTCAGGCCAGTGCCCTCGCCCAGACCATGGAAAACGACTTTGCTGCCTGCGACTACGACGGTGCCGTGACCACCTGTGCCAACAATGTGGCCGGTACCATTGCAGACATCTACGGTGTCAGCCTTTCGGGCGGCAGCTACAACGATGGCAGCTACGCGGAGCCGGACGACGGCCCCACCACCTTTGAGGATGTCGTTCTGGGTATCGTGATCCTGTTCATGTCCCTGATGGTGATGCTGATCATCGTACTGTTCGTGTTCCGGGTGTTCATTGCACCCATCGGCCACGCAGCAGGCTGGAACTGGGGGCCCTTTGCATGGGGCTACATGGCAGGTTCGGCCCGTCGGCATTATCGTCCCGGCCCGCCGCCCCCTCCGGGCCCCGGCTTCGGTCCCGGATACGGCCCGGGCTATGGCCCCGGCC
>SKER01002191.1_pt1 | contig 13514 bp, 9 predicted proteins | sample 4826961 | NCBI WGS metagenome assembly SKER01 (sample SAMN11008804, study PRJNA524170) | human gut metagenome | biome: Human fecal sample; material: Feces; isolation source: fecal sample from pouch patient p47 | host: Homo sapiens | place: Israel: Tel-Aviv | collected 2016-11-16 | reverse complement strand
GCACGGGAGAAGTGCTTGCGAGGGGGTCCGGGTTTAGGCGATGCGCGGCGGAACTGTTGGCCAAAGGGTTTGAATTGGGCTGATGGCTCGAGGAACTGTTAGAAAGGGGTTTGGCTGATATGCTGCCAAAAAACGCGCGAGTGCGTGCTGTTCGGCCCGGATGTGCCCTTGATTGCGTGGTTTTCGATGCGAGTCGGGCACGCGAACGGCAATTTCGCGATGTCGATGGGCTTGCAGCTGAGGTTTTGCACACACTCGCGTTCTTTTTGGCAGCAACCTCCAGAAACCGTTGCAGATTGTCGGGCGATGTCGCGAATCGCAGGGCGATGTCGCTACTAGCTAACCGGCAACCGGCAAACCGCTCGCCTGCGCAAAAGGCTCGGCCCCGCGACCCGCTAGCCCGCAAGCTGCCGCCCCCGCAACCTCGCCCACGCAAAAGGCCCCGCGTTCGCGGGGCCTTTCAACCTGCATCTATTTCGTTTTCCAGACTTTCACGCGGCAGCAGTTCACGGCTTCGCCGCCGATGGGCGTGTAGTCGATGTTGGAGTATGTGACCACCGTGTCGCCCGCGCCTTCGGACGCCAGCCACTCGCCGTAGTCGTCGGCTCCGTTCTCCGCGGACAGCGCGAAGTAGCGCTTGCCCTGCAGATCGACGCCGCATACGGCGCTCGTGGACTTCACCATCAGCCAGTTGCCGCACCATGCCGGCGCGGTGGTGGGCGTGCGATCGAAGCGCAGCCACTTCTGCGCGTTGTAGCCGCCGCTGCCCGGCGACTCGGCGGGGGCGTAGGTGCCCAAGTTGGCGATGCCGTCGCCGTAGCTGTACGTGGCGTCGAACGCGAACGTGAAGCCGGTCTTGCCGTAACCTGCCTCGAGCGGCTTCATGGACGCGGGAAGCGTCAGCGCGTCGGTGACGTCGCCGTTCTCGCTCACGCGCGTGAGCTGGTAATACGACGACGCGCCGGTGACGCGCGGCGTGATGACCACGCCGTCGCCCGCCGCATACGGGGCCGTTGCCATGCGGCCGGCCGATTCGTACACCACGTTGGCATCCGAGCTGCCCATGGAGGCGCTCTTGAGCTGCGCGATCAGCGACGCCGCGACGACGGTGCTGTCGGACTGCGGCATGACCTGCCAGAACGCGTGCCCGCCCACGGCGGCGATGGTGGGGGTCTCGAACCGATCGGTGGAGCCCTCATCGAGCTGCTGGATGTTGGAGAGGGCGTCGCCGTTGGAGTTCAGCTTGCCGGCGAAGATCCGCCAGGTGCCGTCCATGATGTTCGCTTCGGTCCACACCACGCCCTGCGAGGTGCAGCGCGCGTCGTAGATCTCGAAGCCCTCGTCCTGCCCGCGCGCCTTGTCCAGCACCACGGCCGACGTGCCCGACGACAGGGCCAGCGTGGCCACCTGCGCCAGCGGCTTGGCCTTCTCCGTGGGGATCAGGCAGCAGGCGAACTTCGAATCGTTGCACCAGACCAGGGAGCCGTAGGGCAGGTCGTAGGAGCCCTGCTGCTCCGCGCAATCGTCGGCGTTCTCCACCTGCGACAGGTCGGAGATGGTGAAGACGGCGTCGGTGGGCACCTTCAGCGTTTGGATGTCGGGCGTGGAAGCATTCTTGCCGCCCGCGACCGCGGCGACGCCGGCGCCCGCAGCCGCCAGCACGCCCACGCCGAGCGCGCCCAGCAGCAGGCCGCGGCGCGTGATGAGCGTTTGCGCGCCGTCGCCGACGGCAGGCCGTGGGGTGCCGCGGCCGGTGGGGGAGCCGCCGGAGATCCCGATGCCGCCCAGGCCCGGCGTGCCGGAGAGCGGGGTGGGGGTGGCGGCGCCTACGTAGGTGCCGGTATCGCGGCGCGCGCGACCGGCCGCCGCGCGCTGGGCGCGCACCTGCGTGCGCTGCGCGGTGCGTGCCGCCGGGGCGCCCGCCTTGCCGGTCGTCCGGGGGGCGGAAGCCGTGCGCGGGGCCGTGCTTTTTGCCGTCCCATGTGCGGAAACGCCGCGACTGGCGGTACGCGGGCGTGCGGAGGCGCCGCGCAAGGGGCGGGCCGGCTGCGCGGCTCGTCTGCTCGTGCGGGTTGCTCGGGAGGGTTGACGGCCTGCGCCGCCCTGTGGTGTCCTTTGGGTTGCCATGGCGGTAATTATGTCATTTCGCCTACAGGCGCGAGGGGGTTTGACTTGACTTGTTACAATAAACCCAAACACCCTTCACCCGCACGGCCGCGCAAAGGGGACGTGCGTGCGAGGTGACAAAGCATGGAAAGCAGCTTCCTAAGGAGTGAACCATGAGCAACGAAACCAGGCGCATCCTGCTGGTGGAGGACGAGAAGGCCATCCGCGATGCCGTAACCGCATATCTTGAGCGCGAGAACTATTGGGTAACCGCCGTCGGCGACGGCCAGGAGGCGCTGGAGGAATTCTCCAAGCACCACTTCGACCTGGTCATCCTCGACCTCATGCTCCCGCGCGTCCCCGGCGAGCGCGTTTGCCGCGCCATCCGCGACAACTCCGACGTGCCCATCATCATGCTCACCGCCAAGGGCGAGGTCGAGGACCGCATCATCGGCCTGGAGCTGGGCGCCGACGACTATCTGGTCAAGCCGTTCAGCCCGCGCGAGCTGGTCGCCCGCGCTCGCGCGCTGCTGCGCCGCGTGCACGCCGATTCCGAGCCTCAGCGCGAGGTGCTCGAGTTCGGTGAGCTCACCATCGACGTGTCCGGTCACAAGGTCATGGTCTCCGGCAAGGAGATCGACCTCACGGCCAGCGAGTTCAAGCTGCTCACCACGCTGTCCCGCTACCCGGGTCGCGTGTACTCTCGTATGGAGCTGGTCGAGAAGGTGCTCGGCTACGACTTCGAGGGCTACGAGCGCACCATCGACTCCCATGTGAAGAACCTGCGCGCCAAGATCGGTGACAACCCGCGCAACCCCAAGTGGCTGCACACCGTGCACGGCGTGGGCTACCGCTTCGAAGACCCCACCAAGCAGGGTCAGTAAGCTAGCCGCCGCGCGGCCGCCAGCGCTCGGCCGCGCCTCCCTTCTCAGAAGAAAGGCCGCGAGCCCACGTGGATACCGATACCAACACAACGCAAGACGCTCCTTCGACCGGCTCCGCCACCACGGGGCCGGTCGTGGTTGAGCGCCCCTCCGAGGAAAAGAAAAGGCGCAAGCCGTACCAGGGCGTGGTGAACTGGTGGAACAGCCTGACGTACACCACGCGCATGACCATGGCGTTCGCCCTGATTGCCGCCATGACCGCCATGGTGGCCATCGGCGTGCTGTCGTTCGTCTGGCAGCAGCACTTCCATACCTACACGCAGGAGAACATGGAGTCGCTCGCCGAAAGCACGGCAACGCGCATCGAGGAGGTGTACAACACCTCCCACACCCTGCACGACCCGCAGGTCGAGGCCGTGGCGAAGTACGCTGAAAGCCTGAACAGCGGCGTGGGCGTGGCCGTCATCGACAACAACACGGGCAAGGCCGTGTACGATTCCTCGGCCGTCACCATCGACGACGGCACGGGCACGTCCCGAAGCGAATCGGGCGCGGGCATGTCGCCGAGCTCGGACAACGGGCGCACCCTGGCGCCGCCGGTCAGCGCCAGCCAGCAGTTCGCCAGCGCGCCCATCGAGTACGGCGGTGCGGCCGTGGGGTCCGTGCGCATCTGGGTGTACGGAAGCGAAACCCTGCTCACGCAGGCCGATGAGCAGTTCTCCAACAACTCTTATCAGGCCATGGTGTTCGCAACGGTGCTGGCCATCGTGCTGGCGTCGTGCATCGGCTTCCTGTTCGCGCGCACGCTGGTGCGTCCCGTCAACACCATGGCGCAGACTGCCCGCGCCATCAAGGAAGGCGACCTGTCGGCGCGCACGGGCATCCGCGGCGAGGACGAGATCGCGCGCCTGGGCATGACCTTCGACGAGATGGCCGACTCCATCGAACGCGACCGCAAGCTCGAACGCCGCCTGACCACCGACGTCGCGCACGAGCTGCGCACGCCGCTCATGGCCATCCAGGCAACGGTTGAGGCCATGGTCGACGGCGTGTTCGATGCCGACGATGAGCGCCTTGAGACGGTGAACGGCGAGGTCAAACGCCTAAGCCGCCTGGTCGACGCCATCCTGAAGCTTTCCCGTTTGGAAAACCGCAGCACGCCCATGAAGAAGGAAGTGCTCGAGGTGGGCGACCTCATCAGCGGCATCATCGCCACGCACGAGGCCTATGTGTCCGACTCGGGCCTCAAGCTCATATACGAGGTGGAGCGCGGCGTGCGTGTGCGCGGCGATGCGGACATGATCCGCCAGGCCACGGCCAACCTCATCTCCAACGCGGTGCGCTATACGCCCGAGGGCGGCACCATCACCGTCAGCGTTTCCAGCCACGAGGGCATGTGCGCCATCGCCGTGCGCGACACGGGCATCGGCCTTTCGCCCGACGAGGCGAAGATGGTGTTCTCCCGCTTCTGGCGCGCGGACGCCGGCCGCACGCGCGAGAGCGGCGGCCTGGGCATCGGCCTTTCCGTGGTGAAGGAGATCGTCGATCGCCACAACGGCTACGTGGACGTCGAGGGCGAGAAGGGCGTGGGCGCCTGCTTCACCATCAACCTGCCGCTGTACTACGAGGGCGACGAGCAGCGCGAGCAGCGCCAGCAGCAGCGCCAACAGCAACAGCAGCAGCGCGAGCAGCAGATGCAACAGCGCCAGCAGCAGCGCGAGGCGCAGCGGCAGCAGAAGGAGCAGCAACGCGCGCAGCAACATGCGCAGAAAACGGGGATACCGTTCGGGCGGTCGCACGACGACGGAAAATAGACGATAATGGCAACAATACAGTCACGCCGCAAGCGGCGCGCAAATGCCGGCTGGGCGCCGCCCGCGCCCGGCGCAACTCTCATGGGGAAAGGATAAGCAGGCATGAGCGGAATCGATATCAAGCCGGACGCACAGGGCAAGGTGCGCGACATCTACGACCTGGGCGACAAGCTGCTGATGGTGGCCACCGACCGCATCTCGGCGTTCGATTACATCCTGGAGGACGAGATCCCGCACAAGGGCGCGGTGCTCACGCAGATCTCGCTGTTCTGGCTCGAGCAGCTCAAGGACGTCATCGGCAACCACCTGATCAGCGCCGACGTGGCCGACCTGCCCGAGCAGTTCAAGCCCTACGCCGACTACCTGCGCGGCCGCTTCATGCTGGTGAAGAAGGCCGAGATGTTCCCCGTCGAGTGCATCGTGCGCGGCTATCTTGCCGGCAGCGGCCTGAAGGAGTACCAGAAGCAGGGCACCGTGTGCGGCATCCAGCTGCCCGAGGGCCTGGTGAACTCCTCCAAGCTTCCCGAGCCCATCTTCACGCCCTCCACGAAGGCCGAGATCGGCGACCACGATGAGAACATCAGCTTCGAGCGCTGCGCGGAGATCCTCGGCGAGGATGCCGCCACGCAGCTGCGCGACCTGGCCATCAAGGTGTACTCCGTTGCCCGCGACCACGCCGCCGAGAACGGCATCATCATCGCCGACACGAAGTTCGAGTTCGGTGTCATCGACGGCCAGATCATCCTGGCCGACGAGGTGCTCACGCCCGACTCCAGCCGCTTCTGGCCGGGCGACGCCTACGAGCCGGGCCGCGACCAGGCCAGCTTCGACAAGCAGTACGTGCGCGACTGGCTCAACGCCAACTGGGACCGTCAGGGCAACCCGCCGCATCTGCCCCAGGAGGTCATCGAGCGCACCAGCCAGAAGTACATCGCGGCGTATGAGAAGATCTCCGGCAAGAAATTCGAGTTCTAGCCCCAGGCCCGGCAGGGCCGCATAAGCAGTACAGGTTCGCAAGGACGCATGCGGCGTCCCGGATCGACCCCAGGCAAGCGCCGGCGTCAAGCCGACTCGCGTGCCGGTGGAGATGCGGGGCGCCGCACGCGACCGCAGCAGAAGAAGGTTCGCCTGCCGGCAGGCGGGCGAAGGAGTGAGAATGACACAACGCAACCCCATGAACGAGCGCTATCAATCCGAGGACCGCAAGGGCGCCACGCGCAAATCGGCCGCTTCCGCGAAGCCGGTCTCGAAGGCCGCATCCTCGGTGCGCATCGAGTCCACCAAGAAGACGCCTCAGCAGAAGAAGGCCGAGCGCAAGCAGCAGCGCGCCAAGGATGCCGAGCGCGACCGCCAGTTCTACAACCCGCCCACCGCGGAGTACAAGCGTCTGCGCAAGATCTGGTGGGTGTGCCTGATCCTGGCCATCATCCTCACCGTGGTCAGCTTCGCCGGCAACAACCTCGGCATGCCCGCGCCCATCATGTACGTCACTTTGGCGCTGGCCTACGTGTTCATCATCGCCGCCCTGTACATCGACATGGGCAAATGCCGCAAGGCGCGCCAGAAGTACGCCGATGAGGTGCTCAACCACCCCACCAAGGAGATGCGCGCCGCCGAGAAGAAGGCAAAGGCGCAGCAGCGCGCCGCCGAAAAGCAGGCGGCCGAGCAGCCCGCCGAGCCCGAGCCCAAGAAGAAGGGCCTGTTCGGCTTCGGCAAAAAGAAGAAGGACGAGTAGGCACGGCCAAGCAGGCCGCCAGCCCGTCTCGGCCCAGCAAGACGGAAAACAAACGGGTGCCCGCGCGGTGCCCGCTTGCATTTTAGGAAGGAAGCGGGGCAGGGCCGTCGCCCTTGCCCCGCCCGATCGCGGATGGCGCGCCATCCGCACATACGACTAGGAAGGACGTCCATGGTTTCCCGCATCTATGTGGAGAAGAAGCCCGGCTTCGACGTTGAGGCCCAGCAGCTGGCACACGAGCTGCGCAGCATCCTGGGCATCACCTCGCTCGAGGGTTTGCGCCTGGTGAACCGCTACGACGTGGAGGGCATCTCGCAGGAGCTGTTCGATCAGTGCGTGCCCACCGTGTTCAGCGAACCCCAGGTTGATGTCGCCTCGGCCGAGCTGCCCCAGGCCGACGGCGCGCAGGTGTTCGCCGTGGAGTTCCTGCCCGGCCAGTTCGACCAGCGCGCGGCCTCGGCAAGCGAGTGCATCCAGCTGATCAGCCAGGGCGAGCGTCCCGAGGTCCGCAGCGCGAAGGTGTACCTGTTGTCCGGCCCGCTGTCCGATCAGGACGTCCAGGCCATTAAGCATTACGTCATCAACCCCATCGAGGCGCGCGAGGCAACGCTTGAGCAGCGCGACACGCTTGCCATGGCGCAGCCCCAGCCCGAGCCGGTCGAGGTGCTCGAGGGCTTCCTCGACCTTGACGCCGCGGGCCTGGCGCAGTTCATCGCCGACCGCGAGCTGGCCATGGACGAGGCCGACCTGGCGTTTTGCCAGCAGTACTTCCAGAGCGAAGGCCGCTGCCCGACCATTACCGAAATCAAGATGATCGACACCTACTGGTCCGATCACTGCCGTCACACCACGTTCGGCACCGAGATGACCGACGTGGCCATCGATGACCCGCGCGTGCAGGCCGCCTTCGACCAGTATATGGACATGCGCAACGAGCTGGGTCGCCAGGCCAAGCCCGTCTGCCTTATGGACATGGGCACCATCGGCGCGAAGTGGCTCAAGTCCAAGGGCGTGCTCACGGGCCTGGACGAGTCCGAGGAAATCAACGCGTGCACGGTGAAGTGCAAGGTCGACGTCGACGGCGAGGAGCAGGACTGGCTGTACCTGTTCAAGAACGAAACGCATAACCATCCCACGGAGATCGAGCCGTTCGGCGGCGCGGCAACGTGCCTGGGCGGCGCCATCCGCGACCCCTTGTCGGGCCGCAGCTACGTGTACCAGGCCATGCGCGTCACCGGTGCAGCCAACCCGCTGGCGCCCGTGTCCGAGACGCTGCCCGGCAAGCTGCCGCAGCGCAAGCTGGTCACCACGGCCGCTGCCGGCTATTCCAGCTACGGCAATCAGATCGGCCTGGCAACCGGCCAGGTCAACGAGCTGTATCACCCCGGTTACGTGGCCAAGCGCATGGAGATCGGCGCCGTTGTGGCTGCAACGCCTGCCGACCATGTGCGTCGCGAAACGCCCGAGGCGGGCGACGTGGTGGTGCTGCTGGGCGGTCGCACCGGCCGTGACGGCATCGGCGGCGCCACGGGCAGCTCCAAGGAGCACAACCTGGAGTCGCTGGAGCATTGCGGCGCCGAGGTGCAGAAGGGCAACCCGCCCGAGGAGCGCAAGATCCAGCGCCTGTTCCGCCGCGGCGAGGCCACGCGCCTCATCAAGCGCTGCAACGACTTCGGCGCGGGCGGCGTGTCCGTTGCCATCGGCGAGCTGGCCGACGGCCTGCGCATCAACTTGAACAAGGTGCCGAAGAAGTACGAGGGCCTGGACGGCACCGAGCTGGCCATCTCCGAGTCGCAGGAGCGCATGGCCTGCGCCATCGCCGCCTCCGACGTCGACGAGTTCCTGCGTTACGCGCGCGAGGAGAACCTCGAGGCCACCGTGGTCGCCGAGGTCACCGACGATGCGCGTGTGCGCGTCATGTGGAACGACGAGGCCATCATCGACCTCAGCCGCGAGTTCCTGGCAAGCAACGGCGCGCCGAAGCAGCAGGCCGTTCATGTGGGCCAGGCGGGCGCCTACGAGCGCACGTGGGAAGGCGAAACCCTTGCTCAGCGCATGAATGCCCTGGTCACCGACCTGAACGTATGCTCGAACAAGGGCCTGTCCGAGCGCTTCGACTCCACTATCGGCGCGGCCACGGTGCTCATGCCCTTCGGTGGCAAGAACCAGCTGACGCCGGCGCAGGCCATGGTCGCCAAGCTGCCCGTGGGCGGCGAGACCACCACGTGCAGCGGCATGGCGTGGGGCTTCAACCCCTACCTCACCGAGGCCGACCAGTTCACCGGCTCCTATGTGGCCGTGGTCGAATCGGTCGCTCGCCTGGTGGCGGCTGGCTTCAAGCGCCAGGATATGTACCTGACGTTCCAGGAGTACTGCGAAAGCCTGCGCGGCGACGCGAAGCGCTGGGGCAAGCCCACGGCTGCCGTCCTGGGTGCGCTCATGGCGCAGGTCGACCTGGGCATCGGCTCCATCGGCGGCAAGGACTCCATGTCCGGCAGCTTCGAGCAGCTCGACGTGCCGCCCACGCTCGTGTCCTTCGCCACGGCGGTGGGCAAGGTCGGTCGCGTGACGTCCCCCGAGTTCAAGGGCGCCGGTCATCGCGTGGCGTTGGTCGCACCGCGCTGCTACGACGCCGAGGGCATCGCGCCCGCGTCCGAGGATGCGCTGGCGGCCATGGACGCCGTGCAGGAGCTGATCGGCAACGGTGCCGCGCTGGCGGTCTGCACGCCGGGTTACGGCTGCATGGCCGAGTCGCTGTTCAAGATGTGCGTGGGCAACGGCCTGGGCGTGAAGCTCGACGACGTCGACGCCGATGCGCTGTTCGCGCCTGCGTACGGCAGCTTCCTGGTGGAGCTGGCCGACGACGCGCAGCTGCCCGCCGCAACCGACAACCTGGACGTGGTCGTGCTGGGTACCACCACCGAGGATTATCGCTTCATCGCCGCGGGCGAGGAGCTTGATATGGCCACGCTGCAGGAGGCATGGGAGGGCGCCATCGAGAGCGTGTACCCGTACCGCCAGGAGGGCGAGGCCGTGAAGCAGGTGACGGTGGACAACCGCCTGCCGCTCACGTACAACGGCACCATCGCGCGCCCGCGCGTGATCATCCCCGTGTTCCCGGGCACGAACTGCGAGTACGATTCCGCTCGCGCATTCGAGCAGGCGGGCGCCGTGGCCGACACGCTGGTCATCAACAACCTCACGCCCTCGGCCGTCGCCGAGAGCACGAAGGCGTTGGTGGAGGCCATCAAGAACAGCCAGATCATCATGCTGCCCGGCGGCTTCTCCGGCGGCGACGAGCCCGACGGTTCGGCGAAGTTCATCACGGCCTTCTTCCGCGCCCCCGAGGTCACCGAGGCCGTGCGCGACTTGCTGTTCAACCGCGATGGCCTGATGCTGGGCATTTGCAACGGCTTCCAGGCGCTCGTGAAGCTGGGCCTGGTGCCGTACGGCGACATCCGCCCCATGGACGACGAGTGCCCCACGCTCACGTTCAACACCATCGGCCGCCATCAGAGCCGCCTGGTGCGCACGCGCGTGGCCAGCAACCTGAGCCCCTGGCTGTCCCAGTGCGAGCCCGGCGACATCCACACCGTGGCCATCAGCCACGGCGAGGGCCGCTTCGTGTGCGGCCCCGAGCTGCAGCACCAGCTCGAAGTCACGGGCCGCATCGCCACGCAGTACGTCGACGAGGCCGGCCAGCCCAGCATGGATTGGGACGTCAACCCCAACGGCTCCGTCATGGCCATCGAGGGCATCACCAGCCCCGACGGCCGCGTGCTCGGCAAGATGGGCCACGTGGAGCGCCGCGGCGACGGTCTGTACAAGAACGTCCCGGGCAACAAGTTCATGCCCCTGTTCGAAAGCGGCGTGAAGTACTTTACGGACTAGAGCGCGAATGCGCCGGCCGTTCGGCCGACGCAGCGTTTGAGGATCGATAGCGCCCTGTCGGCTTTTGCCGGCAGGGCGTTTTGGGTTGCAGGCACCTTCGGCTCCTTTTACCGTCGCGTAGGTGCGTAGGCGTATGGGTGGGGGTAGGGCATTTCTTGAGAGCGTTAGGGACCAGGTACACTCGAAGCGATATATGCAGCTGCGGTGGCTAGGTCGGTCCCGGTGTCACGGTTGGGGTTCGAATCGTAAACCGTTCCGCAACGCACGCAAGATTCGCTTGTGCTCGAACGCTATATAGGTAGACTGGCCGATGCCGACCGTTCTTGGTGCGCTTTCGGGCGCGGAAAGGAGCGAGTCATGACCATGTATGGATATGCAAGAGTGTCAAGCAAGGACCAAAACCTGAACAGGCAGCTTGATGCCTTATCTGCCGTTGGCGTTTCGGGGGAATCCGTGTTCGTCGATCACCTGAGCGGGCGCAACTTCGATCGCCCTGGGTATCGATCGCTGGTCGAGCGTCTGCAGCCTGGCGACGTGCTCGTGGTGAAGAGCATCGACCGCCTTGGCCGTAACTACGATGAGATACTCGGCCAGTGGCGATTGCTCACCAAGCAAAGGAGCATCGACATCGTGGTGCTGGATATGCCGCTGCTCGACACGCGATCGACGTCCGGTCACGGGGTGACGGGAAAGCTGATCGCGGACATCGTGCTGGAATTGCTCAGCTACGTGGCGCACGTTGAGCGCGACAACATCCGCCAGCGCCAGGCGGAGGGGATCGCGGCGGCGCGTGCGCGCGGCGTCAAGCTGGGACGCCCGGCGCTGGCCGTGCCCGAAGAGTTCGATGCGGTGCACCGCATGTGGGAAGACGGCAGTCTGAATAGCCGGCAGGCGGCGGAATCGCTGGGAGTTTCGCATACGACGTTCTTGAAGTGGGTGAAGCAACGACCCGTGGACGTCACAATCTCGCACAAATCGATGCGTTCATAGCAAGAATCGCATCGTTTGCCAATACCGATTTTGGGTGTTGGCAAATAATCTAGACGTTTGCTTACAGCCCCCTCGGCCTGATAAAGCGTTACTCGTTTCCGAGTGCAAAACGCTTTATCAGGCCGTTTCTTTTCACTCGTTCAGTGAAATCAATATAGCCGACCACTCAAGTAATGTCTGCATTTGCTTACGCCCGTATATACAACGTATGCGCGGAAAGGCAGATATGCGCAAGATACATGAGAGTGATATATCGCTAACTCCCACGCAGGAGCGTCTGCTCGGCTATATCGCCGCGCAAACAACCATATCAGGTGCGGCTCAGGCAACGAAAAAGGAGTTGTCGCAGCTCATGGGCTGCAGCGTCAAGACCATCGATCGCGCAATCACACGCATGAGCCGGGAAGGGCTTATCAAGGTCGAGCCATGCCATTCCGAAAACGGAGGGCAGCTTTCGAATGCATATAGCGTTGTAAATAGCTGATCGGGGCCCTTACGACCCGGTCCTTTCGTGATTGCGAACCAGACGATAAACGAGCAACGCAAGGCGATTACGGGAAAGGGAAGAGAAGCCCAGACTGAGGCCTCCAACAGAGAAGGCTGAATCCGCCGAGCTGACAACGGACCAGGTCAACCAGCTGTTACAGCCACTGATAACGCAGTAGACGAACCGATAACGGTGGCTTTTGGAACAGGCGATTTGCATCGGTACGCATCGATGCCGATGCAAAGCAAAGGTTGGGGGATTGCGAAAAGGAGCAATCCGGATAGCTGAATCTGACGAGGAGGTTAATCAATGAAAAGATTCAGAAAAGCACTGGGCATTGTGGCGCTGGCGCTAGTAGTCTCGCTTTCCCTTGTGATGCCGGTAAGCGCATGGGCAGATGAGGCGGAGACCTATGGGAAACCCGATGTTTCCGGTCCTCAGAGCGCATGGTACAACGGTCAGTCCCATCACTTCAGGTCTACGGTCAAGGACTCCGTAAGCGGTAAAGACCTCGTGGAGGGGACGGATTACACCCGATCCTTTGGCTTTCTAAGAGACCGTGGCAACGCGGACGATATCGATACCTGGCTTGAAACCGATGACAGCTTTGCAAGCTCTGGTTTCGTATATGAGAGAATTGACTTCAAAGGCAATTATGCGGGAAACGGCTCCCACTTTGTGCGACATAACATTTTGACGCTGTATGAATTCAAGGAGCTGGATGCCACGAAGGTCGAGGGCGAAGCTGATCCGACTTTGGGAGCCACTTTGAGCCTGTTCGTCGGCGATCCCACGACTCTGCTCGATCTTTCGGCTTTTATCCTGAGCCGCGAGGCGGGCGAGCAGCCTGGCGAGTATGCGATCACCTGTACGACCGATCCGGAGCAGATTCCGGCAGCTTCCACAAGCAACAGCGCGAAAACCCGCACGGGCCTTGGCGACGCCGATCTGGGCGATGGTTATATCTACAAGATGGTAGTCGGCGATGACATCTGCGGTTTTAACTACATCCGCATCGTCCCTGCCACGCTCACCATCGTCCCCGCTTATACCGATGTCAGCGCTACGATCGCTTGGAAGGATTCCTCTAACGAGGACGGTCTGCGCCCGAGCGCCGAGGACTACGCCAAGCTTCTGTCGCTGACCGCTGATGGCGTCGCTTCTGATGTTCTGCCCGTTGTTGTGGACAATGGCGACGACACGTATACCGTTACGTACACCGGCGTCCGCCAGTACGCCTATGACGGCAACGGCGAGCGTTATGATGTTGACTACAAGATCACCCAGGCAGACGTCGATGGCTATACCACCGACAACGCTACCGTCGGTAATGAGGGCATCATCACGAATACGCACGAGCCCAAGGATGATTCCGGCAACGCATCCAAGGATGAGTCCAGCGACAAGTCCAAGAGTGATTCCGGTAACAAGCCTGAAGCGGAACAGGTAGCTTCCGAGGCAGAGCTGGCCGAGACCGGCGATCAGACTCCGAGCGCCCTTGTGGCCTTGGCCCTGGGTGCTTCCGCACTGGGAATCGCCGTTGTGGCAAAGAGGCGCAGCAAGCGCTAAGCGCGGCGTTTCTTTAACTTCATGATAATAAGAGAAGC
>SKER01002188.1_pt1 | contig 13526 bp, 11 predicted proteins | sample 4826961 | NCBI WGS metagenome assembly SKER01 (sample SAMN11008804, study PRJNA524170) | human gut metagenome | biome: Human fecal sample; material: Feces; isolation source: fecal sample from pouch patient p47 | host: Homo sapiens | place: Israel: Tel-Aviv | collected 2016-11-16 | reverse complement strand
ACTTCATGCAGTGTAAGAACTTCGTATTGGCAAAGACAGTAGGAACTAAAAACAGGGAAAGGATGACAAACAACGCAATCATGCGCCAACCCCAGCCTTTGTATAGAAATAGGATGTATGTTTACGTCAAACGTTTTTTGCTTGATTCATGTCATCCTGATAAATTGGATGACTTGGTGATGATAAAATCATGTACATATCTACCTGGCTTATAAGTTGAGAAACCGTATTAGAAGCAGATTGTATCCGACTTTCCAGTAGCTGGTTAAAAATAGATATTATAAAAAATTTTATTTTTTTAAAAAATTTGATAAATAAACTAACTCAATCCCTATCTAGTTTACTGTACTGCCTTCAGAACGTTAAACAAACCAGCGTTTCTCTTCTATCTTAAATACTTACTTAGTATTTTTGAAATAAACTAATTTTAAATTAACTACAAAACAAACAAAAGAGACCCTTAGGCCTCTTTTTCTCTCCTTCAAACACTCTGTCACTGTCCATTTACTGTCCAATATAATGTAACACATCTATAAATTGTTGATTTTTTCGAATGCAAAATCGCTTAAAATCAGTATTTTGATAAATAACAAGACTTTAAGAATCTTAAATTAAGTCTTGTATATACATCACTTCAAACTCTTAACTTTCGGGAAAATAGTTGTTTTTCGGAAAGTTTTGTAGCACATTCTCTGCACATGGACACTATATTATTTCTTAAATCAATACGATTATATCAACGTTTACAGGCATTTAAGAATTTTCTCTTGGATGTCTTTTTTTATCTAAAAATCAAGAATTTCCCTTAAAATTTCCCTGAGTTTTCCCTGAATTCGTTTGAACATCTATAAAAGTAGATTTCTGGATTATCTGAACTATTTAATGATTTTTATTGATATTGATGAGTAATTTTATTATTTTTCCCAATTGTCAAGTCAAGTGCAACAAAGTTGTTCCTCTGATTAAGTGAGTACCTTTCAAGCTGTTTGAGTTAGCTCAAACAGCTTTTTTGCGGACTGATAGCCATGAATTCGTCTAGGTCTTTCATTGATAGCCTTTGCATATTCCTCTAAAAGATTCTGATTTAGTTCTTTTAACGAACATCCCTTCGGAATAAACTCTCTTAGTAGTCCATTGAAATTCTCATTTGTACCTCATTCATAAGATGAATAGGCATGTGCAAAATAAACATCTAAGCCCTCTATCTTACTCAATGATGAAAATTCGTTTCCATTATCTGCAGTGATGGTCTTAATGGGATAAAGTTTCATACACTCTAAGACTGCTTGATTGACATACTCTGCTTTCTTTTCCACGAGTTTCTTTGGGACAGCATAACGTGTTTGTCGTTCTACCAAGGTCAGAATAGAAGGTTCTCCAATTGTCTTTCCACCCAGAACAGAATCGATTTCCCAATCTCCAAAACGGGAATGATTATTGATTTCTCCTGGTCTTTCTTCAATTGACTTTCCTAGATGTTTCTTGGTAGAGGGGCGCTTGGTAAATTTCTTACGGATCCGCACTGCTCTTTGCAAATCAATGACCTTAATCTCTAACAATCCTTGATGGATATAGTTATAGAGCGTTTTGGTTGAAGGCACAACTGCATCTACATGTTGGAGTTTATAGGTATGAACAAAGGTATCCACGCTATGCATCCTTGGTTTCTCTCTCATTGCTTCTGTAAATTCTCTCAGAAAGTCATCCGATACACAATCCAGTTTCAGATAATAGTTGGCTTCTCTAGCATGACGATAACGATCTGCATAATAGCGTTGGTAATAGACCTTCTGCCCATTTGCTTTTTTCACTTGTGTTATGGAACCACGATTAATTTCACGAGTAATAGTAGAGCGATTTCTCCTTAGTCTACGAGCAATCTCAGCAGGTTTGAGTCCTACGCTTAAATAAGTTTCAATTTCCCCTCGCTCAGCTTCAGATAAGTGTTTGTATGATTGATTTGTGATAGAATAATTAGTGGACATGTTCATCTTCCTTTATACTGTTTTTCGCAACTATAGTATATCAGATGAACATGTCTTTTGTGTTGCACTTCCTTTTACAACAGGGCAATGATTAAAATAATGCTTGAATAGCATTTGTTCAAAAGTTTTAAATTGCTACTTTGGAGATCAGATGACAAAAAACGCATTTCATAAGGTTACTGAATGATGGCTTAGTTAAAAACTTATTTATAACTGTATTTTTTCAATACTTCTGTATATGCATCGCTATCCTTTTAATAGTAGTTATGTTTCAAACATGGAATATATACCATTCAATTAAGGGGATCAAATAGATAGGGAGGCTAGTTAGAAATATTGGAGAGTACGATAATATTTTTATAGGAGTTTTAAAATAATGAACCGAGTTTGCAAATGAAATATGATAAAATAGAATTGTTGATGTATTAGTTAATTTATAAAAAATAGAATATATTACGCTAAAATCCGAATGGAGGTTTTCCATTGAGTAATAGTGAAGAATTCAATCTACTAGTTCAAGAATTCTATAGTAGGAATCATATTAAGGACCATGAAGAAAAATACATAAAAGGTTTTAGACGTCGGTTAGGTCGTTTTTTATCCCAGTTAGATGATGGTTCGGAAGTAAAACAAATTATTTTGGATTGTATCAAAGATAATTATAAATATTATTCCAAAGCTGAAATATTGACTGTCTTAAAGAAGTTTCATGAAAGTTTAGTAGCGCAACTGTCATGTAGCGGAATTAATTTTAGTGAATGTCATTTTTCTAGTATTTTGAATAAAGAAACATATAAACATAATAGTTCTAATGCTATACTTAATCTATACATAGATATAAATGAACTGCCTAATCATGCTTATTATGAATTCACTGATATTTTAGATCTAGAGTATGGAAGGGCTAAGTTTTTGGAAAAAAAAGATGGGAAATTTAGTCATTATGACGATAGATTTTATAGATTGGAATCTGAAAGGCTGAAAGTTGAATGGAAGAGTAGATTAAGTAATAAGAAATATTTGATTTTAATTGACGATTATACAGGTTCTGGTAAAACGATTATTGACTTTATAATATTGATAAAGAAGTATGTAGGTGATGATATTAGACTTATTATTTATTGTATCCATGCAACAAAAGTATCTAAGAATACTGTTAATGAATTCTTAAGTGTAGAAGGTATAAAAGGACAGATAGAATCTTATGAGGAATCAGATATGTACTTTGCTAATGCTTATGAAAAACAAAATATTATAAAATCATTTGGAAAGTTTCGCAATCCTTTAGGTTATGATGAAACCGAATCGGTATTAACGACTTACAGAAATACCCCTAATAATACATTAGAGTTATTTTGGAATGATAATCTTATAGACAATGGTTGGCGTTCCCTATTTCCGAGAGATAAAAAGAATGAGGGAAGTTATAAATTTATGAGTGATTGGGTTAAGGAACGTAATAAACTCCAGTGGTTTATGACTTATAAGGAAATCCCGGAAGAGATTAGAGACCAAACGGTTGTACTTCTGTATGTTAAAAATAATAATAGACAAAGATCAAATATTGTAGAAATTGAACTTTCACAAATTATTTGCTATAATGATAGTGTAATGCAGGAATGTCAAGATAAGAATCTGATTGAACTTATTGATAACATATACAAACTTTCTGAACAAGGATTGGATTTTTTAAAACAATTAAAACTCAATAAAGTCACTTTCCAAAGAATTAAAAAAGATTTTATGGAGATTGGTGAACAGAAAGAACCGCCTCCTTTACGTCTATAAGTTAGAGTGTCTGATAAGCGAGTCGCTTAATCTAAGAAAAAAAGTTTTCAAAAGTCAGTCGTTAATTAATAAATTAATTAACGAGTGAAATTTTCGTTTGAAAATTATCACTAGGACAGTATCGCTTTGCGGGGGTCCGCAGCTATTACTGTCCTACAGGAAAATACTTAATTAAACTGCACCGACAAAACACCTGTTTTTGGTTATGAAGAATGAGTTTCTTTAGTGTTTTGCGGTACAGTCTAATTAAGGTTATGTTAGTTGTAGTAACTTGGATTAGAGAGGAAAGGTATGAGTCAGTCAGAGGAGTCAAAAATGCTTGATATTCCTGTTTTTTGTGATTTAGAAGAATTAAGAGAAAAAATTGGTACTAATAAAAAATTTTTTTATAGAGTATTGTATTCAGATGACAAATTGTACAAAGAAATAACCATTCCAAAGAGAAATGGTGGTAGCAGAGTTTTAAATGTTCCTAGCACTGCTTTAAAGGGGATGCAGAGATGGATTTTAGATAATATTTTATATAAAGTACAGTCAGATCCTAGTGCTACTGGTTTCATTCCTATGAAATCTATCGTTTTAAATGCTTCTACTCATCTAAAGAAAAAATACATCCTTAAAATGGATATTAGAGATTTTTTTCCGAGTATTGATTTTCATAAAGTGAGAAGTCTATTTTTTGAATTGGGATACAATAAGGATGTTGCAACTGCTTTAGCAAATATTTGTGTATTTCGAGGACAGTTACCCCAAGGATCTCCTACCAGTCCCTATTTGGCGAATTTAGTTTGTCGAGAACTTGATAAAAGGATATATAATCTTTGTAGAAAATATAAATTATCTTACACGAGATATGCTGACGATATAACTATCTCTGGGAATAGTAAAATATTCTGGATAAAAGGTATTGTAGAAGAAATAATTCGGAGTTATCAATTTTCTTTAAATAATGAGAAGACGATTTTTCTAAAGCCTGGTGATAGGAAGAGAGTGACAGGGATTATAGTAAATGAAAAATTGTCTGTACCGAGGTCAGTCACTAGAAATTTAAGAAAAGAGATTTACTTTATCAAGAAATTTGGTTTGGAAGAACATTTAGATAAAAACAGTTTTGCTGGAAGTAAGGAGCAATATATAGCACATCTATATGGGGTGGCGAGCTATATAAAAATGGTTGAACTTACTAAAGGGATATTTTTTATGAATCAGTTGAATTCAATTTTTAGTGGGAATGAGCAATTAGAAATCGGAAAGAACTTACATATAGAATTTGCTTCAATTGACTGGACAATCTTTGATGAATGAAAAACTAAAAAATGGAAGATGGAAATATATTACATCGGGTATCATTTTTGATAAAATAGGAAACAGTAGGATGAATCAGTTGTTCTTATTTTTCCATTAAAATCTATTCCAAAAGGATATGACCAGGTATTGTGTGGAAAAGAAAATTGAGAATCATTTAATCGATAAAGGTATTCTGATATTAAACTACTATTTACATCGTTTCGTAGGAAGATAAATTACCTTATTTAATTAAACTTATTCAAATTTTTCAAATTATCAAAGTTTAGAAAGTGTGTTTAGAATTATTATAGTACGATTTTGATAGTTATTGAAATTTCTATCTGTCAAGCCAGGTTTTAAGAAAGCTCGTAAAGCATCACAATTTAGTAAACGTTAAAACTAATATACATTTATTGAAAGCATTTCGTATCAAAAATACGGGATGCTTTTTCTGTTCACCCCAAATATTTGAACCTTGAATTTCCGTGAATAGGTTCTATTACGACTATTACCAGAATTATAGCCTACTTTATCGTAAGGTTCATACCCTAAAAGGGCTGATAATTCTGCTTTAAGCAGGTCGTTCATAGCTGTTTCAAGAGAAGAACGAAAAAATTCATCGATATCTCGTTTTTTGACTAGGAAGTTAAGAAATTCTGTGGTAAACTGTGTCATAGAAGTAAATCTCTTTCTAGTAATGTTTCACAACTCTACTATAACGGATTTATTCCTTTTTGTGTTTACACAACTTATTTTACACTACCTGGTCTAATAACATTAGAAACGAATGTCTTTTATGTTTGAGGTATAGCACAATAGTGGGAATACAGGTAGTATTGTACTGAGAGGTATCTTATGTTTAGTAAACTAAGTGACCATGACTTTAAAAAAGGAGTCTTTAGAACAAAGTTCAGTCAATTAGTAACTCCATTAGTAAAAGAATCTGACTGGGCTCATTCAAAAGGTCCAGAATATCTTTGGATTGGATTAGCTCTGCAATATGGAAATCGAATAGAGCAAATGGAAAGAATGATGTTAGCTCTGAGTAATTTATCAAAAGCATTAGATTTAGAAAAAATCTTGCCTTTACCGGCAATGAGTTTAATACTTAATTTAGATATTGATGAGAAGAAAATTTTTGTTGAATCATTAAGTTCTGCTTTCGACTTATCAATATTTTCTCCGCTTTCAATAGTTTTGCCTGATAGCGAAGAGGTTTTGAGTAAAAATTTTTACAGCAAGAGTCACTCTTTTAATCAAAGACTAGATATGCTTGTTAAAGTACTAAATGAAGTATCTGATCAGTATAGTCAATTATCAACGGATGTAAGATATTTTTTACTGTATTACAAGATACTACAGGGAAAAATTAGATTTGTAGAATCGCAGTCACACATGGTAGACGGATTAACTAAATACCCTCACTTAGATATATCGGATCCAGAAATGAGAATTATTCGTCCTCAGATTCGCTCAATGGAGGTAGCTTTATCAATGTCCGAAGATATGAATTATCCTTATAGTAAAACATTTTGGGATAATATTAGTCAACTAACTGATTGTGAGGTATATTCAATTGTTATGGATAGAAGTAATGCTATAGATTTGAATAAGATAAAAGATACAGTATCTTCGGCATTAAAATATTACAGAGATATGCTTCAAAGTATAGAGCCTTTTAGCGAGAAACTCTATGTTTTAACTAGTATCCTAACTTATTCTTATAAACGGTTACTAGAATTAATGAATCATAATTTGCAATATACGATTTCAGGTCGTTCCATAGTAAGATCGTGCATTGAAAACTATGTGATGACAAAATATTTAATTGCTGAAGAAGAAAAACACAAAAATATTTGGGAAGAATATCAATATTATGGTATTGGTGGATATAAACTAATTTCAGAACGCTATATAGAAAATCAGCCTGAATTAACAAACTCTCATATTAATTTTGAATATCTAAATTTACTAATATCTGAATTTCAAAATAAAGAATTTATAGATATGGATACTAGATATTTCGGAAATGGGAATATAAGACAAAAGTTTAAACAAGTTGAGGAAGATGATTTATATAAATATCACTATGATTATGATTCTCAATTTGAACATGGACTTTGGGGAGCGATTAGAGAAAGCTCAATTTTGAAATGCACCTCTGCTGGACACCAATTCCACGGTATTCCCGATGTAGACGATATTCAAAAATTACCTGATGTTAGTCATGATCTGGTGATGGTTTTAACAAAGCATCTATTAGTCATTAAAGAAGTGTTTCCTATTCCAAGTGAGCAAATAGAAGGTGATAGTTTATGCTAGATAGACTAAGACAATCACAAAATGAATATTTAGAGTTACTGAAGAGAGTTAGAGGGGACTTGGACTTAGAGAATGTAGCTTATCATTTAGATAAAATTAGAATTTTTTGGTTTAGAAAACAAAAATTATTAGAGATGTGTAGCCAATATCTCTTTAATAATTCGAACACATATTTTTATACAGCAGTTTCTAAATTTAATGTAGATAACTCAGATAAGAACATCCTCTTTGCATTAGGGAATTATCAAATATTTGACGATCCAATACTATCCTATTTAGAAGTAATGGAAAAAGGAAATACAGTACATCAAATAGGAAGATACTTCAAAAAATTAAAAGAAAGAATTGTAGAGTCAATAGATGATTTGATAGTTTTATTAGAAAAAGAGATTCCAAATTTTTACGTATTACCACTAGGATTTTCTAGTTCAACTATCAACGAAGAAAAAGTTGATATCAGACCATTTATTGAAAACTTCTTTATAGAAGGCATTGATTTTAATAATTTACACAAGTACGAGAATATAGATACTGTGGTCGTACATGAATACTTGTCGCGGATATTACTCTTTGATTATGATGATCCTACACAAGAGATAAAAGACCGTTTAAAACAATATCGAATTGAGTACTCAGATATAGTCCCACAAAATATGAATGATACAGAACTTTTCCTATTTATTATCTATGGCTATTTCAGTCAAGCTATGGATATTTTTCTGACTTCCTACTCTTTCAATATTTCCCCATTCTTTTCTAGCTTAACTACATACATAAATTATAATATTTTCTTATTAAATATCGTGCACAATTCGAAAAAAGAAAAACTAGAACATTTCTTAAAAATGTCAAGATTAACCTTACCCATTTGGATTGAATACGATAAAAAAGGAGTTGAGCTAAGTATTTCTGAAATACGTGAAAGAGCAAAAAATATAAACTTTTCAGATCGTATAAGGGAGATTTATAATGCTCTCGATGATTTCAACACCCAAGAGCAGTTGATTACTGAGGTTGAGAATTGTGTACATTTATTGATAAATTATGAAGGTAGAGGTTGCTAGTAATGTTGTTTCTCAACAACATAAGCTCCGAAAAAGAATTTTTGGTAATCTAATGATAATCCATTGTTTGTAAGATTAGGTTATAAGTGTTTATTTCCAACGAAAATGAAGTTTGAATGCTTGATTTAATAGGTTTTTACAGATATTTGATTTTTGTTACCCAAAACCAGGCTTGAAAAAGGCTCGTAAAGCATCACAATTTAGTAAACGTTAATTCGAAAGAATTACTATACTTACAAAGAACACCTTTCGGGGTGTTATTTTTTGTACTTTCTTACTAAATTTGTGCAATTGACACAGTTGTTGCGACTTTAGTCGCTTATAAATGTGGCTGCAATTTGACGAAATCAATTGCCGTAAAATGTTAATCAATGTGATACTATTAACGCTTCGAAACACTTCATGGTTCACACCATGGGGGCTGCCTAGCTTATTTATTACTCTTGAATATACAATATAAGTACGTAATAAAAGCTCATAAGATTTTCTAGTTAAATAGAATTGAACGAACTAGTTACGAAAGGAAGTCTTATGAGCTGCCATCATTTTACCATAGTTGAGCATGAAAGTATTCTCATTTACCGTACGCAAGATCTAAATCCCCCTCAAATTACTAAGTTATTTCACTTGATATAGGATAAATCCATCCTATATTTTTGCTTTTGTTGCTTAATAATGGTATGATAAACAAAAGGAGGCGATGACAATGCAAATTAATCTTGAAAATTTAATTCCAATCACGGAGGCAAATCAGAATTTCTCTAAAGTTGCTCGAATGGTTGATAGTAAGGGTACAGCTGTTATTTTGAAAAACAATAGACCTAAATATGTTTTAGTTGACTATAACACCTTGGTTCAAGAAGAACAGACAGAAGCTGTTGTTGCAGATCAAGCTAGTGTTGACGAGGTGGCAAGCTCTATCTTGTCACGCCACCTAGAAGCCTTGAAGGAATTAGCTAAATGAAGCGATTAAGCGTTGAACAGGTTGTTGCCTTACATAGTCAATTGATTATATCTACGGGAGGAATGGATGGTGTACGAGACAAGGGGTTAGTTGAGGCCTCGCTTTCGAATGTTTTTGACACTTATTTTGGAGTTGATCAATATCCAACTATTGAAGAAAAGGCATCTAGGCTTTGTTATTCTTTGATTAAGAATCACGCTTTTTTAGATGGAAATAAGCGCATTGGTATTTTTGTAATGCTTGTGCTACTAGAACTTAACGATATTGTGCTTGATTGTACTGATGAAGAGTTGGTTCATCTCGGATTGGGTGTAGCGGCATCAGAATTAACCTACGAGGATATTTTAGATTTTGTAAAAAGTCATTGATACAAAAAGCAAGTGACTATTAAAAATTACTTGCTTTATTTTTTAATGATTCGAAGGTAATAATGGTGTGAACTTTTTGGTAAAATCTAGCTCAATTCGTGTATTTTTAGTGTAAAATTCACACCATTCAAATGAAAGTTATTCAAATTAGATGAAATTGTTCTTTCTGAAAACGTGAGAAAACATTGATTTTAAGCGGATATTGAAACTTATTCAAATAAAAGTGTTTCCAACCAGGCTTGAAAAAGGCCCGTAAAGCATCACAATTTAGTAAACGTTAATTCGTTACTGGACAGCAGAATACAAACGAAAACACTTTGCATCTTGCAAGGTGTTTTTTTCTATGAGAACTGGCGGTGCGCAATTAGGATAGCTCTAGCGACTTTAGTCGCATAGAGATATGCTATGCACAGTTGCCTCAAGAAAACAATGCTTCTTGGTCCACCCTGTTAGACAAGCTTCAAAACCAAGGAATCCAACAGATTTCTCTTGTAGTTACAGATGGCTTTAAGGGGCTTGAGCAGATTATCAGTCAGGCTCACCCATTAGCTAAACAACAATGTTGCTTAATTCATATTAGTCGAAATCTAGCTAGTAAAGTGAAACGAGCAGATAGAGCGGTTATTCTGGGGCAATTTATAATGATTTATCGTGCTGAAAATTTAGAAATGGCAGGACAAGCTTTAGAGGACTTTCTCGCCGAATGGAAACCAAAGTATAGGAAAGTCATGGAAAGTCTGGAGAAGACGGATAATCTTTTAACTTTTTATCAGTTTCCCTACCAGATTTGGCACAGCATGTATTCGACAAACCTCATTGAGTCTCTTAACAAAGAAATCAAACATCAAACGAAAAAGAAGGTTCTTTTTCCTAATGAGGAGGCTCTGGAACGTTACTTAGTTACGTTGTTTGAAGATTATAATTTCAAGCAAAGTCAACGAATCCATAAAGGGTTTGGTCAATGTTCTGATACACTTGAAAGCTTATTTAATTAACACTCCGTAACTCTACTTAAGTGTTTACACATAATTATTGACAGTATCAAAAAATAAAGTATATTGTTTTCATCATAATATAATTAAATATCAGTATAGAGAATTTTATCTATATATCAGATATCAGCAATTGCTTTTGCTGTCATTTTTCGCTACAATAGTTACAAGGAGGAAATAAACATGTTAAAAGAAGTATTAAACGTCGCAAAAGTTGCGAAAAAATCATCTCTCTTCTTAGGAGGGGTAGCATTTGGGACGCTTGGCTTGAAAGTCTTAGCAAGTAAAGAAGCTAAGAAAGGCTATTCTAAGGCCTTGGCTAAAGCTTACAAATTGAAAGATGGACTGGATGCATCTGTTTCTGTTGTAAAACAACACGGTGATGATGTTTTACAAGACGCTAAATATTTATACGAACAGGAAAAGAAAGAAGAACAATTAGATAGCCTGACAGGTGAATAATATGTCTTTTAAAGTGCTACACAGAGGATATCAACATATCCGATTATCGTCCTCGTTTTCACTGACCTTGGATATTCAAGATTATCTTCGTTCCTTGGCTAAAGATGAAAAAGGGATCGACTCTATTCAGTTTTATATGGATCAGCAGCACTTTACTCTACGTATGAAAGAAGGCTTCTCTGTATTAGAAAATGCAGAGGCCTTTTTAAAAAAAATTGACAAGGGGAAAGTTTCGGACTTGATGACTCTTCCCATTCGTAGAGAAGAGAGTGCTTATTCAATTGTATCGGGTGCAGCGATTAAGCGTTTGCTGTTTCGAAGTTTTGTACCCTACCCTATTCGTTATATTTGGACTTGTTATCAGGCTTTGGGTTATGTCAAAGAAGCCTATCAAACTTTAGCGCGCAAGGAACTAACCATGGAGGTCTTGGACTGTTCGGCCATTTTGTTGTCCTTGTTTATGAACCAATCCAAGACAGCTAGCAACATCATGTTTATGCTTGATTTGGGTAATCATCTGGATCAGTGGTCTTTAAAAAAAACAGCAACAGATTTGGAACAAAGCCTTCTTGCTAAAGAAAGTGATGTTTTCTTAGTGCGGGGAGACATGGTCATCAGCATCAAGAGTTCTGATGTTCAAGTAGGTGATGTATTAGTTGTCTCCCAAGGGAATGAAATCTTGTTTGACGGCCAAGTGGTTTCAGGATTAGGCATGGTCAATGAGAGTTCCTTGACTGGAGAGAGCTTCCCTGTTGAAAAGAAAGAGGGAGATTCTGTATGTGCGAATACTGTTTTGGAAACAGGAGAGTTAAGAATTCGTGTGACTGATAATCAGATAAACAGTCGTATTTTGCAACTCATCAATCTGATGAAAAAATCTGAAGAGAGTAAGAAGACAAAACAACGTCATTTTATTAGGATGGCAGACAAGGTTGTAAAATATAACTTCTTAGGTGCTGGTTTGACTTATCTGTTAACAGGTTCGTTTTCAAAAGCCATTTCCTTTTTATTGGTGGATTTTTCATGTGCTCTAAAAATATCCACACCTGTAGCCTACCTTACGGCCATAAAGGAAGGTCTAAATCGAGAAATGGTTATTAAAGATGGTGATGTATTAGAAAAATATCTGGAAGTGGATACTTTCTTGTTTGATAAAACGGGTACCATCACGACGAGTTATCCTTTGGTTGAAAAGGTTCTTCCTTTCGGAGATTATACTGAGAAAGATATTTTAAGAATAAGTGCATGTTTGGAGGAACATATCTATCATCCTATTGCCAATGCAATTGTTAAACAAGCTGAAATTGAAGGCATTGAACACGAAGAAATGCATGGCAAGCTTCAGTATGTTGCAAGCAAAGGGATTAAATCGCAAATTGATGGTCAATCGGTTGTCATTGGAAATTATGTACTAATGCAAGACGAACAGGTAAGAATTAGTTCTGAGCAGCTGGCCTTGATTGAGCAATATAAGACTCATTACAATTTATTGTTTTTGGCTTATAAGAAAGAATTAATTGGGATGTTTTGTATCCACACTCCCTTGAGAAGCGAGGCGAAAGTTGCATTGAAAAAGCTAAAGCGCCAAGGGAAAAAACTGATTCTGGCAACTGGTGATACGTTGGCTAGAACAGAAGAGTTGGTTAAAGATCTGCCATTTGACAACGTTTATACTGATTTAAAACCAGATGGTAAGTTTCAGTTGGTTCAGGAATTACAGAAAGCTGGCCGAACTATTTTGATGGTTGGAGACGGGTTAAACGACTCTGCTGCCTTGACGCTTGCAGATATTGGGGTTGTGATGAATGAAAGTGCTGATATTTCTAAGCAGATGAGTGATATTTTATTATTAGATAATCGTTTAGATTTCTTCGAGGAATTGAATTCTTTATCTGAATCGTTGCAGAAATTAATTCAAAGAAATATTCAAGAAACAGTTGTAATAAATGGAAGTTTAATTGGATTTGGGTTGTTAAATTGGTTAAGCCCATCTAATCTTTCGATATTGCACAATCTGACTACTTTAAGAATCGTCCTTCGTAGTCTTTCTATTAAAAGTAGGTAAGAGACCGAGAAGCTGAGGTTATAAAAACTAAAAGGAGTTGTCTCATTTGAGAATAACGGCTCTTTGTCAACTGTAGTGGGTTGATGGAAAATTATACCCTGGAGAGGACCAAATTGGTTCTCTCCTTTTAAATATTGAAAAAACCATTGGCAGTGGACATACTTTAAGACTATATATTTCTGAAACTAGTTTCACAATACAAATATTGACATGCAATTATTAATTGGTG
>SKER01002183.1_pt1 | contig 13541 bp, 12 predicted proteins | sample 4826961 | NCBI WGS metagenome assembly SKER01 (sample SAMN11008804, study PRJNA524170) | human gut metagenome | biome: Human fecal sample; material: Feces; isolation source: fecal sample from pouch patient p47 | host: Homo sapiens | place: Israel: Tel-Aviv | collected 2016-11-16 | reverse complement strand
CGCTGCTCTGCGACTACTTGCACTGGTCGTTTCGGCCTTTACTGCACTGCTACTACTTGCACTAGTCGTTTCGGCCTTTGCTGCACTGCTACTACTTGCACTAGTCGTTTCAGCCTTTACTGCACTACTGCTACTTGCACTGGTTGAATCGGCCTTCGTTGCACTGCTACTACTTGCACTGGTCGTTTCAGCCATTACTGCACTACTTCTACTTGCACTAGTCGTTTCAGCCTTCGTTGCACTGCTACTACTTGCACTGGTCGTTTCAGCCTTTACTGCACTGCTGCTACTTGCACTGGTCGTTTCAGTCTTTACTGCACTACTGCTACTTGCACTGGTTGAATCAGCCTTCGTTGCATTGCTACTACTTGCACTGGTCGTTTCAGCCCTTACTGCACTACTTGAGGTACTGGTAGCTGCCACATCAGCTGACACTGGCCGACTTGTAACTAGCATCCCTAATCCCAGCGAAAATACTGAAATCCCCATAACAGCCCAATTCTTACCGCATTTATATAATTTATAATGTGTTTTAGTCTCTCCAAAGTAATTATTCCTTAACATAAAAAGCCTACCTTTCACACTATTTTAAATAAAATGTTGTCATTAAAACCCCAGCTTATCAAGGTTATCCAACCATTTAAATTAGAACAGCAACTACTAATAATCTCTGATATCCCGAGAGCGTAAAATATCTTGTGTAAATGCATAAAAGATTTCTGAATTGTATAGAAATAGGGAATGCCTTTCCTTATGATATTTAGTAATCACAGAAAACATCACAGGAGGCATTCCCCATGAATGAACTTACCACAGAAATTATCGCTGCACTAGCCCAAAAGCAAGATTTGGACGAAGTTTTTCGTCACCACCTCGAAATTGCGATTAACCAGCTGCTTCAAACCGAATTGGCAGAGTTTTTGGGTTACGAACGCTACTCATACGCTGGGATTAACACTGGTAATAACCGCAACGGCAGTTATGAGCGCTCGTTTGATACGAAGTACGGCCAACTTAACTTAACCATTCCTCAAGATCGCAATGGCCGGTTTGAAAATCATACCTTGCCAGCCTACGGTCGGCACAGTGATAATTTAGAAACAACGGTCATTCAGTTGTATACCAAGGGAATTACCACTGCTGAAATTGCCGAACTCATTGAGAAAATGTACGGTGCTCACTACTCCAAAGCCACGGTTTCCAACATGACTAAAGCCGTCAATGAACAGGTTCAAGCTTTCCAGCAACGTCGACTGGCTTCACAATATGCGGCCATCTTCTTAGATGCCACTTACTTGCCGTTAAAGCGGGATACCGTTCAAAAAGAAGCCGTTCATATTGCGATTGGCATTCGTCCAGATGGTACGAAAGAAGTGCTGAACTACCAAGTGGCGCCAACGGAATCGACTGGAGTCTGGACTGAACTGCTGGGAACCTTGATCAAGCAGGGCGTTAAAGATGTGCTGTTGTTTGTGGCCGATGGGTTAGTTGGTTTGGATGAAGGCTTGAATCGGCATTTCCCTAAAGCCAAACGACAGCGTTGCCTGGTTCATGTTGGGCGGAATCTGATGAACAAAGTTCGCGTAAAAGACCGCAAGGCCGTGATCAGTGACTTTAAACAAGTTCATCGGGCCGCCAACCGTGAAACAGCCGAACTGAAACTGAATGAGTTCGCCAACAACTGGCATCAGACCTATCCCAAATTAATCAAAGATCTGCTTAAAATGCCGAATTTACTCACTTTCATGGACTTTCCACCAGCTATCCGGCAATCACTATACTCCACTAACCTGATTGAGAACTTTAATAAGCATCTCAAGCGCACCACCCACCACAAAGAACAATTTCCAACGGAAGATTCACTGGATCGCTTCCTGGTTTCTCAGTTTAATGTTTATAACGAGAAGTCTCTGAAGCGGATCCACCGAGGGTTCCAAGGACTCCAGGACACCTTGGAAGCATCATTTATTTAAGTTAGATACATATTATATGTACGAAGGCATTTCATTTACACAAGATTCTTGACGCTACCGATATCCCTTAAATTGGGCCTATCTTTCGCACGAAAGTATTTAAAATCATGCAAAAAACGCATAACTAAATTAAACAGTCTCAATAAACTGCATTAATAATAACACACTTAAAATTTAAATTTAATAACATACAAGTAAATACTGCGCAATTAGTTCTTTGATTACGTGTTTAGTTAATACACTAAGTGGTAGATTGTAAAATTAATCCGAATTTTTTTGAAAAAGAAAAGATCAGCTACTTAAAATGGTATTTGTTGCAAACCCACTTTTTTAAACAGCTAATCTTTTCCCTCTTAATAACCTATTTGAAACGAACAAAAATGGAAACTCGTTGTTGTATAAAACTATTGCAGCCGGACATTGCATGTTAATCAAACTGTTCATCGCCAACTATTAACATGAATTAGTATGCTGCCAGTCATATAGAACTGTGGTTTCACTCCAAGTTGGCGAACATAAGTATTTCCTTCCTTGTTCAACCCGCTATTAACTTTGTCAGTAACCAAGCTAACATTAAACCGCGTTTTAGTTTTCTTACATGTACCCAGCCGCTTTACTAGCCTTTGGCGTAACAGTTAAGTTATGTCTTTTGAACTTGGAGTGAGAATGTAGTCAAGTGCTAGGTGTGGAGATTTTTTTGTGGACTTCAAAAAATACTACCCGTTCTTGACGGAATGAAACGACACACTGAAACGGCTGAAAGCCAAAGTTAGTTACACTAACTTTGCTTTCCTGCCACACGGCGAGTGGGCGAGTGAGTTTGAGCGGGGGGAAACTCCTCTCATTATTGCGGTCAAGCTGGTTCAGCTTGTGGGTGTGGGTAAAACCCACGGTTTGTCTTGAATTAAAAACAGGAAGTTACTTTTTATAAGCAAAATTGTAGACAGCTGACATCTATCGTGCTATTTTGTAAAAGAAATATGTTGCTGACAAAAAGTAAGTAGTGAGGATTTGGATTAGGAGTCTAAGTATGAGACATTTTAAGAATATTATTATTGGTTTTGGTAAAGCTGGTAAGACTTTGGCAGGGAGCCTGACAAGTCATGGCGAAGAAGTGCTTTTGATTGAAAAAGATCCAATGATGTACGGCGGAACATGTATCAACATCGCATGTTTGCCAACTAAGAACTTGGTAATTAACTCTCAAAGAGGAGTTAAGTATGAAGAAGCTTTCGAAACTAAGGAAGCTATGACAGCAAAACTACGCAACAAGAACTACCACAAGGTAGCAGACCAAGACTTGGCAACCGTTCTTGATGCAACCGCAGAATTCTTAGATGACAAGACAATTAAGGTAACTGATGAATCAGGTACAGAAGAATTAACATTCGACCGTCTTTTCATTAATACTGGTGCCGAAAGTAATGTACCAAATATTGATGGCCTAAAGATTGACGATAAGATATTTACTTCAACTGAAATGCTTGCTAAAAAAGAACTTGCTAAGAATCTGGTTATTTTAGGTGGTGGACCAATCGGACTTGAATTTGCTTCAATGTACGCTGGCTTTGGCAGTAAAGTAACTGTAATTGAACCAATGCCAAGTATCTTGGGCCGGTTTGAACCAGAAATTGCTCAGGCAGCTAAGGCTGATATGGAAGCAGATGGCGTTACCTTCATGCTTAAGTCTTCTTTGACCAAGGTTGAAGAAACTGAAGCTGGTCTTAACTTAACTGTTGAAACCGAAGATGGTGTTAAGGACTTGCAAGCAGACGTGATGCTTGTGTCAGTTGGCCGGCACCCAGCCACTGCTGCCCTTCACCTAGAAAAAACCAGTCTTGAGGTTGGCCAAAGAGGCGAAATTGTCGTTAACGATAAGCTTGAAACCAGTGTTCCTAATATCTACGCTATGGGTGATGTTGCCGGTAGCTTGCAATTTACCTACATTTCGCTTGATGACTGGCGGATTGTGGACAATCAACTCTTTGGTGACAAGACTAGAACTAAGAAGAATCGTCCAGTTTTTGCTAACTCAATCTTCATTAAGCCAGCAATTTCTTCAGCTGGACTAACTGAAAGCGAGTTAAAGGCCCAAGGTAAAGCTTACAAGGTTTTAACAATGCCTGCAGCTGGTGTACCAAAGGCCCAAGTCATCGGCAACCCAAGAGGCGCATACAAGGCTTTGATTGACCCAGAAACCCACGAAATCTTAGGTGCTACTATTTACGCTGAAGAAGCTTACGAAACTATCAATGTCATCACTTTAGCAATGCAGAACCACTTAAAGGCTGAAGACTTGCGTGACCAAATTTATGCTCACCCAACTATGACCGAAGCTCTTAATGACTTATTCAAATTCTAAAAACTAAAAAAACTGACTTATCTCATAACTTGAGTAAGTCAGTTTTTTATCGCCTATTTTCTTTTCTATTAGATTGCCTTTACCAGCTCCCAACACCACCAATCGTTAATTCTAATTCATTTTTCATCGAACATTGACATTTATAATTGTGTGTGCTATCACTAACTACCAATAGGGGAATCACTTTATTCCCCCTATTCTTCGTGGGTTGCATCCGAAATACTTCAGCTCGAAGTAACGCCACGTTAAAAACAAAAGGAGGTAACTTTTATGTTACAGAAGATTGCGAAGTCGAAGAGTTTTGATTTGCTTGGGGTTCTGATTGTCGTTGCCATCTCAATTGCTTCTGGTTACCTAACCGAAACCCTCGCTGACGTCACGCATTGGGGCCACTGGACGGTCTTCGTTCCCTTTGGAATTATCTCGATTATCAATTCGATTCTCTCGATTTATTCAACCCGGCTGACCGGCCGGATGAATAACCTGGGGAACGTGGTTGGGATCGCGAACGTGGTGCTTTCCGGGACGATTGATTACATTCTGGGAAACCAGGCAGCCGTCATCACTTACCCAGTGACCTTCATCATCTACACGGTGGCGATCGAACACTGGAAGCGGACTGAGAAGTACAAGAGCTCCAAGCCAATGACGGGCGCTAAAGGGGTGCTCACCATCATCGGCATGTTCATCCTATCCTTGCTCTTCTCGTTTGGAACCAACTACATTGGCTGGACGAACAGCCTTACTGATCCCCTCTTCTGGATCACCGTTATCGCCTTTGGCTTGAGCCTGGGTGCTAACGTCCTCAACGCCATGAAGTTTGAAATGCAGTGGAAGTTCTGGGTCCTTTACGACTTTATTCAGTTAGCGAAGGCCGGAATTCAGGGCAACTTCGCTAACATTGGTAAGTATGTTTACTACATCATCAACGCCATCGCGGCCCTTGCCTTCTGGCGGGACCCGCTCGAAGTCACCCCTGCCTCCAAGGTGAGCCAGAAGGTTGACCGCGCCTAACTAAAAAGCACCCAACTATATCTTCAAGCTTAACGGTCCACACGCAACGTATTCGCTAGACATTATGGTTTTACCATGGGCCAGGCATATACCGTATTTAGTAGAGAAATAAAAGCGGACGGCTAACACAGATACTGCGTAAGTCGCCCGCTGTTTTCGTCTTAACCACGGATTCTGGGGACCCTCAGTGGTTAAGAATCAATCCGATTCGTAAATTTTGTTCTTGATTTCTTAGTGCTGTAGAGGGCGGAATTAAAATGTAGGAAATCGGCGGCTTAAAATTCGTACAATAGCCTTAAAAGTTGTCACTTTAAGAAATAAAAAGTGATGACTTTTGAGGCTATTTTTATGAAAATCGCCTATTCAACGACTAACCGTTAGAAATCACGTTACTAAAAACGTTGATTCCTAGCGGTTTTTAATATAACTATTTAGTTTTTTCCCAGCCTCCTTTATATTTAGAAGGAGATTTGGTTAATTAAATTAGTATTGACGCTTTTGTTTCCGGTCAATTCCAACAAAGCCCAGAAGGCTAGCGAGGATTACCCCAACCATGCTTAAGATAGTCCCAGATTCGTTCCCAGTTTGTGGAAGTTGGCCTTGCTTTTGGGCTTGTTGGCGCACTTCCTTACGAGTTGGGTAGGAGCTGGTAGCGTTCGATGCTTCAGTGAGGTTAGCCTTGGTCGTGGCTGTTACAGTAGAACCAGTGGTGCTGGTTGCCTGACCGTTGTTAGTTGAACCGTTGCCAGTAGTAGGTTTAGTACCAGCAGTTGCTTGACTTTCGTCTTTAGCAACGTTGATTGGGTTGTCGTACTGGTCGTACGCCTGACCGTCCTTAACCGTCCAACCTTCAACAGGTTCGCCGTTACCATCAATGACTTGGTCGTCCTTGATCATGTAGTGATCGTTGTTGGCCTTAGCTTGGTTTTCAACCTTGGCCAGGGCCTTAAGAGTGGCTAACTGGTTTTGGGCCTTGGTGAGGGCTTCCTTAGCGGTGGCCAGTGCTACTTGCGCTTCGTCGTCCTGATTCTTGGCTTCATCGTAAGCTGCTTGGGCTTCATCAAAGTCAGCCTTGGCCTGGTCGTAAGCACTTTGGGCCTGCTTAAGGAGTTCCGGTGCGTTCTCCAGGTTAGCCAGCTTGGTCTGGGCGTTCTTGAGAGCGTCTTGGACGCTAGTCAGAGCGTCCTGGGCCTTGGTGAGGGCTTCCTTGGCTTGATTAAGAGTAGCCTGGGCCGCTTTAGCAGCTGCCTGCCGAGTAGCCAGTTCATTCTCCTGTTTGGTAAGTTCGTCCTTGGCTGAGTTGAGGTTAGCAATCGGTTGCTGGTTCTGGGCTTCTTTATTGGCCAGCGTAGCTTGGGCGTCCTTGAGAGCCACTTGTGCCTTCGCGTAGTTGTCCTTAGCCGTCTGCAAGTCGGTTTGGGTCTGTTGCGCCTTAGTTTGGTCAGTAGCTAACTGTTGCTTAGCTTGATCACTAGCGTGTTGGGCGTTAGTGGTAGCCTGCTTAGCGTTAGCTAAAGTGGTGTTAGCTTGATCCAGGGCTGCTTTAGCGGAATCCAGCACCTTTTGATTCTTAGCCAATTGATCTTGAGCGGCGGCCAGCGTGTCTTGAGCCTTCTGTAAGTTGGCCAGCTTGGTTTGTTGGTCGCTGTTCAGTGAATCAACCACGGCTTGAGCGTTAGTGACGGCCGTCTTAGTGTTTTCCAGGTTTGCCTTAGCGGTGTTGTAGTCCGTTTGAGCTTGATCCACGGCAGTTTGTGCCTTTGTTTGGTCAGCCTTAGCGGTTGTCAGAGCTTGGGTAGCCTGATCTTGGTTACTTTGGGCGGTGGTCAAGTTGTTGTTAGCCGTATCTAACGCTTGTTGTGCTTGCGTTTGAGCATTCTGGGCGCTAGTTAAGTTAGCCTTAGCCGTGTTGAGCTTGGCCTTGGCGGTAGCCAGGGCGGTTTCTAATGCGGTAACGTTAGGCGTATCGGCGTAAGTGGTTGTGGTGTTGAATTTGCCGTCTGAAGGGTTGCCGTTCTTTCCAGCTAAAGAAGTAGTCAGTGGAAGATCGACCCAAGTGTCACCCCACTTATCAAAACCAACACCGACGTACTGTTGGACGGTATTATATTTGCCGTCCTTGTACTTAAGACCAGTAATGCTAATGGCGTGTCCTTCTGCATTACCACCGCCATCGGTAAATAACCAACCAGTAAACCCATTGTAAATGGAACTGTATAGGTCGTTCATTGTAAGGTTACTGATTTGATAAGCTCCCCAATTCATATCCCCGACTTCATCGCCAATAGTTCCATAGTAATTATTTACTTTCAATGTCATTTGAAGATTGTGCCATGAAGGTTGATCACTCATTGCATTGTATCCGTCAATAACGTCCTTAGACAGGTCCAAAGACCCATCAGAAACAATAACGTGTTGGGTGCCAAATTGGTCACGAATCTGATTAATTAATCCTGCCGTGAAGGTGGAAAGTTCTTGAGCTTGTGCATCGGTCAAGTGAACTTCGCCGTTAGTGGTATCTACAATCTCCTTCTTTGCAGCCTCATTGTCCTTATATGTATTAAGAACGTAGCCGTCACTAGAACCGTTGTAGGAATACTTGTCCATTTCAGATAAGTTCAGGGTTCCGTTTTGGTAAGCCTCCAGGTCCTGAACGTATCCAGCAGGCAGGGTAATCGTATTAACGTTGTTTAGGTTCGCTTGTGCATCATCAACAGCGCTTGAAGCTGAATTAACCGTGGCTTGCGCATTAGCGGTAGTAGCGGAAGCGGAATTGTAGTTGCTCTGGGCGGTCGTCTGGGCGCTTTGTGCGCTGTCTAAATGCTTGCTGGCTTGATCCACGGCAGTACTAGCGGAACTTACGGTTTGGTTAGCGATCGAAAGATCAGCTTGCCGATCAGAAAGTACGGCGGAAGTGGAAGCAACTTGCGCTTGGGCGGACGTTTGATCAGCCTTAGCAGCCGAAAGGGCGTTTTGAGCAGAAGTTAATCCGGTTCCATCAACCGCCGCTTGAGCGGTCTTAACAGCGTCACTAGCGGAGTTAACATTGGCTTGGTCAGTGGCTACCACAGCACTGGCGGAATTGAAGTTGTTTTGGGCCTTAGTTTGGTTAGCTTGCGCCTGACTTTGAACACCTTGAGCGGAGGTTAAAGCACTGGCAGTTGAAGCTACCTTAGCCTGATCGCTAGTTACGGCGTCAGAAGTTGCCTTAACCTGACCTTGAGCGGAAGTGACGGCATCAGAGGTGGCCTTAACATTAGCGGAAGCACTTGATACAGCACTCTGGGCGCTGGTTAAACCGGACTGATCGACGGCTTGTTGGGCACTAGCCACCGCATTAGAAGCACTGTTGACGTCAACCTTTTGAGCGGATACGGCGTCAGACTTGGCGTTGTAATCGTTTTGGGCGGAATCAACATTGGCTTGGGCATCACTAACAGCGTTGGAAGCACTAGAAACATTAGCTTGCTGACTAGTGACGGCATCAGAAGCACTGGCAATGTTGGCGCTGGTGGCTTGAGCGTTCAGATCTTGAGCAGAATTCAGGTTAGCGGAAGCGGAATTCAAAGTAGCAGAAGCTGAGTTTAACTGATCGTTTGCTTGGCTTGTTGCGTTAGAAGCACTGTCAGCGTTCGTTTGGGCACTGTTAACGCTGGCTTGAGCAGAATCAACGGCACTTTGGGCTTGTTCTACCGTGTTAACGCTGGCTTGGGTAGTTGTGGCCGTAACAGGGGTAGTTGAAGCGCTGGTACTGTCAACGGTATCGGCGTGGGCATTGGTGGCAACGGCGGTTCCGGCAAGAGCGGCTAACGTGGCAACACTAGCGGTTAAAACTTTTTGATTCTTCTTCATGGTAATTAACTCCTTTATTAATTGAGTGTTTATAGTTAAATTATATTCCTTTTTGAAGATTGTTTGAAATAGTGATAAATAATTTCTAAAGGCTAATCGGCGGTTTCTTCTGGTTCAGGGTTGTTAAGTTTGTTAATGTACTTGACGAGTTCAACATGACCCTTGGGAAACTCCGGGAAGTCCAGCATCAATTGGGGGTTCATTGGATAAGCGTAACCACCGTCGGGATACTGCCGGGCGGTGAACTTAACCTTACTGCCCTTGGGTAAAATCCCTAATGCTTGAAACATCCAGGTGAGATTAACGACAACGGGTCCAACCATTTCCCCGGTTTCCTTAACCGTGGCAGTTTGAAAAACAATTTGTGGCTGGTAGGTAGTGGTTTTCCAGTAATCGTCATAGCCTTCCTTATTTTCGTAGTGATCAAAGGTACCAATCAAATGAACGGTTTCGTAATTCTTATCCATGGTTAATTCCTCCTGTTAGTACGGTAAGCCGTTTTCGTTATTAGTAGGGATCTTGAAGATCAACTTTTGCATTAGGTTGTCCTTGTGGTTGGCCGAACGTTGTGCCAGTTCTGGAATACGGGAGTGTCCTGAATTGGTGTTTTCATGATGATTACTTCCTTTCGATTTGCTTGATCAATTGACGTTTAATAACGGTTTCTTCTTTCTGAATTTGTTGAGGTGAATAGTTGCCACTTAATTGCTGACGGATCAGGTGAAGGTAGTTGCTAATGTATTTTTCGTAGGGGTACCAGGTAGCCGGATCCTTTGGGTTTTCCAGCGCCCGGTAGGCTTCTAAAAGCATTTGAGCTTCTGCCATATCCAAGTAGTCGTTGGTAATGTACTTAATTTTCCGAATCGTCATTGAAAACCGACTGGCGAGGACGTGGTAAGTGGTTTCCCGGTCCCGGGAATGGTGGCCAGCGTGGTAGCTAGACCACACCACCTCACTTAAAGCCTTGGCGACGTTAGGATAATCGGTATAGGGGAGTGTTTTAAGTTTTGTCATGTGGTCTAGTCTCCTTAATAATTAGTTGCTTTAACGATCTTGGTAGCGCTTGGCCTGGCGGTGTTGCCGAACCATTGTTTGGATTGCCCGTAAGAAACCAAGCAGGGCAAAGATAACGAAGCTAACTTCCAATAAATCAATCAGAACCGTGAACCAAACGTTGAGTTGAATGTAAATTAAATCCATCATTTTTCCTCCTAAGAAATCTTTGTACATCTTGCTTACCGGTGCGGCTTACACCTTCCTTAAGGCCCCGGGTTCTGTTCCCAGCCAAGGCTGGCGAAGCCACCCAAAGGGCTTGGCCTTGGCTGGGAACAGAACCCGGGGCAGGAAGTATTTTTTGGGAGCGTAGCGAGCCGGGCCAGCTTGCTGGGCCGGGCTAAACGGTTTTTTCGACCAAAGAATGGGGCCAACACGCGACGGGTGATGGAACCAGGCTTTGGTTGAAAAACACGGCAACGACGTCAGGAGGCGCAGGCGGGAACCAGGGGACATGCTTGACGTCCCCTGGTTATTCGCCGGAGTGAGGTGGGGAGCCGAAGCGTTAAGAACCGTGGGCCGTGCGCGGCACCGGTTTAGCTTTGGCGGACCACCGACGGCAAGGGCCATTGTCCATTAGGAGAATGGACCGCGCAGGGAGCGCCGAAAGTGGTAACCTTGGTGGCACTTTCGCAAGCGACCAAAGTGACCCGCCCTGCTTCAATTGTCCAGGGGCGGGTCCACTAGCGGGTGTTATCAGCGAAGCACTTACCCCCACTTAAATTTGGGCCTGTGGATAACTATAAAAAGCCCTGGGGAATGGTGCCCCACGGCTTTTAGTAATCGCTGTGATGTGCTATACTAATCCCAGTGGTCGTTAGGGTTAGATGTAGCTAGATATTAGCACGGTAACACCACAGTTCTATTCGCCCAGGCTCTATCTTCCGAGTGACCACCTCGGCCGTGCAAGCCCGGGACAAAAATTTGGTATAAATATCACCCCCTTAAATGGGCGGTAAAAGCTCCTAGTTAGTTAGGAGCTTTTTTGTGTTAGTGTTATGCGTCAATTTTGGCAAGTTCGGTTGCCAGTGACTGCGGTTTGTGCCAATTGCTCCACCCGCGTTCTAAGTCGTAATCTTCGGTACATACCGACCACGTCCATTGACCGTTTTCCTTACCCATTAGGTATAAGTATTCCGGCCCGCCATAACGGAAATTACCAGTTGCGAAGTTAAGGGAAAATTCATCTAAGCTCATATCCATAATATCCAGTTCTTCGCCCCGGTCCCGGTGGTAGGCGATCGTGTAGTTGACAATTTCTTTGCTAAGTTGGTTCCGCTCGTCATCGGTCATTGCTTCGTATTCGGGGCTGTTGATGTAATCAAACCCGTATTTCTTAACAATCGGGTGTTGTTCAGGGTTAGCTCCTAAACTGGACAAGGCCCCTAAATCGATTAAACGGTCAACTTTAGCCGGATCTTGGTAGTATTCGTTCAGAATAGCCCCGTTGTATTCCAGATAGCCGTCCCAGTGGCAATAAATGCCCCGTACCCGGGTTTGGTCATCGCTTACTTTGAAAATCATTGAATTTGTACTCATAATGTGAAACTTCCTTTCTTGGTTATTCCCGGCCGTAAATTAAACCGCTGTCGTCAAATTCACTAGCGTATTTAGCGCCTTGAGCGATGTACTCGTACCAGTTGGCAATATCTTCCCGGTCCCAGTCCTTGTAATAGTACTTGTGGATTGAGTAGCTGTAGCTGAATGGGTAAGGAGTATGTTCGGCGGTTTCCTGGTCAGGGAAGCTATCAAAGAAAATATTCCTTGGGTCAACAACAACGGTAGTGAACTGCCCCATTGCATTTTGTTCTTGTAAGAATTCACCGAATGATTGTGGGCTGTTGATTTGGCGGGGGTCCATTGGTAAAGTTTTTTCAGTCATGATATTTTTCCTCCTAAGAAGTTATCTTGTTTGGTGCGGCTTACACCTTCCTTAAGGCCCCGGGTTCTGCTCCCAGACAAGGCTGGCGAAGCCACCCGCAGGGCTTGGCCTTGGCCGGGAACAGGTTCCGGGGCAGGAAGTATTTTTCGGGAGCGTAGCGAGCCGGACCAGCTGGCTGGGCCGGGCTAAACGGGTTTTTCAACCAAAGAATGGGGCCAGCACGCAATGGGTGATGGAAACAGGCTTTGGTTGAAAAAACTGGCAACGACGTTAGGAGGCGCAGACGAGCGGTAGGGGACCGACTTGACGTCCCCTAGCGATTCGCCGGAGTGAGGTGGGGAACCAAAGCGTTAAGAACCGTGGGCCGTGCGCGGCACCGGTTTAGCTTTGGTGGACCAACGACGGCAAGGGCCATTGTCCATCAGGAGAATGGACCGCGCAGGGAGTGCCGAAAGTGGTGACCCTTGGTGGCACTTTCGCAAGCGACCGGAGGGACCCGCCCTGCTTCAATTGTCCAGGGGTGGGTCCTAGCGCGTCGGCGCTTACCCCCGCTTAATTTTGCGGGTTAAAATAAAAACCACCCCATTTTCATGAGGTGGTTAAAATTGGTGGTAGTTGTTTAATTGTTATTGTTTGACTGCTTGTGGTTGCTGGGGAGTAATACCGTTGGCTTCGCATTGCTCTAAATAATCATCGATGGCTTCGTGAAAATCGGCAATCAGTTCTTCAATGGTGGTACCCTCGTAACTGATCAGTCCGTTAAAATCTAAAACTTTGCCGTGTAAGAGATTATCTTCAATAGAAACTTCAATTGATCCGGTGTATCCCCGATATTGTAACGTTTGGTTCATGTTAGAGCTCTCCTTTCAAGGCCTGGCGGAGTTCCTTTATGTGATATGGTAACAGATTTTTCCGGGGGTGGGGTCGATGAAGTCGGATCGCTTGGTTGCCTTTAAGAAACATTACTCGGGAACCACTAGTTTTGCCCTTGTTAGATGGTTGATACCCTAACCAAATTAAAAGGCTGGCGACCTCATCATAAGAAAGATTGCCAGACCCGTTAATTAGTTTCTTGATGGTGCGTTGATGATTGCCCAATTAGTCGGCCTCCGTGATTTGGAATTGGTCGACGTAATTTTTGGCAAGGGAGTTGTATTTCTTCCATTTTTCGGGGGTGTAATCATATTGTGGACGAAGAAGAGCAAGAGTATAAAAAATGCGTTTGTGCATAATCTCTATGTACTTTAGGTCACTGTTATTATTAACACGTGTTTTCCAGGTCAAGTCCAAAATGTTGGTGTAAATTAAATTCCGCGAATTTATCATTTCACAAGCTTAAGCATACCGGCTTCTTCTGAATTGTCATCTTTTTCAATCCCGTGGTAAACGGTCATGTTTAAGTACC
>SKER01001656.1_pt2 | contig 13652 bp, 15 predicted proteins | sample 4826961 | NCBI WGS metagenome assembly SKER01 (sample SAMN11008804, study PRJNA524170) | human gut metagenome | biome: Human fecal sample; material: Feces; isolation source: fecal sample from pouch patient p47 | host: Homo sapiens | place: Israel: Tel-Aviv | collected 2016-11-16 | reverse complement strand
GTCCGGTGTCTTCCGAAGACGCCATGACCGCTGACTGGTCTCGCGTGCCTTATGACGTGCTGGCCACGATTTCCACGCGCATCACCAACGAGTGCCGCCAGATCAACCGCGTGGTACTCGATTGCACTAGCAAACCCCCAGCAACCATCGAGTGGGAGTAATCCAAGATAGGTTTCTGAGTCCCGAAAAGTGTTGAAAAACACAGCGCTTTTCGGGATTCTTGTTTTTCGTGGCTACAAGATGGCTACATCAAACCGATTTTTTTGTAGCCGAAGCCTTAAATGGCTAACTTGTCTAACTGGTTGGCTACTTCCACCTGCTTGTTCGAGTACAGATGGCTGTAGGTATCCATGGTGGTTTGCACTCGCTCATGCCCTAAGCGTTCCGCAATCAGTAGCGGTGAAAAACCAAGTTCAACCAAGGCTGGCGTGGCTATGACGAATATCGTGCACCCTGATGCGTTTTACCCCAGATGCTTCAATCCCAATCTGCATCTCACGATAGAGAAAACTTCTGTTGTACGGAAACAGTCGGTCATCGGGCTGTAAGCCGTAGCATTTCTCCATATAGTTGCGGAGGACGGTTTTCAGCACTTCCGGCAGCATGATCACACGATTGCTTTTCGGGGTCTTGGGTGTAGTGATAATATCCTTGCCACCAAGGCGCTGATAGCTTTTGTTGATGGTCAGCGTGTCCTTCTCGAAGTCAATATCTGCGGGTTTCAAAGCGAGAAGCTCACCTTCACGGATGCCTGTGTAGTACATTGTCATAAATATCGCAAACAATCAACATCGCAGAATTAAATCGATTGGAGGGATTTGCAAATGCCACTTTTAACTAAATCGCAGAAGCGAACCATTATTTCTGCATTGCGTTCCTCTGATATGAGAGCTGTTGACCAAAAATACAACGAACCCGCTCGATTGTGGTGTAATGAAGAATGGGTAACGGCTGGTTGTCTGAGATGCACTGATCCTCGCTGCATGAAGTTTATTGATGCAGAGATCAACTGCAGACATTTCCCGGATTTTTCATATGAACGTGATTTGAATGTTTGCCCTGCTGGCGCTATCAAATGGAATTTTGACAAAGAACTCCCGGAAATTGCAGAACCTTCTTCGGATTATACCGATATTCCCATCAATCATGTCAATCTGGAAGCACATAAGCTGTTTATTAGAGAATTAGACAAAATCCATTGGAATCACCAGTTCCAGAAAGAGACCGATGGAATTATGGAGCGTATCTATCAGGATATTTCTCAGTTTGATGGTCGCTCAATGGTTCCTAATATTCTAGTTCGAAATCTGATTATTGCATGGAACCACGAGTGTGCAAAAAGCAGAACCGGTGATGTTTACACAAGAATGGATGCCGTGTATTCGAGCAATTTGAAACCTACCTGCAAAGGCGTTGTCGAAATTGAATTTGGAAGAGATACGCTGGAAGCATCGAGAAGTATTCTTGATGATATTGCGGTTATGCACTCCAGAAACAACCTTGACAAGAATGACAATGCAGCGTTGGTTGTATGTCTGTCGTTCCCAAATAAGCGACAAGGCTATTTCCAAGTAATCAAAGATATTAACCGAGTGCTTGGCTTAAAAATCCAGACGATCTCTCTTGGTGCGCTGCTACTGTTGGTATGGAACGGCGCACAAGTAAACTTCTTGTCCAGGGAGTTCTATGTTGATTTCGATAATTTGAGCATTCGTGGTATTACGGAGTTCAGACTTAATCGCCGTATAAACCTTAGTGACGGTAAGCTTGGAATCCTCGAACCGGAAAAATAAAAAGTAATTCAAAATGATTTCTGGGAGTTTATCTACAGGAAATAAGATGAAGCTCTCCCCAAACAGGTAATCGCATGGCAACAATAAACAAGATTATATATTTTGATAAGGAAACCATCCGCAATATTCTTCAGGAGCGTGACCATGGTGAATTATCTCGAAAAACAGATGTATCAAATTCTGTCCAAACACAGGGGTCTGTTGCTACAGAAGCTTCTGCGAAATTAAAACTAGATGTTCCTTTAGTTTCGAGAATTTTCTTTCTGTTCACCGGGAAAATAGAAGCATCGTATGTAATTAGCCGTGACAGCACAACCACAATTTCTTCGACCGAAATCTCTGAATTTGAGAAGTTGAAACCGTTGTTGACCAGTATTTCCAATGTTCAATTATCAGATATAGAAAACTCTTCTACTTCTCTTCGTGTTGCAGGAGGATACCTGAAAATTGTCAAAGGCGGCATTGATGGTGTGGACACAAATGAATTCAAAACTGTCATGGATAGTTACGACGGTTATGATACTTATGCAGTCGACGAAAAGCGATATGTTCGCTTTAATAATGCTGCCTTTGTAAGTAATTACAAAAGAAACGATATACTTACAACGACCATGACACTCTATTGCATTCCTGTAGGTGACTTTGAAAGAAGAAGATTCGATTTTATCGAAGAAATTGGTAAAATGGAGCGTTTAATTTCTTCTGCTGAGCAGCCCAAAACATTGGCAGATATCTATCCTCCTGAAATGCAAAGCGTGGGAATTCCAGAAAAAGCGGAGGGAACACCTGTACCTAAAGATACGGTTACTCTTTATGATGTTCTGTATGCCTGTGTAACAGCGGAGGCGTCAGATGGAAGATAAGAGAAAGTATCATATCATTGTTGGTTCTAAAACATTTTTTGATTCCAAACTGCCATCATTTTCCGAAGATGATGAAGTTGATGCGTTTTTGGAGTTGGTAAAGCTATCGGATACCGCAAAGCAGAGTCGTCCGATATCTGATCAGCATGCCAGCATACTAATTGTAAAGAATGATAATTATCATGGCATTGTAGAAGCAGCGCATGATCGTTTAGGGCCGTTAATCGAGGATTTAACTACAGATGAAGCAGAAATCTACATCCATAACCCGCCTCGTGTTCTGAAAGCGTATTTAGAAGATCAGTATAAACGTGATCTTATAGAGCTTGAAATTCTCTGTGAGGAGTACGAAATCAAAAGAGACCCAGATTTATTTGTTGACAATATCAATGCCATATCTGCACGAATATTTGGTCAGCAGATAGCTATTGAAGAAATCAGTAAAAGTCTTTGGTATCTCACAAACGTTAAAAGAGAGAAGCCATATGTAATTATGCTGTACGGTAACAGCAGCTTGGGAAAAACCGAGCTGGTGCGAGAAATTGCAGCAATGTTCTTCGACGGAAAATGCTTAGAGAAGCATTTGTCGATGTTTAAGAACAATAACTACTCAGAATACTTCTTTGGAGATGCTCCTAATAGAAGAAGCCTTGGGTTTGACCTGTTGGAACGTGAATCCAATTTGGTGTTCTTTGATGAACTTGATAAATGCCCGGAACATTTCTTTTCTGCGTTTTATACGCTGTTTGATAATACACAATTCAAAGATGCAACTTATGATGCAGATGTATCTGGTATTGTAATTATATTAACATCCAATTATCAGACGGAAGAAGAAATGAAAAAGCAGTTGGGGCTACCTATCTTTTACCGCATTGATAAGTTCATCCACTTTGATGATTTTAGCTGTGAAACCATATACCAGATCGTTCAGAACGAAATTCTGGCACGAAAAGAGGAGTATGATTCTAAGCTAACACCAGAAATGGTATATGCTGCTGTCAGTCCTCTTATCTCTACATCGGGTGAAAACGCAAGAACCATCAAATATAAGGTGCAGCAGGTTATTGAAGAGCTGCTGTTCCAAGACGTATTGGAAGAAATGTCTGTATAAAATCAGCCGAGCAGCTAATCACTGCCCGGCTGATCGACTATACTGTTATTCTTCCATGATCTCCAGCATCATTCGATAACGTCCGAACTCTTGCGCATTTTCGGACGCTATCGTGGCTACAAAATGGCTACAGAATTCGTAAAGACTCTCTGTAAAACGTGAAATATGTGGAATACTTGGACGAGAATCGCATTCTTAATGCGTATTATCATAAGAAATTAAGGTCTGGCACTCGAGTGGGAGTAGTAAATAGCCCTTTGCGAGGGAGGTCGGAAACGGCCTCCCTCGTTTTTTATTTGCATGCCATGGGTGTCCGCGGGCTGTGGTGTATATGGTACATACAAACCAGCTACGCAATCTCTCAAGCTGTTTAGCTGGGATAATTGTTTACTGGTACGTCTTAAAGTGCTTTCAATTACCGAAGCAACGCCATCAATTTATTTCAAATTAATGCTGACCGGCAGATTGCTTTTGCTCGCAAGGGATCGCTCAGGTTGGTACTCAAATTGTACTCACAACGTTTTGAGTATCGATTGGCTGGTGTTCATAGACGTCGGAAATGGGCGCTGACTTCGGGGGTTTCGTTATCGCATATTGCATTTAACCCAAATAGAGGCGCCCTTCATTAGGCATAATGCAAATGAGGAGCGCCTCTGGGTTATTGCTTGCTGTTGGTGCAACGCCGTCCAATGCGTGTCTTGGGTGGATGCACGCCAAGCAGGCTAGGCTCGTCGTAAGCGGAGGCGACGTGGGCGCGGGTTCGTGGCCGTGCACGAGCTATTGGTTTTACGGGTTCTCGGCGCTTGCGCCGGTGGATGGCATGAGCGCGTTGTGGCGCACGGCGCGAATGTAACACGCGTTCAACTCGCGCTCGGCGCTGAAGGAGGCCACAGCCGGCACTTCGCGGGAGTTGTCGTTGAGCGGTGTTATCGTTTCGGGCACGTTCCGTAGTCTCAAGGTACTTATGAGCGGAAATGGGACCAAATGAAGCTCGGGCATCAGCTTCGCGACGACGGGGATGGACGCCGTGGGGACGTCGGGGCATCTGATGACAGGCCAGTTGGTTGGATATGCCGAAAAGACGAACGAGCTGAATGGGGGAGTGCGTATAATAGCCTAAACGGGAGTCATTAGTGAAAGTGTGGATACCATGAGACACGTATTCAAGGCCAAAAAGCTCGGCTGGGGCGATGATAAGACCGAGGGCGTTTGGTTCGATGCTGACCACTACACCAAAGAAGAGGCTGAGGCGGAGTTCAAGCCTTATCAAGGGGTTACTCAGAGAGGTTATGACTACACTGGGTACGAGCATGATGGGGAACGCTATCACCATTACACCTACCTTGGTGAATTCGAGGATGATGATATGCCTACCAGTGATGCCGACCTTTGGAATCGAAAATAGGCATTTTCCTTCCATATAGCCATCGGTGGCCCCGGCGCTTTGCTGTTGATTGCTTTTCGTTCTCCCCTATTAAAGAACAGTGTGGAGCAATGAGAAGCGCGTTTCCTTTGTGTTGTGGCCTGATGGCCTTGTGGTAGTTCCAGTATGTTTGAGGCATATTGGCGAGCCGGTACATGGCGTCGCAGCTGATGCGCAGCATCGCGCACGCCTCGTCGACGCCGAATATCGCGTTGGAGGATACGATGAGTCTCACCTGTCTCCTGCTAATGCTCTTGGTCATGGTCGTCCTCGAGCTCCTTTTCGTCTCGAGGCTCCCTCGCGTGCCCGGCCGCGGGCGGCTCCCGGGGCGGTCGCCGCCGTCATTTCCTGCCGCTCCTCGACTCGATGTAGGCGTCCACGGACGACCTCGACACCAAGAGCTTCCTGCCGAGCCTGTACGAGTCGATCTCTCCCGACCAGATGAGGTCGTACGCCTTGTTTCGGCTCGCCCTCATGTACTCCTGCATCTCGATCACCGTCATCCATTCGTCGCGATCTTGGTTGCCCTCGGGCGCGGCGCATTCGGCTGTGTGTGCCATGGTTCCTCCAATCTTCCCGTGCGGCACCGCGCGAGCACACCGCACGGCACCGTGTCCCTTTTCGTCTGCGCGACGATTGAACCGCCTGATGTCGATTGGTGAGCACGGCAGGAGCTGAGACGGGTCGAGGTGGGTCGAGCTGGTCGTGTCTTCACGAAACGGCCATGAGCCGCGTGCCTTAGCTGGCAGCTAAGTCCCCGAAAAGTAAAAGGCGCCCATGCGGGCGCCTGCCTAGTAGCTGGAGTTGTTCGGTTGTGGTCGGAATGCTCGTCTTCCGCGGTGCTGTCGTCCGGGGTCCGGCATCTGTCGTTCGCCTCTTCTGTCGTGTTTGATGTTGCGTGTTCTGCGAGCGACCTTGCGCGGGCCTGCCGGCCCGTTGCCCCAGGTGCACCCGGATAAATGGTACCCATCCGTTGGAACATGGACATCGCGGGAGGGCTGTTTGGGCAAGCTGGGATGGATGAGCGGCGGGGTTCTAAATGCAATAATTCGAGCTAAAGGGCCTTGTACTCTCTTTTGTAAAACGCGAGGGTGCAATAAACTCGACGATCCCCCTGAACCTTTTCTGAACGAATCAGCTCTTAGGCGGTATGACGCGACACGCATCGGTAGTACTCGGACTGGGTTAGTCATCGAGTGGGTATAGAACATACGTTCTGTATAACGTTATAGCACCAGGTGGCAGGCGTAGTTTCAATCGAAGCTACGCCTGCTGCTATATATGGGTTGATGGCGGTATCAATGCCCGCGATGCTTCTGTTTGCGCTTCAGTTTTCGCTGCTCGAAGCGCGCCTCCGCCTCATCCGCGCGACGCTGGCTTCTTGCTTGAGCCGATTCCCGCTTCATCGTCTCCCGCTGATTCGCGAGCGCCTGCTGCGCCTTGGTGCCCATCGCCGGCTGCTTAAGGGCCTTCGACGCCTCGCGGGCGCGGCGTTTGGGGTTCCTCGCGGGCTTTCTTGTCTCTGCAGGTTCGTCGCCGAAGAACTCGAGCTTTGCCCATTTGCTTGCAACGAATTGCAGGATTTCCTCATCGGACGGCTCTGCGCCGAAGACGATGCGGGCGGCGCCGTATCTGCCGTCCTCGACATGCTCCGCCAGCCCGACCCAGAATTGGCCGTCGTGATATACGGTCAGGGTGGACGACACGCTGATCTGCATGGCTGGTTCCTCCTTTATGTAGATGGCCATGCAGAGAAGGGACAACCAAGGAGGCAGGTTACTGATGCGGACTCCCGCACGCCCACGACTACCCGACGGGGACTGTGTTTTCATCTCTGGTGCCCGCATTGTAGCACGCGCGGATTCACGATGTTGATTGCCGGCGCCTAGACGGAGATGAAGGCGGTTCGATCTAGGTCAAGCCGGTCGCTCGTTCATGAAGCGGCCGATTCCCTGAAAATAAAAGGCGCCCACGAGGACACCTACAGGCTATCTTCGAACTACTTGGTTTGGGGCAGACGGAGGAAAAAAATAGGGCAGAATCGCTCTCACGATCCCGCCCCGCAAACCCGAGGGTTTCTAACTGGTGTATGCGGTAGCGTAAAAGTCGACACTTCGGCTTACCTGATTCGGGCATAGCAGCAAAGAACATGCCGATCACAAGCTATCGGCCTAACCTAGTCATTGCTTCGGTAATCGACTAAGGAGGCCAGAAAGGAAAATGATCAGCATGTCCCAAGTCGTAACTATACGGCAATTGAGAAAGAGCGGCGAGAGCATCGCTTCCATAAGCCGGATCACCGGCGTCAGCCGCGACACCGTATACAAATACCTCGCCCTTGACGACCTCTCCCCGAAGATGCCCGTTAAACGCCCAGGCTCGTCGATGATGGACCAATACCGCAGCGTTATCGAGGGTTGGCTCGACGAGGACGCCAGGTCATGGCGCAAGCAGCGCCACACTGCCGCGCGCATACACGCCCGCCTCAGAGACGAGTGCGGCTGCGAGGCAAGCGAGTCCACCGTCCGCCACTACGTCGCCCGCCTCAAGGCAGAGCGCAGGGAATCCAAGGAGGCGTTTCTCGATCTGGTATGGGCCCCCGGCAAGGCTCAGGCCGACTTCGGCGAAGCCGATTTCTACGTCGGCGGCGTGCGAAGGCGGATGCTGTACTTCGTCGTCACCTTCCCTTACTCGAACGTCGGCCTGGCGCAGGTGTTCCCCGGTCAGAACGCCGAGTGCGTCTGCCAGGGCCTGCGCAACATATTCGAGTACTGCGGCGGCGTCCCAACGCGCATAGTGTTCGACAACGCCACCGGCGTCGGCAGGAAGGCCTGCTCGACCGTAAGGACCACCGAGATGTTCGCGGCTTTCTCCGCCCATTACGGGTTCGACTACTCTTTCTGCAACCCGGACTCGGGCAACGAGAAGGGCAACGTGGAGAACAAGGTCGGCTTCATCCGCCGCAACCTGTTCGTGCCCGTTCCCCGCATCGGCGGCACCGACATATACAACCGCCACCTGCTCGACCGCTGCATGCGCCTTTCCGAGCAGAAGCATTGGCGCAAGGGCGAGCCGGAGGCCCGGCTATTCGTGGAGGACCGCGTAGCCATGGCGGGCCTGCCGGAAAATCCGTTCGACGTCGTGCGCTACGTCAGGCCCAAGGCCGACAAGTACGGCAAGGTCCGCATCGAGGGCAAGCACCTCTACTCGACGGACCCGGCGCTTGCGGGAACGACGCTGATAGTGGGGCTCGGCGCCACCGACGTGCGCATATACGACGAGGAAGGCACCTTCGTGTGCAGTCACGAGCGTGCCTACGGAGATGCGCCTTCGGACTCGTCGCAGCCTGCGAGCCAGATAGCGACGCTTTGCAGCAAGCCGGGTGGATGGACGAACAGCAAGGTGAGGGCATGCATGCCCGACATGCTGAGGAGCCATCTCGACGGCAAAGACAAAAGCGACCTTCGGGCCAGCCTGAGAACCATGAGGGACGAGGTCGCCGTTCGCGGATGGGACGCCACCGTCACGGCCATGGAGATGGCGCTCGTTGCGACGGGCAGGGTAGATGCGGCGTCGGTCGCCGTCGCAGCGGCACGCTGCGCGGGAGGCGCCATCGCATATGACGAGCCCGTCGACCTGTCGGAGTACGACCGCGCGTTGGGAATCGGGGGCAGGTAATGGCTTTGAAGGCAGAGGAGGCAAGGGAGTTCAAGGACAAGGCGAGGATGATGTACTTCTCCAACGAGGTGATCGACAGGTTCTGCGCCACGGCAACGCCGGGCCAGCTCGCCGCGGCGGCCGCGATGCTTGATGACGAGCAGGGCGTCAGGGAAAGGCGCAAGCGAGACAGGCTGTTCAGGAAGGCAAAGTTCCCGCAAGTCAAGTCATTCGAAGGCTACGACTTCTCCCAGGTGTCCTTCCCCGAAGGCTACACCGCGGAGGACCTGATGGGGCTGGGGTTCATAGACAGGGCCCAGGACTTCGTGTTCTATGGCCAGACCGGCCGCGGAAAGACCCATCTGGCAATCGCCATCGGCGTTGCCGCCGCGAGCTCCGGCAAGACGGTCAGGTTCTTCGCCACCGCGGAGCTCGTCATGGCCCTTACGATGGCAAACTCTGCAGGCGCCTTAGATCAGTTCATGAGGGACCTGGCAAAGGCCGACCTTCTGATCTTGGATGAGTTCGGGTACGTGCCCCTGGACATCAACGGCGCAAGGCTGCTGTTCCAGGTGGTGTCAGCATGCTACGAGAAGCGAAGCGTGGTGTTCACCACCAACATCGAGTTCAGCAAATGGGGAACGATCCTGGGCGACGACAAGCTTGCCTCCGCGATGATCGACAGGGTGGTCCACCATGGAAGACTCGTCGAGTTCAACGGCACGAGCAAGAGGATGGACAAGGCCTTGATGCTCGGGAAGGCAGAAATCTGAGGCATCGGCGGTTCTTTTGCCAGATTGTCGGAACCGGGCAGCCAAAGTGTCGAGAAAACCGTTGCCAAACACAGCCTGAACCTCCTGAACAGCTTCGACTCGGTAACGACGTCGTGCCAGCGCCTCCCGGCCTCGGTCGCGTTGTCGAGCACGACGACCCTCGGCACGCCGCCTATCATGTCGAAGGCGTCTTGGAGCCCCTGGCAGACGCAGACGTCCTTCTCGTCGCCGAACACCTCGCACCTGGCGTCGTTGGAATACGGGAACGACATGGACAGGAAGTGCATCCTGACGCGGTCGCCGTCGGCGGAGCCGCCGAAGGCGTAATCGAAGTCCGCCTGGCCGAAGTCGACCTGCATCGTCCCCGGCTCCCAATGGAGCCTTACGTACCCGTCCTTCGCGGGCTGGCGCATGGCCCGCCTCATCTCGCGGACCTTGCGCTGCACTGTCGAGTACGATCCGGCGTAGCCCTTTTCCGCCACCAGCCTGTCGTAGACCCTTCGCGCGGTGTGGCGCTGCTTGTGGTAGCAGTGCCTGTCCGACTCGAGCATCTCCTCGATGTCGCCCTCGAGGCCGTCCAGCAGGGACGGCCTCCCCGTGCGGGCCCCCGGCCGCTTCGGGGAGAAGTCGTCGATCGCCAGGTACTTCCTGATCGTCGGGTAAGAGTACCCGGTCTCGCGCCTTATCTCCGACGGGGAGTACCCGAGGGCCCGCAAATCGCGTATCCTCTCTATCTGGGACATGTCTAGAGCCATTCCTTTCCGACCTCCTGCAACCGTAGCTGGTACCTACGGGTTCCAAGATGGTCCATCGCGAAGCGCTCGGACGTGTCCTTTTGCTTTTAGGTGAAAAGTTGCACGCTCATTGGTGAAAAACGATTTTGCTCATTCGTGCAATGAAAATCGTATCAAATACACAGGGGAAGATCTGCGGCGACGGCCCGCACCGCTACTCGACCGACCCCTCGCTCGCCGGCCGGCGGGTCATCGTCGGGCTGGGCGCCACCGCCGTCGCCGTGTACACGGAGTCCGGGGAGCTCGTCTGCGAGCACGAGCGCCAATACGGGTCAGCGCCCACGGACACGGCGAACCCCGCGAGCCAGCTGCCCCTGCTGACGATGAAGCTTGGGGCGTGGCGGAACAGCGGGGTGCGCGAGGCCGTCCCCGACGACCTGCGCGATTACATGGACGGCCTCGGCAAAAAGGACCTAGGGGGCAGCCTGAGGATCATGAGGGACCAGGTCGACCGGCGCGGATGGGACGCCGCGGTCGGCGCGATGGAGGCGGCCCTGCGGCTCACCGGCAGGCTCGACGAGGCGAGCGTGGCCATAGCCGCGGCAAGGGCGGAGGGCGGCTCGATCTCATACGACGAGCCCGTCGACCTCGGCGTGTACGACGCGATGCTCGAGGGGGTGTCCTAGGATGGCGGTGAGGTCGAAGGGCGATGCCGAGCAGCTGCGCAGGCTGGCCCGCGCGCTCTACTTCAGCAACGAGACGATCGAGTGGTTCCTCGCGTCGTCCGGCGCGGCCCAGCTGAGGGCCGTCAGCGACCTCATCGGATACGAGATGGACGTCAGGGAGAGGAACAAGCGCTCCAGGCTGTACAGAAGGGCGAAGTTCCCGCAGGTCAAATCGTTCGACGGGTACGACTTCTCGCAGGTCGCGTTCCCGGACGGCTACGGCGTGGACGACCTCAAGAGCCTGTCGTTCGTCGATGCGGCCCAGGATTTCGTGTTCCATGGGCAGACCGGGCGCGGCAAGACGCACCTGGCCATCGCGATCGGCAGCGCGTGCGTGATGGCCGGCAAGGCGGTCAGGTTCTACACCGCCGCCGAGCTGGCGCTGTCGCTGGCGAAGGCCAAGAGGGAGCACCGACTCGAGGCGATGATGAAGGACATCGAAAGGAACGACCTTGTCATACTCGACGAGTTCGGGTACGTGCCGATCGACGTGGAAAGCGCGCGGCTGCTGTTCCAGGTGGTCTCCGCCTGCTACGAGAGGAGGAGCATGATCTTCACGACCAACATCGAGTTCAGCAAATGGGGGACGATCCTGGGGGACGACAAGCTCGCGGCTGCGATGATCGACAGGATCGTGCATCACGGAAGGCTCATCGAGTTCGGGGGATCGAGCCACCGCATGGATGCGGCGCTGATGCTCGGGAAGGCGAACGTTTAACCAGGCCGTCTGCCAAACTGCTCAAATTGCGCGTGCCACTTTGTTCATTGCCTGCTTGACATAAACACTGGATCTTGCCGTATGCGAAGTAGCGCGACTCGGATCACTGCTCGTCGAGCTCGCACATCACGGCCCCGACCAGGCGCTCGAGCAATCTCTCGGACGGGAACACCTGCACCACGCGGCTGCGGCGCTTTATCTCGCGGTTCGCGCGCTCCTGCACGTTGTTCGTGCGCAGCCGCTTCCAGTGCGACGGCGGGAAGGCGAGGTATGCCAGCGCGTCGGGCTCGGCCTCCTCGGCCACGTCGGCGGCCTTGGGGCAGCGCTCGCGCAGCATGTCGCAGGCGACGTGGTACATGTCGCCTGCGGTCGCCGCGTCCTTCGCGCGGAACACGCGTTGCTTAGCGATAATACGTTGCGTGTGTGCGTCTCTTGTGAAGTGGGTGCCGGTCTTGTATGGCCCACTCTAATCATCTACTGGATTGCGGGAGGTTGCGAAAAATCTCCTTTCATAGGTGCAATTACTATTCTTTTTGTGCTTTCAAATTCAATCAAAGGATGATTCTCTCGTGAATGGTTATAAGTGAGAGTTGAAACAAGAAACTGTATTAGTTGAATCACCTGAGGTTAAATACGAGTTTAGCATCGATGTCGTAGATTGAGCATATTATGTTCGCGTCTTCGATTCGAAATGTCAAAGAATGGCATCTTTGGAACCTGCTCGTTTGGGTGCACTGACGTGTATCGCTTCGATTCCGATTTTGTGCATTGGTTTCGATGCGATGTTGCAGAAGACTGCTTCACTAGTTCATCAAAAGTCGCTGATTATTCCAGCGTTTGTCAGTACGGTGTTTTGTGCAGCTGTTATTGCGCTTCCTACTTTGACGCTGTCGACAAATGCAAGCAAATCTTTAACGGTGTTATATGCCAAAGCGTGGACGAGCTTATCGGCTCTGGCGATGCTGGCATTTACAGCATAAATGAGAAAGCGTTTGTTGCGCGGGTGCTCGAGGAAGTTGATAACGATTCCGTAATAGTTAATTGCCCCGATGACGGAAGCGCATTTGCTTATGCCGACGATGCGAATGTTTTGTATAGGCGCAATTACGCAGATGCTAAGGGTGAGTCGTTAGACAGCAAGATTATTCGTCATAATTTGAAAAACATCGCAACGAATGAATCGGTCCAATCAATAGTTGAACGATGGAACATCAGGTATGTTCTTCAGCTAACTTACTCTGATGGCAAAGGCGCTTTTCATACGTATAAACTTGATGATTGGGATGGCATTCAGTTGATAAATGACTCAACGGAAGGTTTCAGGCTTGTTGAGCAGGAAGGTGATATGAGGTTGTATGAAATTATTGAATAGCGGTAGTGCTACTAGATTTCAATGATGCTGTTAGGTCTGCAGTCGGCAATACGGATGCGAAATATGTCCTAATGCTCGATAGGAATGGTTTTGTGCGAGACGGAGATACCCTTTGGTCGATGGATGGCGTTATGAACGAGTCTGATTGGCGGGGCATCTTACGGATCGATAATTCGACTGAAGGTTTTGACCTTGTTCTTTAGGACGGGACGCGAAAGCTATACAAGATAGTAAGATAAATAATCGTAGGTCGATTAACATGTCAAAGCGATCGAAGGATGGTTCTATGCGTTTTTTAAGCAAATATCTATTGATTTGTACAACGCTAGCATTAGCCATGGTCGGTGTCTCTTCAGTCGTCGCCTACGCTGACGAGGATGCTTCGGCAATTGCCGATGACCAAGTGGTCGTCGTAAGCGAGCAATCGAATGATGTGGCTCCCGATGTGGGCATAGAGCCGGAGTATGACAGGGGCAGCGG
>SKER01002164.1_pt1 | contig 13662 bp, 8 predicted proteins | sample 4826961 | NCBI WGS metagenome assembly SKER01 (sample SAMN11008804, study PRJNA524170) | human gut metagenome | biome: Human fecal sample; material: Feces; isolation source: fecal sample from pouch patient p47 | host: Homo sapiens | place: Israel: Tel-Aviv | collected 2016-11-16 | reverse complement strand
GGCTGGGCTAAGAAAGCGCTCCTCAACACAGCATGCAGCGGCAAGTTCACATCCGACAGAACTATCCAGGAATATGTAGATGATATCTGGCATCTGGATAAGGTTATTGTCAGAAAGAAATAATACGCTATATTTATAGAAGTAATTGCTTCTGAATAAAAATAAAGCCCCTGGCAATACAGTTATCAGGACTGTGTTGCAGGGGCTTTTTGCTACAGTAGTGACATAATACATTAATTCATTTGTGCGGGAAAATTTTGCGTACAGACATATAATATAAAAGAACAAAAAGTTCTTGAAAACATAGATTTGACTGGAAAAATGAGAAGGCATCTGTTACAATAGAAAATACAAAACAGAGTACCGGAGATGCAGAAACTGCTCTTTCTCCTGCCATTTTATGTCATAAGATATGAAAAAAGCAGAGAAGATATAGAGAAAGATCCAGAAAAACTTCAGAAATTGCTGGATGAATATGTGACAATATCCAGAAGACTGGAAGAAAGTCTGCTTGAAAACGGAAAAGAAGCACTGCATCGTTACCTTGTGGAAGTAATCATAAAAATTGCAGACTACATTTTCTCAGATTCAGAAAAAACAAAGAAGGGAGTTGACCGAGCCATGGGCGGAGAAGTATTAGAGCTGAAAACAGATAAGCTGATAAATGAAATAAGGCAAGATGTGAAAGAAGAAGTGAAAGAAGAAATAAAAACAGAGACGAAAGAAAAAATAGTAATCTGTATGCTAAAAAGAGGCAAAAGTACATTGGAAGAAATCGCTGCAGATACACAGATGCCGATTGAGCAGGTTGAAAGAATAAAAAAAGAACAACAGTTATAAAATGAGAAAATGGCAGAGAATTATAGAGGGTTCTCTGCCATTTGACCATACAGGGGTTGATACATCATCTTGTGATTAGAACGAACAACTCACCACATTTGTAACAAATTATAGATTTTTAGCATGAAAAATCAAGGAAAATAAATGCTTTTGAAGTGTATGAAATTTAAAAAAATCGTAAAATTCTTGAGCATTACCCTTGACAAAAAGTGGTGAAAGCACTATTATTAACCATAACAGACAGATTATGTCTAGGAATCTTTACCCAAAAAGAAATAGTTATATTAAGGAAAGGGGAACTATAATCATGACAAAGATTAAAAACACAAAGAAGGGCATGGCAAAAAAGACATTAAGTATGTCACTTGTTGTTGCAATGCTTGCTACTTCTAATGTGCCGGTATGGGCTGCTGAGTTCAGCGATGGTTCTGATGCATCAGTTGCTACAGAGGCTCCAGTTGTAGAAGATGCTTCTGACGCAGTTGCATTCTCCGAAAATTCTGTGGATGCTCCGGTTGTTGCTGATTCTGATAATGCGGATGTTGCACAGGCAGGTGAAACAAAAGTAAGCTTTACATTAAAAGAGAATGGATGGGGAAAAGCCGCTGAACTTGATAAATTAGACCTGACAGGAATTACCGCAACAGATGGCGCTGTTGATTATCAGTGGAAAGTTGATGGCAAAGTTGTTGCCGAAGGCAGCACTAGCATCCAAGATATTCAGACAAATCATATGTATACACCTGATAAATTAGATTGCGGAAAAACTTTACAGTTAGTCTTATCCCGTGACGCATCTGCTGCGTATACATCTGGTGTGGATCCAATGAAATTTTCATTTGAATCTAATGTGGTAACTATTTCTAAAAATAATATCTCAGGTTGTACACCAACCATTACCACAAAAACTGTAGACTATGACGGAAAAGAACATAACGATGCAAATGACTGGATTACGAGTCTTTCTGTTACAGCTGCTACAAATCATACCCTTACATATACAAATGGCGATTTCAACGTAACAGTTGAAGGAACCAAGGGCCTTGTTAATACTGATAGCGAGATTACTCTCCGCATCCAGCCAAGAGATACAGAATATTATACTGGCGAGATTTCAGTTTCTACAGTCAATAATGGTGGTAGCACAAAATTAGGAATTGCAAAAGTTGCATACAATGCTGCAGATAAGAATATTACTGCAGAACTGGCTAATCCAGCTGTAGTTTATAATGGAAAAGACCAGACTCCAAAGAAAGAAGATATTGTTCTTAAAGATACTAAGAGCGGTGCTGTGTTAGACAGCAAAACAGTAATCAAGAATATTAGTGTAAGCAAAAGTGGAACTGCTGTTAGTACTGCTGCAGAAGCCGGTGAATATAAGATCTCTGTTGCTTTGAACAATGATAAAACCAATTATTCAAATTCAGGTGATATTACTATCTCTGATGTTGATTTCACAATCAAAAAAGTGGATTTAAGTAACTGTACTGTTATTTTAAATGATTTAAAAACACAGAATGGACAGATTACTCCCTCTCAGTTATCTGTAAAATAGGCGTTTGCGAAACGCCACAAGCCGCATAAATACGGCATTTTTTGTTACCTATAAACAAATAACTCCTCACCGGATATGGTATAATAGAGTTGACTAAAAACTATAAACCTACATCCAAGAAAGGAGTTATTCTGATACTTATGATACCATATAAACAGCTTTCTTTGGCAGATATTTTTTCAGATTGCCATGAAAAATTTGAAAATGACAAACCTGCTTTTCTTTCTCTATTAGAAACCCATATCGATATTGATGAGTTAATTCCGATTTCTTTTAGAAATCATTTCTATGCATCGACGGGCAGAACCCGTAAATACCCTTTGCAAGCTTTTCTGTGGGCTTTGATTATTCAACGTATTTTCTCTATCCCTACGGATCAGCTTCTCCTGACTTTTCTCGCTTACTCAAAATCACTTCGGGAATTCTGTGGTTTTACTAAAGTCCCAGACGCTTCCAAAATCACCCGATTCAAACAGGATTTTTTAGATGACCTCCAGCTTGTTTTCGATAACCTTGTTGATGTTACCGAGCCTATCTGTCAGGCGATTGACTCTGCAAAAGCGGATATGACCATCTTTGATTCTTCCGGCATAGAAGCATTTGTTACCGAAAATAATCCCAAGTATGCTAACAGGATCATCAAACAGCTTAAGGCATACGCGAAAGCTCAGGGCTTTGATAAATCCTATGATCCTTATAAAGCTGCCTATGGTTCCATGCCTTCTCATGCTTCTGCTAATCCTGAGATTAAGCAGCTCTATATCAATGGGCATTTTTGCTATGTCTTCAAGTTCGGCATTGTCACTAACGGATTGGGCATCATCCGCCACATATCTTTTTATAACAAAAACTTTATGGCTTCACATCCTGATATCGTTGTCGAAAAGAAATCCGATTCCCCTGACGAAGATAAATGTGTTCATGATTCAAAGCTTTTAATCCCCACACTTAAGGACTTCTTTTCCAAGCATCCTTTGATTAATCCAAAAACCTTCCTGGGTGATGCTGCTTTCGATACCGCACAACTCTATAAGAGCCTTCTTACCGGTGACACTTTTGGTAATGACAAACATTTCTCGAAAGCTTATATTCCGCTGAATGCAAGATCCGGACTTGAAAATCTGGATTATTCCATCAATGAAGATGGTATTCCGTGTTGTCCCCATGATCCTTCTTTACAAATGAAGTACGAAGGCACTTCCAAACTTCACAGTGGAGTAACAAGATATAAATTTGTCTGTCCAAGAATGAAATGGATTTATGATAAATCAACTCAAAAATCCCATCGTCATTGTTTCTGTGACAACCCTTGTACTTCTTCTAAATGTGGGCGGATGGTCTACATCTACCCGGAAAAGGATCTTCGTGCTTATCCCGGAACGATCCGCGGCACCGAAAAATGGGATGATACCTATAAAATCAGGACTGTTGTCGAAAGAGATATCAACCACATCAAAGACAATCTCTGTCTTGCAGGACGCCGAACCCAAAATGAGAGGACTCTGCATGCTGATCTGATTCTTGCCGGGATCACACAACTTATTACTGTTGTTCTCGCAGATAAGATCAATCACCACGAATATATTCGAAGCATAAAACCACTCATAGCTTAGGACTTACCACTTTCATAAAGTCCATAGCTTATTAAAGTGCGCCTAACATGTGCGATTATCCATTTTTCATTCCACAAGTCGTGCTCTTCGCGAATTCTTCCTTGTTTTGGTTCAAGGTTACGAACGAGCACCGCGAGTTTCGCAATTACCTAATCTGTAAAAGAAATCCGTGACAAAGATGGAAATGCATATACATACTTAAATCCAAGCGCATTTGAAGTAACTTCTGTTCAGAGCAATACAGGCGCCGTAGGAAATTATACAGCTACTGTTAAAGCAAAAGACAATTGCGTTAACTACGAAGGAACAGCTACAGCAACATTTACTGTTTACAACCAGAAACTTGATGATGTAAATGCAAAATTTGATGGAAAAGTAAAAGTAAATGGTGTAGAGACTCCTTATGCAAGCATGGCAGAAGACTATACCGGCGCAGCAATCACAAAAGATGCTGCAAAATTAGGTAAATTAATGGCAACAGACAAAAACAACAAAACTTATGAACTGTTACCAAATGTTTCCTACGATCCTAACTTTACTTACGAACGCAATACAGATGCAGGTACTGCTGTATTGGTTGTAAAAGGTATCGGTGATTATGCTGGAAGTACTCTCAGAGTACAATTCCAAATCAAGGCAGCTTCTGTTGCAGATACAGACAAAGATGTCAAAGCGGCAGAAAAAGTAGTATATGTAGAAGATGATGCAAAGAAAGCAGAATCTTATGCACCGGAACTGACGGTTATCGGTAAAAACACAGCTACTCCGGCCAAAGAATTTAATCTTGTAAAAGATAAAGATTATACAGTTGAGTATTTCTATACAAATAATACGACAGATCAAACTGAGACTGGCACAAATGATTTAGGTGATTTTGTATGTACCAAGATTACCATTAAAAATAAAAACTTCTGGGGATTAGATACAAACGGAGTTAATAATACTTCTGAACCAGCAGCAATATATCGTTATTCTAAGATAAGTAAACCTCAGGCAGGTACATGGACAGTATCTACAGAAAAGTCTTCTTATACATACACCGGAGAAGCAATTATCCCTGAGTTAATTGTAAAAGACGGATCAAAAGAGCTTGAAAAAGATGTAGATTACGAGATCAAATCCATCGCTAATGGTACAAACGTAGGTACAGCAACAGTAACACTTGCAGGAAAAGGTGATTATGATACTACATCTACTACCACCACTACCTTTACCATTACACCGGCTGATATGTCTTCCTTAACAGTAAATATTGATGATCAGAAATATACCGGACATCAGATTCGTCCTACAGTAACAACAGGTGGTGGAACAACACAGATTACTGCTAAATTAGGTAAGGTAAATATTGACCTTAGCCAGTTTACAATCAGCTATCCTGATTCAAAGGATGCAAACAAGGAAGTTGGTACAGGCACATTAACACTTGCTCCAAAGACTACTAACAAAAACTTTGTTGGAAGCAAGGAAGTCTCCTTTAAGATTGTTGGACAGACCATTACACATAGCAATGCAATAGCTAACGCATTCAAAGTATATGATGAAAATGGAAAAGAAGTGGATGTAGCTAACGCATCATTCATCTATGATGGAAAAGCACATACATTTGCTTCAGCATCATTTAATTACGCATATACAGATCCTATTACCCATAAAACTGTTAAATTAGAAGAAGGTAAAGATTTCGAGATCAAATACTTCCATAATGTAACAGGCGATGCTAATGATAAAGCTTATATTGCAGTAGTTGGAAAAGGTAATTATGCCGGTGATAATACTCAGACTTTCGAAGATGAGAACGGAAAGAAAGTAAATGCCATCACTTACAAAGCATTTACAATTACTCCAGTAACATTGTCTGATCAGAATGTATCTGTGGCAAATGGAACATATGCAGAAGGAATGGCAGTTAAACCGGTAGTAACTGTATCTTACGGAAGAGATTCCTTAACCTTAAAAGAAGGTAAAGATTATGAACTGGTTGGTGCCGGTGCTTATACAGAACCTACCGATACCAAGAAATATACTGTTTCAGTTAAAGGTATCAACGGATATACAGGACAGACTAAACAGTTTAGCTGGGGAATTGACAAAAAAGATCTTTCTAGTTGTGATGTTACAGCAACCAAAAATGCAGCAGGTACTGTATCTGTCGTTGTAATGAATGGAAACGTTAAAGTTCCATCTGAAAAATATGTCGTTACAGAAAATACAGATGGTACAGTGACTGTTACACCAACTAAAGACAGCAAATATTATACAGGTTCTAAAACAATTACTGTAAGTGGTGCTGAAAATCAGAAACCGGGCACTCCAATGATTAGCAGTGTTAAGGTTACTGGAAACAAGGCAACTGTTATCCTTTCTGATGAAGCAGAAGGTGCATCTGGATATGATTATGTAATCTCCACATCCAAAGATCCTTCTGATAAAGATGCACGTATTGATGTTGTTAAGAATCAGGTTCAGACAACAGCTAACTTCAAATATGTTACACAGGGAACTTACTATGCATACTGCCATGCATGGACACGCGATGAGAATGGTAAGAAAGTATTTGGCGAATGGTCTAACAGCTACCCATTCTCTGTAACAGCAATAACACCAGATACACCAGAGATTCTCAGTGTTAAGACAAAAGGTTCTACAATCACAGTAACATATAAAGAATCTGCTAACTCTACAGGATATGACGTAGTTCTCGGAAAAGGTTCCAAGAAAGAACACGGAGAAACACGTCCATATCAGTATGGAAAATACAAAAAATTAAATGTTAAACCAGGTGTATGCAAAGCTGTATTTAAGAACATTCCTGCAGGAACATATTATGCAGGAGTACATTCCTGGAACAGAACAGCTTCTGAAAACGATAACAAAGTATTCAGTAAGTGGTCAAATCTGGAAACTGCTAAAGTTAAATAATCCATTTGGGTAATTAATACAGATTCCTAAAAAAGAAGGCTCCGGTCATTGCGACCGGGGCTTTCTTTTTATGTGCTTGTGCGCCTAGCGGCGCACGTTTCTAACGGGTTAAAGTCCCGAATCCGCCCGGTAGTGGGAAGGATATAGCCGAAGGCAAGGGTGTCCATCGTGAGATGGAATCTGAAGGAAGCTGGATGTGAGGAATATACGAACTCACGGGCAAATCTCTGGTCTGACGAACAGAAATCTCATATGAGGTCATGCATGTGGGTAAGACAGCAAGCCATGTTGAAGCCCAATAACTACACGGAATCATGCATGATAAATGAGGCAGATGGATGGAGAGGAAGAAACGTGTGGTACCTAGGGAGGTCTGTGCGGTATGCCTTGAAAGAGGTAACCATTGCATAAAGCAATGCTGAACGCACAGAAGTCAGCAGAGGTCATAGTAGCCGAGAGGTGAAGGACCGAATCAGTAGGAGTCTTGAGTATGACCGAGAAAGGAGGAATGACCGTCTATGGCAGAAAACATTGAAAACAATGGCTATTCGCAAAGAGATAATGCGGAACATGAAGGGTATGTGAAAGCGTCTAGGTCATTCAATCGGATATGGAAAGAAAGAGACAGTGCACAGCCGAGACTTTTGGAAGCGATACTGTATAAAGACAACTTTAACAGAGCGTACAAGAGAGTTAAGGCAAACAAGGGAGCGCCAGGAATTGATGGCATGACCATTGAGGAGGCTCTTCCATATCTAAAGGAACATCAACGAGAGATAACCGACCGCATTTATCGTGGAAAGTATACTCCGTCTCCAGTAAGACGAGTTAAGATTCCCAAACCAGATGGTGGTGTGCGAAAGCTTGGCATACCAACAGTGATAGACCGTACACTTCAACAGGCAATAACCCAACAGTTAGTGCCAATCTATGAACCGCTGTTTGCAGAGGGTAGCTATGGCTATCGTCCGAACAGAAGTGCAAAAGATGCAATACTTAAGGTTAAGGAGTATGCAGAACAAGGCTATACATTTGTTGTAGTCCTTGACTTGTCAAAGTACTTCGATACTCTTAATCACGAAATTCTCATCAATCTTCTCCGAAAGAATGTAAAAGATGAACGTGTAGTACAGTTGATAAAGCGCTATCTGAAAAGCGGTGTAATGGAAAACGGAGTGGTCATTGACACAGAGGAAGGCTCACCACAAGGAAATTTATGCCGAGCTCGGCATAAACCGCCTTATGACGAGATAGATGTTATGCCGAGATACGTTCAGTATTCTTAGATTTTGCCAGTGTTTCTATTTGCGTAACTCGGCATAATAATTCTCTACTTTAAGGAATTTAAAAACTGTAAAAGATCTTTATCTTTGTTCCAGTCAGGAAAATCTCTTTCCTCAGTAACTTTTGGAGCAAGTGCATTTATCGCATCATTTTTCAGACGATTATCAGCTCTCACGTAAACCATCGTCGTAGAAATATCCTCATGCCCGAGGAAATCTCTGATATAGACGATATTGATACCGGCTTCCAACATATGCATTGCTTTTGAATGACGAAACATATGACAATGTACATGTTCTGGGAATGTTGCATCTTTTTGGCGGATCGCATCTACATATTTTTTTATGATATAAGAGATACCATCGCGGTCAATCTTTCGATGATAACGGTTAGTGATCAAAAAATCGGTTCCTACAGCGTATGAACGGTACCGGCTAAGATAGTTTTCGACAAGTTTTGCTGTTGCGTCTGCTATCACGACTGTACGATATTTGTTGCCTTTTCCGTGTAATCTTACGGTTGCAACAGAACCTAACGATATATCGGCTATCGTGATATCGCATAATTCCTGAACTCTGCACCCACTGTCATACAAAAGTGTTAGGATCACCCTGTGTCGGAAACCGGTATGGGAATTAACATCCGGACTGTTTATAAGTGATGACATCTGTTCCACAGTCAGGAAAGATACTTCTTTCGGTGCAGCCTTTTTTGCCCTGATCCCAGAGACATTCTGTAAAGGGGCAATGTACTCGATATGTTCCAACTGTGCATAATCACTGAATGCTTTCAATGCAGCCAGCCGTTGATTTGCTGCAGTTATACCAGCCCCGTTGTTCCGGTACCATTCCAGGAATTCAATCACCAGTTCACGTTTGAAGTCCTTGATATAAAAAGAATTCGGAGAGGTCTCTTTTTCTTCTTTTAAAAACCGAAGGAACAGTTTCAAAGTGTCTCTGTAACTGAGAATGGTATTCCTGGAATAACATCTATGATGCGGCAGATAGTCCGTTAAAAATCCTGTGACCAGACAGGCAAAATCAGTAGAATTCGTGTTCATTGATAACTGCCTCCCTGATCAGATCAGGAAAAGATTCCATCATCCGTTCTTTTATATATGGAAAACGTTCCGCCGTAAGTTTTAGATAATACGCTGTTTCCTCAAAACTTTCATGTCCAAGCATTGTACGCATATATGGAAGATACGCAATCAGGTCTTTTCCTTCATCGCTCCATTTGCGGAGAAGATTTATGCAATAAGTATGGCGGAAGTCATGGATACGGGGACCTTTTCCAGTGTGAGAGATCCCAGCCTGTTCCAGATAGCGCCTGAAATTTTTATATACATTTCCTAAAGTCATCGGTCTTCCCGGAAGCAGCATAAAGAAATATTCATCATCGGATGAATGGACATGGATATTTTCTTTTAATTCCTTGCATTTGTCTGTAAGTAAAGGATGGATGGGGACATACCGCTCTTTATGATTTTTGGCCTCGTGAATAGTGATATATCCTTCTCCGAGGTTGATATCACGGATTCTGGCAAGGCGCAGCTCTGAAACACGCATTCCACTGGTGTACAGGATACGGAAAAAGACCGGCATCACATCAGCACGATACGGGCAGGAATCCGGCACCGACTGACTTTTGTCAACTGCATCAAAAAAACTTTGAAGTTCTTCATCTGTGTAAATATGTGCATCGTATCTGCTCCTTTTCCGGGTGATCCTTTTCGGCGGAATATATGCAGGAATCCCGATATCGTTGAGATATTTGCAGAAAACCCGCATGACACTGATACGGCTCGCCTGATTTGTGACAGTTTCATAAGTCCTTTTTCTGCACCATAGGTCACAAAGCTCTTTAGAGATACGCTTTTCGGAATGATTGTTTTCACATAAAAAGGTGTCAATGCGTCGCAAGGAGCCTGCTTCTGATTCATAAGAGAATCCAAGTGCACGTTTTAATGCTATAAGATCATGGATCTCCTCTTGAAAAATGCTGTTATAGATTTCTTTATCCATGGCAGAATTCCTCCGGTGAAAGCACACATTCGGCCAGTTTCTGCAGATCTGTCTTCAGATAAACAGCCGTTACATCAGAATCAGAGTGCCCAAGGATATCTGTAATGACCGGAAGCGGTGTCTCCATTTCCAGTAGCATGGAGCCGGCAGAATGTCTTAAGGAATGAAAGCCGGAGTGCTTTTTTGTACGCTGGTCGATACCTGCTTTCCTCATGTATCTTACAAGCTGTTGCTGCATATGGTTTTCATTGCCGATAGGATCAAATGGCGGCATATGTTTCAGGAACACCTGATCCGATTCGTAGTACTGAGGTCGCCCATTTTTGATATAATCGATCACCGCCCAGCCTACCGCATCAGGTATTGGCAGAGTTAATAGTTTATGTGTTTTATGCTGTATGAGAGACAGCTTTTTATCTTCCCAGTTAAAGTTTTGGAAACGCAGGTTTTTGATATCTCCAATCCGAAGACCAAGAACACATGCAAGAAGGATCATTGCATAGTCACGTTTTCCGATAGGGCTGTTCCGATCAATGACCGAAAGCATTGCTTTCAGTTCATCAAGTTTCCATGCAGAAGGTATTTTGGCACTTTTGGAAACAGCAGGCATATGGATCTTTTCAGCATAATCAGTGGAGAGTATTCCGATAGAATAAATAAAACGCAGAAAATGTCTGATCCCGCAAACATTCTGTTCTATGGTCTTAAAACTATACCCTGCCAGCGTTTTCAGATAAGAATTGCAAACATCCATAGTGATATTTTCTATAGTTCCAATCTTCCTCTGCTGAAGATAGTCCATAAAAGCCCTGGAAATCCCTTTATAATGTCCGATTGTACTTGCTGACAGTTCCGTAGAATTCAGAAAATCTAAATAATCCGTATATAAATTTAAATAGTACGCATTCAACGTAATAGGATTTTTTGAGGCATAGTATCTTCTGGTAAGCACCTGATGCAAACGGTAATCTTCCAGCATATGCACAACACGGAGCAATTGGACTCTCTGTTGGGAAAGCGTTCCATTATTATATTTCGTAATGAAGCCGTATTGTTTTTCGAGATATTTAAGTCCCCGTTCCATATCGTATTCGGTATTTCCGTACTCTTCCGTAAGAAAGCACTGGATCTTATTCCATTCACCTTCATAAAAGCGGATGGTTGCAGAAGAATAGTTGTTTTCCTGCAACAGTTGTTTTAGTCCTTCTGTAATCATTTCAAGATTCATGAGTTTCTGACTCCTTTCTTTTTTTATGATTACAGAATAACAAAGTGTAGCATTTTTGCTTGTATTATGCCGAGATAAATTTAAAGAAATTCCGTATTTACGCAGATAATCAGCGTTATCTCGTCATAACGTTTATCTCGTCATAAGGTGGAAATCTATCACCATTACTGGCAAATGTCTACCTCAATGAGTTCGACCAGGAGTTCGTGAAAAGAGGTGTTCCATGCATAAGATATGCAGATGACATTGTACTTCTTGCAAAGAGCAAGCGAGCATCAGAGAGACTCTTGGAAAGCAGTACAAAATATCTTGAGGAGAGGCTGAAACTTACAGTCAACCGAGAAAAGAGCCGTACTGTCAGCGTGTTTGCAATCCGAAATTTTAAATTCCTTGGCTTTGCATTAGGAAAGAACGGAAAAGGCATTTATGTCCGAGTTCATCCGAAGTCATGGAAGAAGTTCAAGTCTAGATTGAAGGAGTTATCTTCCCGTAAGCGAAGTCAGTCAATCAAGCCAAGCCTTGAGAAAATCAAAGTATATGCAAGAGGATGGCTTAACTACTACGGAATTGCAAGTATGAAGAACAACATAGATGACATCAACGGATGGCTCTATCACAGAATACGCATGTGCATATGGAAACAGTGGAAGAAACCTAGAACGAAATATAAAAATCTAGTCAAGCTGGGAATCCCAGAACACTATGCGGCAACAATAGCAAACAGTCGCAGGAAGTATTGGTATACCAGCAATAACAAAGCTGTGATTTGGGCGCTGAATAAAGAAAGACTGATAAACAGTGGCTTTTACGATTTAGCCACAGCCTATCAGTCTGTGCACGTCAACTATTGAAAGCGCCGTATACCGAACGGTACGTACGGTGCTGTGAGAGGACGGCGGTTAGTCACCGCCTCCTACTCGATTTTTCCACACTCCCAGACAATTACATGATATAATCAACATACAGAACCCTTACTTAAAACATCTCTAAATGAAAGGAAATCATGTATGAAGAAAAGAAAATCATGTTTTATCTGGCTCTTGTGTATTCTTCTCCTGGTCACAGCTTTACCTGCTGTAGATTTTACAGATGTCCAGGCAGCATCTGTCAGCAGTACTTTCACCGGATGGAAAACCTACGGTGGAAAAAAATACTATTATAAGAATGGCAAAAAGCTGACAGATCTGCACAAAATCGGCAAGTATTATTACTGTTTTGCCGCAGACGGTACTATGCTTACAGGGTGGCACCGTATTCATAATCGTTTCAGGTATTTTGGCAAACAGACCGGAAGAATGCGTATCAATCAGACTGTAAATGGACGAAAGATCAACAGTAAAGGGGTCTGGACTCCTGTTGTTGTACTGGATCCGGGGCATTCTGCTGTCGTTGCCGGTGGTTATGAACCTCTTGGGCCTGGTTCCAGCCAGCTGAAAGAGAAAGATACGTCCGGAACCCAGGGTGTTGCTACAGGAGTGGAGGAATATAAGCTTAACCTGAGCATTGGTCTTCAGCTAAGAACCCTTCTTCAGAAAAGAGGGTTCAAGGTAATAATGACCAGAACCAACAGTAAAGTAGCTCTCAGCTGTATTGACCGCGCAAAAGTGGCAAATAAGGCAAACGCGGATGCGTATATCCGTATCCATGCCAATGGAAGTGATAATTCCTCTATCAGTGGAGCACTGACTATCTGTACAACTAGAAACAGTCCTTATATTTCATCTATGTACAGAAAAAACAAAGCTCTTTCTGAAGCTGTGCTCAATGCATATGTGTCAGCTACAGGATGCAGAAAAGAATACGTCTGGGAAACAGACTCTATGACCGGAAATAACTGGAGCAAAGTTCCGACAACGATTATCGAGATGGGATATATGAGTAATCCTTCCGAAGACCGCCGTATGCAACAGAGTTCTTATCAGAAAAAAATGGTACGGGGAATTGCAAATGGAATTGAGAATTACCTGATCAAATAGCCTTGCTTTTGTGTCGCAGACAGTTTATACTGGACTGAATGGGTATAAAAAATAATTTGGAGGATTTTTCAAATGAAAATTGCAGTAACATATGATAATGGAGAGATTTTTCAGCATTTTGGAAAAACAGAGTCTTTTAAAGTTTATGAAGTGGAAGACAACAAAGTAGTTTCCAGTGAAGTGATCGGTTCTAACGGTACAGGACATGGTGCACTTGCAG
>SKER01002155.1_pt1 | contig 13706 bp, 9 predicted proteins | sample 4826961 | NCBI WGS metagenome assembly SKER01 (sample SAMN11008804, study PRJNA524170) | human gut metagenome | biome: Human fecal sample; material: Feces; isolation source: fecal sample from pouch patient p47 | host: Homo sapiens | place: Israel: Tel-Aviv | collected 2016-11-16 | reverse complement strand
GCCCCGGGCCCACTATCGGTCTGTGGTCGAATCAAGGTCCAATTCCCGTGGCGGGAGATGTGCGCGTGGACGAGAACACCTGCTGGGCGCTGGAGCTCAACGTCAAGGCGCCGGCTCAGGGTCGCGACAAGTGCTTTATCTATACCGAGGAGACCATCATGCTCGACAGCGAGGGCGTTCACTATCTGCATGAAGGCCGCGACAAGATTACGTTCATCGGCTAGAACCTGCCATTCAATGTTTCGCTTTCGTTAACGAAAAAATGACTTTCGGAAACGAATGTAAAACGCGGCTGTGCCAGCATGTGTGGCGCGGCCGCGTTTTTTTGCAGCTTTAACCTGCGGTTCTTTTGGCGACAAAGGTGCAATAACTCTTGCTGACTAAAGAAATACCTGCTGTTTTAATCAAAAACAACAAACGGCACTTTTTCAAAATAGAGTAAAGTACATCCAATCGTGTATACGCCCACACAGCCAACGGGCGTGTAGCTCGAATGCGATGTATGCAGCTCTCGCGCAATACATCGCCCATGTTCTGCATTTAAGGAGGATGGCATGGCTGATTTCAAATTCCATGAGCCCGTTATGGGTCGTCGCGCTTTCGTGGGCGGCTCCCTCGCTGCGAGCTCTCTCGCATTCCTGGCTGCCTGCGGCAAGAAGGGCGGCTCCAGCACTGCTGGCTCCGCTTCCGGCGCAACCTCGGGCAGCATCGTCAACTACTACATCAATAACCCCGTCTGCATCGATCCCTATAACGTCCAGGAGGACCAGGGCACGCAGGTTTCCTTCCAGCTGTTCGATGCGCTGACTAACTTTGACTACGACAAGAACGAGATTGTCGGTCTTGCTGCCGAGTCCTGGGACGCCAGCGATGACGCTACTGAGTTCACCTTCCATCTGCGCAAGGGCGCTAAGTTCCACAACGGTGACGCCGTGGATGCCGAGGCCTTCAAGCGCGCATGGACTCGTGTCGTGTATCCCAAGAGCGCGGTTGCGATGGAGTACACCCCGTCTGAGGTCTCCTACCACCTTTCGCTCGTCGAGGGCTATGACGAGCTCGCCGCTGGCGATACCGACGAGTTTGCCGGTCTTTCCTGCCCAGACGACCTTACGTTTGTGGTCAAGCTGTCTGCTCCTTACGCCGACTTCCCCTTTGTTGCTTCGCACCCGGCACTGGCTCCCGTGCCCGCTGCTGCCGAGGATGACGCCAAGAACTTCTACCTGGCTCCCATCGGCAACGGCCCGTTCCAGATGGACGGTAAGTGGGAGGATGGCCAGGAGATCAACCTCAAGAAGTTCGACGACTACTATGGCAAGAACAAGGCCAAGGTAGACGGCGTTCACTTTACCGTTCAGAAGGACGTCGAGACCGCTTGGAAAGAGTTCCAGGCCGGCAACCTCGACATCTGCGACGTACCCGTGCCGCAGATTGACTCCGCCATCAAGGACCGCGGCGAGTCCAAGGACGGCTATACCATGTCCGACGGCCAGCACATGCTGCTCGGCGGCGAGCCTTCCGTCTACTATCTGGTCTGCAACAACACCGCAGCGCCTTTCGACAACGTTGACGTGCGCCGCGCCGTCTCCATGGCCATCAACCGTGAGGCCATCTGCAAGACTCTCTTCAAGGGCACCCGTACGCCTGCCGACGGCATCATCCCGCCGGGTATCGACGGTTACCAGGAGGGCGCATGGGAGTACTGCAAGTACGACGTTGACGCCGCCAAGGAGTGCCTGGACAAGGCTGGCTATCCCGCAGGCTCCGACGGTTCCCGTGGTCTGAAGCTCACGCTTTCCTACAACCAGGACGGTGGCCACAAGGAGATCATGGAGTCTGTCATCGGCGACCTGGAGAAGGTCGGTCTCGAGGTTGTCTCCGATACTCCCGAGTGGAGTGCTCTGCTTGACCAGTATCAGCAGCTTGACTATCAGTTTGGCCGTCTGGGCTGGATTGCTGACTATCCCATCATGGACAACTTCCTGTATCCGCTGTTCCACTCCGATTCCCTCGGTGGCGACAACCGCTCCGGCTACAGCAACGCCGAGGTTGATAAGGGCATCACCGAGGCTCGCGCCACGGTTGACGATAAGGAGCGTCTGGACAAGATGCATGCAGTCGATAAGATCATCGCTGCCGACTGCCCGGTTATCCCGCTGATGTTCTACTCGCACGTGACCGCCGGTTCCGATCGCGTTAAGTCCTTCTATCTGGACCCGCAGAAGCATGCTTATCTGAATCGCACGGAGCTCAACGCGTAAAAGAGCACACATAAGCCTAAATCTGCTGCTATTACACCTATGGCGCAGATAGCGGCAAAACGATATACTGAGTGTTTGTTTGACGGGGTGTCAATCTTCATCGGTTGACATCCCGTTTAGGTGTATCCACGGTAGGGGAGTTTTTTGTATGGGAAAGTACATCCTCAAGCGTGTGCTCCAATTCATCCCGGTTTTTCTGGGCGTAACGCTTATCCTGTTTGCGCTTCAGAACATCGTTCCGGGAGACCCGATCAAGCTGATTGGTGGCGAGAAGGCGCTCACCCCCGAGGTTGAGCTGCAGCTTCGTGTCAAGTATCACCTTGTTCAGGTTGACGATGAGGGCAACGCAATTCTGGACGAGAACGGCGACCCCGTTCCCGAGACGTTGTGGAACCGCTACGTGTTCTACATGGGCAGCCTGCTTCAGGGCGACCTTGGCAGCTCGTATCAGCGCAAGCTGCCGGTGACGGACATCTTTGCCGCTAAGTATCCGTATACAGCGAAGCTTGCCGTTTGCGCTATCGTCCTCGAGGCGATCATGGGCATCGGCGCCGGCATCATCTCGGCGGTTAAGAGATATTCCTTCTGGGATATCTTGGTCACGTTGGTGACTTCGGTGCTCGTCGCTGTGCCCGCTTTTTGGCTGGGCATGCTGCTCCAGCTGTTCTTTGGCGTGCAGCTGCATGTTCTGCCCATCTCGGGTGCAGGCGGTACGGCATCTCAGTATCAGGATTGGGTGCACTACATCCTTCCCGCGGTGACGCTCGCTTCCGTTTCCACCGCATACTGCGCGCGCATCATGCGTTCGCAGCTTCTGGACGTTATGAACCAGGACTACATCCGTACCGCTAAGGCAAAGGGTCTTTCCAATCGTGCCATCATCTGGAGGCATGCACTCAAGAACGCCCTTATCCCGGTTGTTACATATATTGGTGTCGACTTCGGTGCCATGCTTTCCGGCGCCATCCTCACCGAGACGGTCTTCAACTGGCCTGGTATCGGTTACGAGATGTTCCGTGCCATCAGCAGCCGTGACTGGCCCATCGTTATGGGTGGCGTCACTCTTGTCGTGCTCGTGGTTATGGTCATCAACCTGCTGGTCGACGTAAGCTACGCCTTCCTCGATCCGCGCATTCGCTTCGATTCGTCCAATAAGAACGCCTAAGGGGAGGTACTTCATGAACGATAACAAGACCCCTCAGACGATTGAGGAGGAAAACGAGGCGCTGCTGGAGGAGATTCACCAGAAGTCCGATTCCTCTTCCCCCGCCGCTTCACGCACCCTTTGGGGCGACGCTTTCAAGCGTCTGCGTAAGAACAAGCTCGCCGTTATCTCGGTGATTTGGATTATCTTTGTCATCATCGTGGCTCTTTCGGCCGACCTGTGGGCCAAGCAGTGGCTCGGCTCGCCGACGGCTGCCGACTCCACCACGATGGCACAGAACTCGACGCTTCCGCCTTCGGGCGAGCATCCCTTCGGCACCGACGCCCTCGGTCGCGACATTCTCGTGCGTGTTATCTATGGCGCGCGCATCTCGCTTTCCGTTGGCGTTATGGCAACCGCCATCTCCACGATCATCGGTTTGATCATGGGCGCTCTGGCCGGCTTCTACGGAGGCATCTGGGATACGATCATCATGCGACTGGCCGATATCTTCTTGGCCTTCCCGTATGTTCTGTTCGTGGTCTCGCTCATCGCCGTCCTCGGCCGTTCGTTGACGAACGTGTTCGTGGCCATCGGCATTTTGGGCTGGCCTTCCATCGCCCGTGTGTTCCGTTCCGCGATTCTTACGGTCAAGGAGAACGACTACGTGGACGCGGCTCGCTCCATGGGTGCATCTGACGTTCGCATCATTGCGCGTCACATCTTCCCGAACTCCGTTGCTTCCATCGTCGTGTACGCCACGATGAACATCGGTGGCGCCATCCTTACCGAGTCTTCGCTGTCCTTCTTGGGTATGGGCGTCGTTCCGCCCACGCCTTCCTGGGGTTCGATGATTCAGGACGGTCAGGCCTACCTGCAGACCGCTCCCTGGATGATGATCATGCCTGGTCTCGCCATTCTTTCGACCGTGCTCGCCTTCACCCTGCTGGGCGACGGTCTGCGCGATGCGCTCGACGTCAAGATGAAGGATGCATAAAGTCATGAAGAAGGATACGAAAAACTACGTCGACCTCAAGACGCAGCCCATTCCTGAGGGCCAGCATCTTCTAGAAGTCGATAACCTTAAGATGTACTTCCATACCGAGGACGGTATCGTCCATGCGGTCGATGGCGTTTCCTATACGCTCGACCGCGGCGAGACCCTCGGCGTGGTAGGCGAGTCCGGTTCGGGAAAGTCCGTGACGGCCATGACCATCATGGGCCTCATCCCGATGCCTCCCGGAAAGATTCACGGCGGCTCCGTGAAGTATCGCGGCAAGTCTCTGCTCGATATGAGTGAAGAGGAAATGCAGCACGTTCGCGGCAACGACATCGCTATGATCTTCCAGGACCCCATGACGTCACTCAACCCGGTCTACAAGATCGGTAAGCAGGTGGGCGAGGGTCTTCGTCTGCATCGCGGCTACAGTAAGGAACAGGCGCTTAAGCGTGCTACCGAGCTGCTTGACCTGGTGGGCATCCCCGAGCCCGAGAAGCGCGTGAACGAGTACCCGCATCAGTTCTCGGGCGGTATGCGCCAGCGCGTTATGATCGCTATGGCACTTGCCTGCGACCCCGACATCCTGATCGCCGACGAGCCCACTACGGCTCTCGACGTGACCATTCAGGCACAGATCATCGAGCTCATGCAGGAGATGCAGGAGAAGAACGGCAACGCCATCGTCATGATTACCCATGACCTGGGTGTCGTCGCCGATATCGCCGATAAGATCATGGTTATGTATGCTGGCCGCCCTGTGGAGTTCGGTACTGCCGATCAGATTTTCTATGAGAGCCGCCATCCCTATACCTGGGGTCTTATCCGCTCCATCCCCGAGCAGGTTATCGACGAGAAGAAGCCGCTTACGCCCATTCATGGCAACCCGCCTTCACTCGTCAATCTTCCCACCGGTTGCGCCTTTGCGCCCCGTTGCCCCTATGCTACCGAGCTGTGCCACACCAAGCGTCCCGAGCGCGTGGAGCTCTCCAAGGGTCACTATGCGGCGTGCCATTACGCCTCCGATTCGGAGTTTGCGAAGAAGAATGCTCCTGCCACGTCGCGCACCGGCAATGATGCTATCGCTACGGGCATGGACGATACGATGACGGGAGGCGAGGAGTAGACCATGGCAGATACCACACCCTTGCTCAAGGTCGAGCACCTCTCCAAGGAATTCCCCGCCAATTCCGGCGTGTTTTCCAGCCGCTTTTCCAAGCGCGTTGTTTCGGCTGTCAATGATGTTTCGTTCGAGATCATGCCTGGCGAGACCTTTGGTCTGGTAGGCGAGTCCGGCTGCGGCAAGTCCACGACGGGTCGCACCATCATGCGCCTCAACAAGCCTACGGCTGGCAAGGTGTTCTTCCAGGGTCGCGACATTGCGTCCATGAGCAAAAAAGAGCTCAAGGATATGCGTCGTGATATGCAGTTCATCTTCCAAGATCCGTACGCGAGCCTGAATCCGCGTATGACCATTGGCGAGATTGTCTCTGAGCCCATGACCATCCATGGCATTGGCACCAAGGAAGAGCGTCTTGAGCGCGTTCGCGAGTTGCTTGACGTGGTTGGCCTCAACCCCGAGCATATCAACCGCTATCCGCATGAGTTCTCCGGTGGCCAGCGCCAGCGTGTTGGCATCGCGCGCGCATTCATCCTGCGTCCGAAGCTCATCATCTGCGACGAGCCCGTTTCTGCACTCGACGTCTCCATTCAGGCACAGGTGCTCAACCTTCTCAAGGACCTGCAGAATAAGTTTGGCACCGCTTACCTGTTCATCGCTCACGACCTTTCCGTTGTGCAGCATATCTCCGATCGCGTGGGCGTTATGTACCTGGGTAAGCTTGTCGAGCTTTCCGACTGGAAGCGCCTCTACGCACAGCCGTCCCATCCGTACACGCAGTCGCTGCTCTCTGCAGTGCCTGTTCCGGATCCGGATATCCAGAAGACGCGCAAGCGCATCATTCTTGCCGGCGATCCTCCTTCACCGTTGGATCCTCCTTCGGGTTGTCGTTTCCATACGCGCTGCCCGATTGCTCAGGAGATTTGCTCTCGCGAGCAGCCTGAGTTCAAGGAGTTGGAGCCCGGTCATTTCTGCGCCTGTCACTTTGGTCAGCCGTTCCCCATCAAGGAATCGCACATCGACCTGTAAGCGCCCCTTTTGGCCCGCATGGACGTTTCCATGCGGGCCTTTTTATTTGAGCATGCTGAGATTAAAGGTTGCTATCTCATCTATAGCCATGGGACGAGAGCGCTCGTTTACGGAATTGGGCCAAAGGTCTCTCGTCTTGAGTCGTATGCTATGGGTGCAACAGGCCGTGTCACATATGTGACCGTAGTGTTCCAGGGTCAACTGCCACCGCGCTGTATACGTGCAGGCTTGTGTGCCTGGCAGTTGGATTTCGCTGGAATCATGACAGGAGGAATGACATATGAAAACAGTGGATGTGGTAAAGCGATGTCTGTCTCGCGCCTTTGTGCTGGGGGGGTGCGCTCCTGGCGATTGCCATGTCTGTGCCGGTAGCACCCGCGTTTGCTACTGATACTGCCGCATCTGGCCAGACAACGGCATTGGAGCAGAATCAAAAAACGGCCACCGAGCTTGACGAGAATCTGGAGACGAAAGTTACGCTCTCGTTCCCGGGGAAACGCGAAGCCGAGCCTGCGGATGTTGTGTTCGTTCTTGATAAGTCGGGCGCCTCTGCGCAGAAGGACATCTATAACCAGGCCAAGTCCTTCCTCGAAGAGGTTAAGACAAAGGCTCAGGCCGACGGCTTGGACATCAAGGTTGGCGTTGTCCTCTTTAATAGGGTGGGCAATATTCAGCAGCCGTTGACTGATGTCGTTACAGGTTACAACAACATTCTTGCCGCGATGAACTCCAGCCTTAGCTCGGGCACCAACATGGATGCGGGCCTTCTTGCTGCCAAGAGCATGCTCGATGCTGATGCTGCCGTTAAGGCCGAAAACAAGCACGTGATCCTCATTAGCGACGGTGCCACGTACCTTTACTGCAAGAATGGTGACTATACCAAGCCGTATACGAGGTCGTTCGGAAGCGTTGAGGGTGGCAAGAACTTCATGGGTGGCGTCTGGGAGTGGCAGTCCCGCGAGTACCATACTAACAATGCCTGGAAGAAGTTTTCCGACGGCTCCAACTTTATCTTCTCGCAGGCCATGACCAGTCCTGAGAAGCTCGGTGAGTATCTTGCGTACTATCGCGATCAGTACGAGAATTCCGACAAGAACTGGGCTCAATACGATTACGAGTACACCCCATTGGCGTCTGCAGTCGGAACCTCGAACCCCATTCCCGTCGATGTAACCGCGCCCTGCAACATTGATGTTGCGTTCTGGAGCACGGACGATACCTTCCGGTCGATGGTCAAAGCCGGCTACGATATGAACGTCTATTACCAGAACATCGCTGACTTCGACGGCAAGGTCTTCCTGCAGTACCTCGCCAGGAATTCCAACAACGGCGAGCTCAACACCGATTTCGACAAGCTCAAGGCCAAGCTCATCGACAAGATTGCCGCCGGCTCGACCGTCGAGGATTTTATTGGCAACAACTTTGACTTTGTGAACGATGCCAGCAAGATCAGTCTGAATGTTGCGGGCGAGGACCTTGCACCCGAGAAGATCGACGGGACCACCTATGGCTTTGGCAAGCGTGCGGACGGTACCTATCGTTTCACCCTCAAGTACACGGCAGGGGAGAACGAGAAGCTCGTCTTCACTCTCAATGAGGCAGCGGTGCCTGCTAAGCCGGTTGTCCTTACGTACAGCGAGGTGTTGGTGAACAAGCCTACCGAGGCCGGCACCCATAGCCTCAAGGTCAACGAGAGCGCAACCCTGTACCCCGTTGCCGGCAACGGCGACAAGGGCACGGCGAGCGATTTCCCGGTTCCGACGGTTACCTACACGGTTGCCGCCCCTGAGCAAAAGCCTGAGGAGCCCACGAAGCCTGCGGACACGAAGAAACCGGTTAAAACGGACAAGAAGGGCAACCTCCCCAAGACAGGCGACAGCGCCCTTGCCGCAACGGTGGCGTTCCTAGCCCTCGGCTCCGCCGCTTGCGCCGCTGGCATACATCTCAATCGTCGCCGCAACTAAGTTATAGATTCGAGTGACTATAGCTCATGCGTTTTGAGCCCGCCTTCAACTCGAAGGCGGGCTCTTTGTTTTTGTGATCGCTGCAGGGTGAAGCAACTGAAGATTGATGATCGATGCGCATACCACTTCAACGCAGGTCTGATCCGGGGATTACGCCCTGAGCGATTCCGCAGCCGCGAAGCGGCGAGGACCAGCGAAGGGCGTAATCCCCGGATCAGACCGGACGAGAAGAGACAATTTGCGGCGCTTTCAACCTATCATTCATCATTATCCAAACTTAAATAAGCCACCTGACCTGCGTAAATCGACTTAGCAAAAAACTTTTTAAAAAAGTTCTTGCATCGGCTCCTGGGTCTGGGCTATTATCTTCCTTGTCGCAAGTCGGAGTGGCGGAATTGGCAGACGCGCTAGCTTGAGGTGCTAGTGACCACTTTTCGGTCATGCGGGTTCAAGTCCCGCCTCCGACACCATCAAATCTTCTGAGCCTCCTCGCGGGGCTTTTATTTTACCTATTGGGCGTGTTGCCCATCATGCTGCGGTATCGTGTGTGCCAATGAATGGCTACGAAGGATGCGAGGTGCGTCCGATGGAATCACTGGGAAAAGATGATCTTGCCGAGCTGGCTCGACTGGTCGAGGTGACGAGTGACGCCGTTGCCCTTTGCGCCCAGGATGGCACTATCCTGCATGTCAATCGCCAGATGGCCTCGCTGGCGCTCGACGATCGAGAGCATATCGTGGGGACCGACATCAAGGATCTCCTCTTTAGCAATGCTTTTGAACGTGCGGAGCGACACCAGATGCCGTTTACGCTCGATACGCGCGATTGTAGCCTCATGCTCAAGCTGCCCGATGGCTCCTTTGTTCCCGTGAACGTCCGTGCACTGGAGATTGGACGCGATCTTTTGCCCTTGGGCGCCCATCGCGCCGGTCGCATCCTCGTGGTCATCAAGAGCATGGAGGAGCAGACAGCCCACGATCGCCAGACGCAGCGCCTTCTCTCGGAGCTTCAGGCGGCGAATAAGCGCCTTTCGGGCACGCTTTCGGTCATCTTGTCCGCTATGGGCTCCAAAGACCTTCCAACGCTTCTTGATACCGTGCTCAACAAGCTTTCCGGCGCACTCGATGCGGGTGGCTCCACTATCTACATCGCCGAGAACGGTGGCTTCAAGCTCCGCGGTTTCTCTAAGTCGCTCGCAAATTGCTATGTGCCCGATTTTATTCCCTACGGTGCCGGTATCCCCACCTATGTGCTGCGCCAGTCACGCGCGTGCCGTTTTTACGTTTTGCCTGCTACGAGCGACGATGAGGATCTTGGGCCTGCATCCGGAACCTTTTATGACATGGATGCGCGAACAAATATGCGTCTGAATGTCGAGAACATGCCGGCGTTTAAGACGCTTATCGCCGTGCCGGTCTTTTTTGGTACGCAGGTGCTGGGCGTCATCGAGCTTGGTTGGATGCGCCCGTGTTTCCCGCGCGATTACGACATGCATGTGCTCGAGGTCGTGAGCGATTACCTGTCCATTGAGCTCATGGGGCTGGTGACGAATGCTCGTTCGAAGAGGTCGGATGAGCTGACGCGCTCGCTCAATCGCCTACGCGACATGGTGTATGCGGGGTCGGGAGACCTGCGCGACATGTGGTCCCGTCTGACGTCCGAGATGACGCGCGTGCTCAAGTGCCGCCTCTGCCCGTTGTTCTTCGATCATATGCGCGGCCGCTATGTGCTCGATTTTGATGGCGGGAGCAGAGTGAATCTGCCCGGCGGTATCGATGAGCTCTTTTTCTCGACCGTGGCGCCGGCGGCGTATGTCGATCCGTTGGCCGAGGTCGATGCAAAGATTCACCGAGGCGCCTGGACGTATACAGCAGACGACCTGGTCGATGTCCGCGTAGTCCGTGTGGATGCGAACTCGCGCGCTGGTCGCTGGCTCGCACTCCATGGCCTTCCCAGCCAGGGCGTTTTCTTCGATGCTGGTGCAGATTTTGGCGCTGAGGACGGCGCTGCGGCCGATGATGCTGATGGAGCCGAAGGGTTGATGCTTGTTGAAGAGCGCCCTCACCGCATGTTTTTACTCTTACGCAGCGCCTCGCAAGAGCCAATTGACGACCTTGAGTACGATTACCTGGTGCATTTGGCGCATGATTTTGAGATGTACGTTCAGGGCGCGCGCAAGAAGGAATCTGAGCATCGCATCGCACAGACCCTTCAGGCGGGAATGAGGAGCTCTCTTGCTTCCGTACCGGGGATCACCTCGGACTGCCTGTATTCCTCGGCAACCAAGCAGGCGCTGGTGGGCGGAGATTTCTATACGCTTATCCGTCTTCCCGACGATCGCGTGGTCATGATTTTGGGCGATGTATCGGGTAAAGGCGTCGAGGCAGCTTCGATGTCCGCTTTGGTCAAAACGGCGCTTTCCGCCTATGCCTGGGAGGGTATGGGGCCGCAGCGCATGGCGCGTTCGCTCAACAGCATGCTTATGGGGTTCTCGCGCCTCGAGACGTTTGCGACGATGTTCATTGCAAAGATCGATTTGCGCCAGGGCTACGCGACGTATTGCTCGGCAGGACATCCGCCCTCAATGCTCGTGCATGCTCCGAGCGATGGTGCCCAAGGGGATATTTCTACCGCCGAGATCGAGCTCATGAGCGTGCAGTCTGGTGTTGTCGGTGCATTTGAGACCATGAGCTATGAGGCCGGGTCATTCGAATTCTCGCCGGGGGACATCCTGTTCATGTACACCGATGGCGCTATCGAGGCGCGCGATCCTGCGGGTGATTTCTTTGGCGAGCAACGCTTGCGCGATACGCTTTTACGCGAGGCTTCCTCTGGTGTGGATGGATTGTGCGGGCGCATGCTTTCGGCGCTCGATACGTTTGCCGCCTCGGCGCTGGAGGATGACGTTGCGATGGTGGCGCTGCGCTTCGATATGGGGCGATCTCGCTAGCTGGCTTCTTCTGGGCAGCTCTCTTTCAGATTGATTGTTTAGGGGGTCGATAACCGGGGAACCATGACCGTATGAATGGTTGGAATGACATAACGGTGCTGGCGCCCGCGGGGGATATCGATATCTCCACCGCGCCGGGGCTGCGCAGCCGCATCGATACGCTCATCGCGCTGGGTTCTCCGCGCGTCATCATCAATTGCGAGAATGTCTCGTTTGTCGATTCCACGGGCATCGCCTGTCTGGTTTCGAGCGCGCGGGCCCTTAGCCGCGGCGCGGGCATGCTCTCGATGGTCAACGTATCGTCGAATGTCATGCGCTTCTTGCAGATTGGGCGTCTGACCGAGGCGCTTCACGCCACCCCTTCCGAGCGTCCCGCGGTGCCGGTTCTGGCACCCGATGCGAGCCCTTGCTGGAGTAAGAGCCTACCCATTGTCGAAGGCGTCGAAAACCTGTCTTATTATCGTCACCGAATCGTCGAGATGCTCTCGACGCTTCCCATGTCTGAAGGCGACCGATTTGATTATGCCTTGGCGGTAGGAGAGGCCCTCTCCAATGCATATGATCATGCGGACGGTGCACATGGCTGCACGATGACGGTTGCGGCCTACGATGACCGTGTAGTGACGATTCTGCGCGACTGCGGTTGCGGCTATGAGATTTCCGACGACGACGCCCCGGTGGTTTCCGAGCTGCGAGGACGCGGCATCAGGCTCATGCGCTTGCTAGTGGATAACGTCGAGGTAAGTCGTAGGTGCGATTGTCCCGGCACGCAGGTGCGCCTGGTCAAACTATTCCGCGAGCATGGGCTGTAGGGCTCGAGGGGATAAAGGATGTGGGTGAGTGCTTTATCTCAATGCCGATTCGCAAAGAAAAAGACCGGAGACAATGTCTCCGGTCTTGTCATTCTTGGTGGGCGTTACAAGATTTGAACTTGTGACCTCTTCCGTGTCAGGGAAGCGCTCTCCCCCTGAGCTAAACGCCCGAATTCAGGGTGCGCTGTTCAGCGCGAGGAATAATATACAAAAGGCTTTGGCTTGATGCAAGCGTTATTTTGAAAAAAGTTTTGTAATGTTGGAATAAAGTTCATCTATACCGTATCTACCTGCGCTTTTGATTTATCGGGACGCAGGGGGAAGATCTTGTCCAATGCGCATGTTCTCGAATTTGTCTTTCATGAAGCTGTCGCCATAGCGCGTATCCAGGTAGACATCGATGGGATTTGCGGGAGGAATGCCGTTTGCGCGTGCTCCGGCTCTCAGGAAACACGCGACGGTCATGCCGGCGTCAAGAGCGATAAAGGCAGCGAGGAAAGTGACAACGGCTGCCTGGCGCGCCGTTGTTGGTTCACCGATGCGGTAGAGGAGCTCGGGCAAGATCGCGCGGCACCATACCAGGCCCACAAGGCCCCACATGGCAAGGAAGCGCCAAGCAACCCATTGGGAGATGTGATCGGGCAGCCCCAAGTATGTCCATGACTGCGCATGGGCCAGATGTTCCATGGACCAGCCGGTGAATTGCTCGAGGACGCCGCCGATGGCTGCAGAGATGCAGAAGATCTTCCAAGCGGGCCAATCTCGCGCTTCCCAAAGCAGCGCCGTCAGCAGCACGGCACCGCATCCATAAAGAGGGGAGAACGGGCCCCATACTAGTCCCACGCGGCTTTCGAGCACGCCGAAGACAACGAGGGTATAGACGGTCTCGAGCAGCAGTCCTAAGACAGAGGAGATCAGGAAGATGATGATGTATTGATACAGAGAGGGGGTGCAGGCGTTGAGGTAAGAGGCACGAAGCTCGTTTTTGACTTTACGAATCAGCTTGCGCTGACGCTTGGCGATCTTTGAACGCAGGCGGCGCTTTCCAACTCGCTCGACTTCCGACCAGACGGCGTCGGCATAGACGCTTGCATCGAGTTTTCCCTCGCGCAGGAGATTTTTGAACGAAGATCCGCATCCGCGTGCGTCGTGGTAGCGTTGCACAAGCCAGATGATGCCACGTGCAATGAGATAGACGGCGAGTATGAGGGTGAAGATTTGAAGCAAAGACGTGTCCTGAGCATCGAGTTTGTTTTCCCGCGGACATTTTACCGCTATCAAATTTCTGCATGCGCAAAACTTTTTTGAAAAACTCCTTGCGCCCGCCCGCGGCATCGCGTATATTAATAACCCGCAAGCGGACATGGCTCAGTTGGTAGAGCACAACCTTGCCAAGGTTGGGGTCGCGGGTTCGAGCCCCGTTGTCCGCTCC
>SKER01002152.1_pt1 | contig 13730 bp, 14 predicted proteins | sample 4826961 | NCBI WGS metagenome assembly SKER01 (sample SAMN11008804, study PRJNA524170) | human gut metagenome | biome: Human fecal sample; material: Feces; isolation source: fecal sample from pouch patient p47 | host: Homo sapiens | place: Israel: Tel-Aviv | collected 2016-11-16 | reverse complement strand
ACGCTAAAGGCATTGGTAATTGCCGTGTAAGACGAAACGGTTCGTAGAACTGTTCGCAGTGGTGTATCTATGCAAATTGTGATTCAAACACTCATCAGAAGGGTGCTTGCTCACAAGCCACTGACTTCAGTCAGTGGTGGTTGACTCATGTAATCCCGTGTCATCGGCAAGTTCTTACCCGACGCTCCCTTGGTGATCAGGTACTGGATGACGTCGATGTTGCCGGACTCAAAGGACGCCGCGCAGGCCTGCAGGTAAAGTTCCCACATCCGCACGAAGCGTTCGCCCATCATTTCGGTGACCTTAGCGGTTTGGGCCTGGAAGTTTTGGTCCCAAAGTTCCAGGGTCCGTTGGTAGTGGCGGCGCAGCATTTCCACGTCGGCGATTTGCAAGCCGGCGTCTTCGATGTGGCCGATGATTTCGGTCAAGCCCGGAATGTAGCCACCCGGGAAGATGTATTTGTTGACCCAGGCGTTAAAGGCGCCCCCTTGTTGGCGGGTAATCCCGTGGATCAGGGCGACCCCGTCGTCAACCAGGTAGTTGGCCACGTCCTTGAAGTAGAGACCGAGGTTTTCGGCACCGACGTGTTCAAACATCCCCACCGAGGTGATGTAATCCCACTGGCGATCGCCTAATTCACGGTAGTCGGTCAAGTGGACTTCCGCCACGTCGCTTAAGCCCTCGTCATCGATCTTCTTTTGCACCAGCTTAAATTGCTCTTCGGACAGGGTGACCCCGGTGACCTTGAGACCGTACTCGCGGGCCGCCGTCAGCATCAAGGTCCCCCAGCCACAGCCAATGTCCAAGAGGGTCTTGCCCGGTTGCGGGTGCAGTTTTTGCAAAATGTGGTGAACCTTTGCGATTTGAGCTTGTTCCAAGTCGTCTTGGTTACCCTCTTCAAAGTAGGCACAGGAGTAAGTCATCGTCTTGTCTAGCCACAGGGCGTAGAAGTCGTTGCCGACGTCGTAGTGGCTTTGCACGTCGGACATGGAACTCTTCTTGCTGTGGTTTTGCTTAGGCATGAAGCGGCGCAGCTTGGAGTCGCGCATGAAGCTTTCGGCGCTTTGGTAGGCCGCGTTGATCAGGATCTCGATCACGTTGGCTGGACCCGAGAGCTCGATCTTTTTATCCATAAAGGCTTCCCCCAGGGCTAGTGAGGCGTTGCGCGTTACGTCAGCGACCGGGATCTTCTCGTTAAAGGTAATTGTAATTTCCGGATCCCCATCCCCGTAGGTTGCCGTGGAGTGATCCCAAAAAACCACTTTCACCGGGACGTTCTTAAAAGAGCGGCTCAGTAACGTTTTATAGAACGTCTTTTCTAACATCTGTCCATCATCCTTCTTTCACAATTATATTTGTTAATTATACACCCCGGGTGTCAAGTTTTTATTAAAAGTGCTCACCCTTGCATGAATCGTTTCAGTCGAGGTGCATACCGTCAATCAAACGGAGGTCGACAATGAACTCAAACGGAACCGAGGACCTGCGGGTCCAAAAAACGATCACCGCGATTGATCAGGCCTTTGAGGAGCTGATTTTGACCACCGATTACGAAAAGATCACGGTAGCCGAACTGGCCCGCCGCGCCCGAATCAATAAAAAGACCTTTCACGTTATGGCGGGTTCTTTGCTAAGATAGGGTTATCAACTGGGAAGGGATCTTTGCCATGACAGACTTTTGGAACAAATTTACTAAAAAACAGGAGCTCCGCCGCTTGGTGGTCCTCTTGGTGATCGTGTTGGTCTTATACGAGGCTCGCTCGCTGATGAACACGATCTTGTTGACCTTTATTTTCACCTACTTAATCGTCCACTGGGTCCGCTTGGTCCAACGTTGGATCCCCCGGGTGCCAGTCACCCTGGTGGTCTTGTTGAGCTACTTGCTTTTGATCCTAGGCCTCTTTTACGTGGTCACCGATTACGTGCCGATGTTGGTCAACCAGCTGGTTAAGATGACCAATTCGCTGATTACCTTCTACCAAAGTGCCAACATGCACTGGCTGATGAAGTACCTCAACCAGTTTGTGTCGAGCTCGACGTTGGCCACCCAAGCCCGCCACGGGGTTACCCTAGCCGTGACCACCTTGACCAACTTTGGGACCTTACTGGTAGCGGTGGCGATGTCGGTAATTTTGAGCTTCTTTTACACGATTGAGCTTCGCCAGATGAACGAGTTTTCTAAGACCTTCTTGTCCAGCCAACACCTGAGCTGGTTTTTCAAGGACCTCGATTTCTTCGGTAAGAAGTTCGTCAACACCTTTGGGGTCGTTTTAGAGGCCCAGTTCTTTATCGCCTTAACCAACACCGCTTTGACCATGATCGCCCTGTTCTTCATGAAGATGCCCCAGATCTTTGCCCTCGGCCTCATGGTCTTCATCATGTCCCTGGTGCCGGTGGCCGGGGTCATCATTTCTTTGGTTCCGCTCTCGATGGTCGGGTATTCGGTCGGCGGGATCCGTTACATCGTTTACTTAATCATCGTAATCTTGGTCATCCACATGATTGAATCCTACGTTTTAAACCCCAAGTTCATGTCCAGCCGGACCGAGCTGCCGATCTTTTACACCTTCGTGGTCCTCTTGGTGTCCGAACACCTCTTTGGCGTCTGGGGGTTGATTGTCGGGGTGCCGATCTTCACCTTCCTTTTGGACATCGTGGGGGTTAAGCAGATTCGGGTCCATAATTTACCGACGACCCGGGACAAATAAGACTTGCAACCGGGAGTTAGTTCGATTATTGTTAATCTTGTAAATTAGATTGTTATATAATGTTCGGATTTAACGGGAGGACCCACCGTGTTAACTGATATTGAAATTGCTGATCAAGCCCAACTCACCCCGATTAACGAAATTGCCGCCCAGCTGGGGCTCGATGAAGATGCCATCGAGCAATACGGCAAGTACAAGGCCAAGATTAACTTACCGGTGCAAGCGACGCCGGAAAAGAAGCACAAGCTGGTCTTGGTGACGTCAATTAACCCGACCCCGGCTGGGGAAGGGAAGTCGACCGTCCTGGTGGGCTTGGGGGACGCCCTGTCCTTATTGCACCATCAAACCGTCATCGCCATGCGCGAACCTTCGATGGGGCCAGTCTTTGGCATGAAGGGGGGCGCCACCGGGGGCGGTTACTCCCAAGTCGTGCCGATGGAAGACATTAACCTCCACTTTACCGGGGACTTCCACGCCCTAACCAGCGCCAACAACACCCTGGCCGCTTTGATCGACAACTACCTGATGCGGGGCAATGAACTCGGTTTGGACCCGCGGCGGGTGATCTGGAAGCGGGTCGAAGACGTTAACGACCGCGCCCTGCGTGACGTGGTGACCGGCCTGGGCGGGATCATGCAAGGGGTGCCGCGCCAAACCGGCTTTGACATCACTCCGGCCTCCGAATTGATGGCGATTTTGTGCCTGGCCACCGACCTGAGCGACTTAAAGGCCCGGGTTAGCCGGATCGTGGTCGGCTACACCTACGATAAGGAACCGGTCACGGTGGGCCAACTCGGCTTTGAAGAGGCGGTGACGATCCTCTTAAAGGACGTCATCAAGCCCAACCTGGTCCAAACCCTGGGCCACACCCCGGCGATCGTTCACGGGGGGCCGTTTGCTAACATCGCCCACGGTTGTAACTCGGTCTTGGCCACCAAAACGGCGCTACAATTAGCCGACTACACGGTCACCGAAGCCGGCTTCGGGGCCGACCTGGGGGCCGAAAAGTTCTTGGACATCAAGCGGCCGGTCCTGGGCAAGACCCCGGACGCCGTGGTCATCGTAGCGACTGTCCGCGCCCTCGAATACAATGGGGGCGCCAGCCTTCAAGCATTAAAGGATGAGAACCTGACCGAATTAGAAAACGGCCTGCAAAACCTCAACCGCCACATCGCCAACATGCAACGCTACGGCCTGCCGCTGGTGGTGGCCATCAACCACTTTGCCACCGACACGCCAGCCGAGATTAAGCTGATCGAAGACAACTGCAAGGCCCGCGGGGTCAACGTGGTGGTCGCCGACGCCTGGGCCAAGGGTGGCGCGGGGACGCTCGACTTAGCCAAGGAAGTGGTGGCCCTGGCCGAGCAAGAAGCCAGCTTCACCCCGCTGTACGACTACCAAGCCACGCCAAAGGAAAAGGTTGAAACGATCGCCACCAAGGTCTACGGCGCCGGACGGGTTGCCTTTTCCAAGAAGGCCTTAAACCAGCTCAAGCAGTTTGAAAAGCTGGGCTGGAACGACCTACCGATTTGCATCGCCAAGACCCAGTACTCCTTTACCGACGACCAAACCCAACTGGGGGCACCGGAGGGCTTTACCTTCCACATCCGCGAGTTCGTACCGAAGTTGGGGGCCGGCTTTATCGTCGCTTTAGCTGGTAACATGCTGACGATGCCGGGGCTGCCAAAGGTGCCGGCCGCCGTTAAGATGACGATTGATGCCGAGGGGAAGATAACGGGGTTATTTTAGTAAACAATGGGGTTGGGGGAATGTTTCCCCCAGCCTTTTTTGGTTTCCGGTTACATAGATAACGTGCTCCCCAACCACAGGCCTAGTGGCTAAGTACGGGCGAAGAACGATGCGTGCCGCATCAACCTTCCCCCTAGCTTAGCCCACGGCCTGTCGAGGAGGTTGGTCCGCACTTCTCTAAAATCCGAACAATTATAAAAAGTTAATCTAATCTGGTTCGTGAATTTGCTTGTTTTCGCCCGGGCGGTTTGGTATTCTAAAGACAGTTTGAGAAGGGGGAACAAGCATGAGTAAGATTTCCGTTGTAATGGGGAGCACCTCCGATTGGCCAACCGTCAAGGAAGGGTGCGCCATTCTTGATGAGTTTGGGGTGGCCTACGACAAGCAGGTCATTTCCGCCCACCGGATGCCCCAAGAAATGTTCGACTTTGCCAAGCAAGCCGCCGGCAAGGGGACCAGGGTAATCATCGCCTGCGCCGGGGGGGCCGCCCACCTGCCGGGGATGGTGGCCGCCAACACCCCGCTACCCGTGATCGGGGTGCCGGGGCAGACCAAGGCCCTGGGCGGGATGGACTCCCTGCTTTCGATCGTGCAGATGCCGGCCGGAATTCCGGTGGCCACGACGGCGATCGGGGTGGCCGGGGCTAAGAACGCCGCCCTGCTCGCCCTTGAAATCCTGGGGACGACCGACCCGGCGATCCAAGCACAGATCGTCGCTTACCGTCAGCAAATGCACGACCAGTCCGTGGAAAGCAGTGCCGACCTTGACTAGGGCGGGCTACATTCCCCAGGGGGGGACAATCGGCATCATCGGCGGGGGCCAACTGGGCCAGATGATGGCATTGGACGCTAAGTACGCCGGCATGAAGGTGATTATCCTGGACCCGACGCCCAACTGCCCGGCCGGCCAGTGCGCCGACGACCAGATTGTGGCGCCCTACGAGGACAAGCAAGCGATTGAGGAGCTGGCCAAGCGCGCCGACGTGTTGACCTACGAGTTTGAAAACGTCGACTTGGCGGCCCTAGAAGCGGTCGCCGACCAAGTCGCCATCCCGCAGGGGACCGAACTCTTGCGGATCACCAAGGACCGGATCCGGGAAAAGACCTTCTTACAAGAAGCGGGCCTTTCGACGGCGCCCTTTGCGGCGGTCACTAACCAGGCCGAATTAGAGGCGGCCGTCACCAAGATTGGCTACCCGAGCGTCTTGAAGACCTGCGAAGGGGGCTACGATGGTCACGGTCAAGTCGTCCTGAAAAGCGCCGCGGACCTGGCGAAGTGCACGGATGTCTTGGCGACTGGTAACTGCATCTTAGAGGGCTGGGTTAAATTTGACCTCGAGTGTTCGGTAATGGTGGCCAGAAACGCCAACCAAGAGATTGTTACCTTCCCGGTCAGCGAAAACATCCACCAAAACGAGATCCTGCACCTGTCGATCGTGCCGGCCCGGATCAGCACCGCCCTACAAGAACGGGCCCAGGAGATGGCTAAGCAAATTGCCGAACAACTGGACCTCAAGGGGATCCTAGGGGTGGAGATGTTTGTCGCCCACGACGGTCACATTTACATTAACGAACTAGCCCCGCGCCCGCACAATTCGGGTCACTTTTCGCTTGAGGCCTGCGACTTCTCCCAGTTCGCCATCCACAACCGGGCGATCTGCAACTGGCCGCTACCACAACCAACGTTATTAAAGCCCGCCGTCATGGTGAACGTCTTGGGCCAACACCAGAAGGGCGTTGCCGCTTTAATCAGCCACAAGCCCACCTGGCACTTCCACGATTACGGCAAGGCCGACAGCCGGGTCAACCGTAAGATGGGCCACGTGACCATCCTAACCGACGACTTAGACGCCACCCTAGAAGAAATTGCTGCCACCCACGTTTGGGACGCTTAAAAAGAGAGGAACTAACTGATGATTGATCGTTACACCCGCCCGGAAATGAAGGAAATCTGGAGCGACAAGGCTCGCTACCAATGCTGGTTAGACGTTGAAATTGCCGCCGACGAAGCCTGGAGCAAGCTGGGCCACATTCCGGCCGAAGACGTCGAAAAGATTCGCCAAAACGCCACCTTCACCGTTGAAGGGATCAACGAAATTGAAGCCGTCACCCACCACGATGTGATTGCCTTTACCCGCGACGTTTCCAAGTCCTTGGGGCCGGAACGCAAGTGGGTCCACTACGGGCTGACCTCCACGGACGTCGTCGACACCGCCCAGGGCCTGCAGTTAAAGAAGGTTAACGACATCCTGCGCCAAGACATCCAGGACTTCATGGATATCCTGGCCGACCGGGCCCGCGAATTTAAGTACACCGTCTGCATGGGCCGCACCCACGGGATCCACGCCGAACCAACCACCTTTGGTTTGAAGTTGGCCCGCTGGTACTCGGAAATGAAGCGGAACCAGGAACGCTTCGAGCACGCCGCTAAGGGTGTCGAAGCCGGTAAGATCTCCGGGGCGGTCGGGACCTTTGCCGAAGTCGACCCGCAAGTGGAAGCCTACGTTTGCCAAAAGCTCGGCCTGCGTCCCCAAGAAATCTCCACCCAGGTCCTGCCCCGCGATCTGCACGCCGAATACGTAGCGGCGATCGCCTTAGTCGGCACGGCCCTGGAAAACATGGCCACCGAAGTTCGTTCCCTGCAACGGACCGAAATCCACGAAGTCGAAGAACACTTTGCTAAGGGCCAAAAGGGCTCGTCAGCCATGCCGCACAAGCGGAACCCAATTGGCTCCGAAAACATCTGTGGCTGTGCCCGGGTCCTGCGGGGCAACGTGGTGACCGCCTACGAAGACGTGACCCTCTGGCACGAACGCGACATCTCCCACTCCAGTGCCGAACGGATGATTCTGCCGGACTCCACGGCGCTGTTGGACTACATGCTCCACCGCTTCGGCAAGATCATCAAGAACCTGGACGTCTTCCCGGACCGGATGAAGCACAACATGGACGAAACCCTGGGCTTGATTTACTCCGGCCGGGTACTGCTCAAGCTGGTTAACTCCGGGATGACCCGTGAGGACGCCTACGACCTGATCCAAAAGTACACCGCCAAGTGCTGGGCCGACCACGTTCCGTACCGCCCGCTCTTGGAAGCCGACCCAATCGTGGCTAAGCAACTGACCAAAGAAGACCTCGATGACGCCTTCGACTACCATTGGCACCTGCGCCACGTCGATGACATCTTCCACCGGGTAGGGTTGGACTAATTAGTGAGTGCGACAAACCCATTGAGCCCCCGTTGCCTACGTTAGGCGGCGGAGGCTTTTTGATGATTGCCGTACCTACCCGCTCCCTAGCTTAGCCCACGGCCTGCCAAATGGCTGGGTCGCAACGGCAGCACTGATAACGTGCTCCTAGCCACGAGCCTAGTGCCTAAGTACGGGCAAAGAACGGTGCTGGCGCACCAACCATTTGCCCTAGCTTAGTCATACGGCTCATCGAGAAGGCTAGTCGCACTCCTTTTAAAAAATTAAATTTTTCTTAATTGAAATGATTGTTCCACCCCGCGGCTGATTATATAATAAATGTAACGTTTAAAGTTACATTGAATGATTAATCAAAGGGGAGAGATCATGCAAACATGTCCAAACTGCGGGGCCCAAATGCCCGCCGACACTAAGTTCTGTACCAACTGCGGCGCTCAGCTAGCGGTGGCCGAAGCCAAACCAGCAGCGGCGCCGCAATCAACCGCCCCAACGACGAAAGAGGAGGCGCCACAAGCGACGCCGAACGTCTGCCCAATCTGTGGCGAACCCTACGAGGAGGGGACCAAGTTCTGCACTAACTGCGGTCAACCGCTGACCGCAGAGAAAAAGGAACCGGGGGTGGCGGCGAACGCGATGAACACCGCTAGTGCCGCCGTCAAAAACGTCGATACCGACCGACTCAAGGCCGGGGCGGTGGGCTACTGGAGCTGGCTGTGGGGGTCGGTGAAGGCGCCAACCAAGGTGGTGCAACCGAAGTTTAAGTACACCGGGGTCCTAACGATTGTCGGCGAAACGTTGTTGGCAATGTTAGCGATCCTCGCCGTTCTAACGCGGGCGCTTCACGCGGCCACCTCGGCGTTTGGGGGTTCCTGGTTTGACGCCCTTGCCATGATCAATGGGCACACGGGCACCGGAGCAGCCTCGACCACGCCGTCCGCAACTGGCCTTTTGTTCCGGGGCTGGCTGTTTGCGATCGTCGCCGCACTGTTGATGATCGCCTGCGCCTACCTCTTGCAACGGGTCAGCCAACGGGAGCCGGAAAACGATTTTTGGGTCTTTACCAACCAGGTGGTGCACGAAACAAACCTGATCGCCTTCTTTAACCTGGCCCTGTTAGTGATCGCGCTCCTGTTTACCTACACCACGGTGGTTATCTTCATGGTGATCTTGTTCAGCTTGGACCTGAGTTTGCTGACGGTCTCGCTGTACCGGGCGGTCTTGCGTAGCGATCACGGGGCCGGCAGCCTCGATCCGGTGTACGCCGGTCTAATTTTAGCGATGGCAATTGGCCTGATTTACATGCTGTTCTCCTTCTTGGTGGGGCAAGAACTGGTGGCCTCCGCTTTGAAATCGTTCGGCAACTTTATGGATAGTCTATTTTAGGAGGTTGGATCATGGCATCAAAGTTTTGTCCCAATTGTGGGCACGAATTAAAGCCCGGCGCCCGTTTTTGTCCGAACTGTGGCTACCGGCTGCGGACGGCTACGGAACCGACACCGAGCTCAGCTAGTCAAGCACCCGAGTCTAAGGTCCCCGAACAGCGCCCAACTGAAGTTGCTTCGGCCAACCCCGTAGCTTCCACGCGGCCCAGCCAACCAAGTGCGGCGCCGCAATCAACCGCTCCGGCGGCTAAGCAAGCAGCGGGTGCACCAACGCCAGCCCGGGCTCAGCGCCGGCAGCGCCCCCAGGGTAAGACCCGCAAGCCGCTGTGGATCGGCGTCGGGGTGGTGGCGGTCGTCTTGATCGGGGGTTACGCCGTCGGGAGTAGCTACTACTCCCGGCAAAACCAGCTCAACCGGGCGATCAGCGCCCTTTCGTCAACCAAAGAGGATGCCTCACCCTACTTGGTCAGCGCCAACACCAGCCTGAAGGTCACCAAGGACAACGCAAAGCCGCTACAACGCTACTTTGCCGGTCACGCCAGCGAACTCAGCTCCCTGAAGCAGACCTTCTTAACTAGCGACACCTACGGCAGCTACCGCTATGTGCGCTCCGGCAGTCACTGGCTGATCTTCCCGCGCTACCAAATTTCCTTTACGCCGGCCTACGCCGAGTTAATGACTAACCACGAGGGAGTTACGGTGAAGATGGGTGGTAAACAGGTCGCCACGCTTAGCGCCAATGATCAGTCCAGCCGCTCTTATTACTCCAGCTTCAGCAACGACGCCCAAATTGCCTACACCCACAAGGTTGGGCCGGACGTGCCGGGGGACTACTCCTTTACGGCCAGCGGGACGGTGAGCGGTCGCAAGATCACGGCTAAGGCCAACGCCACCCTGACGCCGGGGAGCACGACAACCGTCGACGTCGGGTTGTCGACTTTGACCTTCACCGTGGTTGGACCGAGCGGGGCGACGGTTTACGTTGGCGGCGATAAGGCCGGCACGATTGGCGACAGCGGTAGCCTGGAACTCAAGGACTACCCGGTGAGCGGTAACACCAGCGTTTACTTGACCGTTAACGCCAGTGGCAAGACCTACGAATCCAAGCACGCCACGATCGGCAAGGACCTCGATTACGACAACCAGATCGCCCCGACCTTCACCGGGATGATTTCTAAGGATGACGCCGACACCCTGATGAAGGACGTCTACTCAGAGGCCATGACCGTCCGTGACAGCACCGATGATAGTACCCTGGCCGATTACTTCAAGGACGGTGCTAGCAACGAGTACTACCAGCAGTTAATCAAGATGGCCAATGGTTACAGCGGCAACGATTCGAATGATAGCTACGATTACGAGGCCCGGGTTAACTCGGTCGCCCCGGCCGGTGATAACCAAACCACCGTTAACTACGACGTCACTTACACCTTCGACTTTGAAGACGGCAGCACCAAGACCCAGGTCTTCCGCTACAACGGGACCATCGTCAAGGACGGCAGCGACTACAAGGTTGTTTCCCTGGGGGACGCCAAGAAGGTGAGTGAAAAGACCGCCAATGATTAATGAAAAATGGGAGCGGGAAACGACGATGTTTCCTACTCCCATTTTGTATTTTTGGCTGTTAGACAGATAACGTGCTCCCCAACCACGGGCCTAGTGCCTAAGTACGGGCAAAGAACGCCGTCGAGGGCGCCAACCATTTGCCCTAGCTTAGTCATACGGCCCGTTGAGGAGGTTGGTCCACACTTCCTTATTTAATTAATCCTAATTTCGCCTTCAACCTCAAGATCCGGGTGACCGATTGATTGAGTTGGTGGACCGAAATCGTGCCGTTAGCCACCGCCTGCTTAATGGCGGGGATGTCGGTACGGTAGTCATTGGTCAAGAGCATGTCGTTGCCAGCTTCGACGGCTAAGACGGCGACGTTTTGGTTAGTCTGCTTAGCGTATTCTTTGATGGCGTCCATCGCCAGGTCGTCGGTGATGATGACCCCCTTGAAGTGGAGGTCGCGCCGCAGTAGCTGGTGGACCGGCTTGGACAGTGAGGCCGGCGCATTCGGGTCGACGGCCGTCATTGTGATGTGAGAAACCAAGACGCTATCGGTGCCGGCCTTGATCCCGGCTTCAAAGGGCAAGAAGTCCTGCTGCTGGTAGGTGGCCAGGGGCTGGGAACTGCTGCCGGTGCCGGTGTGGGTGTCCGGGGCGGCACCGTAGCCCGGAAAGTGCTTTAAGGTGGCGGCCACCCCCTGGGCTTGGATCGCCTTGACGACCTTGGGGATCACCTTAGCGGTTTGCTTGGCGTTAAGCCCGAGAGTCCGGTCGTAAATGAAACTGGTCGGGTCGCTGGTGACGTCGGCGACCGGGGCGAAGTTCCAATTGATCCCCAGTGCCTTGAGGTCCTTGGCGCTTTGGGTGGTGTTTTTGATTAACCCGGCAACGCCCTGCTGTTTAAGCAGGTCCATGGGCGACGGGTAGTCGTGGCCGGTCAGCTTTGGGTTGGCGGACAGGCGCGAAACGCTGCCCCCCTCCTGGTCGGTGGCGATCAAGAGCGGGATCCGGCTGGCCTTTTATTCCGCCTTGAGCTTAGCAATCGCCTGGGCGCGGGTCTGGTCGGTCAAGTCGCTGGCAAACAGGACCCAGCCGCCGAGGTGGTAGGCTTATTCGTCCTGGATGGCCGTTTGTTCGTCGGGCGCCGGGCTAATGAAGAGCTGGCCGATTTTTTCATCCAGGCTCATGCGCTTAACTTGGCGGGCAATGGCCTGGTCCTGCTTACCGCTGGCCTGGGCAGTGTGCCACGCCCCGAACGTAGCGGTGACGGCGACGGTTAGGGCAACGCCAATCCAAAACTTACTTCTCATCTGATAACTCCCCCTTGTGTGGTCATGATACCACGGGGAAGGGGTGGGGGCTAGTCTGGCAGGTCCACGCCCTTAAAGAGGGTGTAGCCATCGTCGGCCATGATGGTCGAACCGTTGATGGCGCTCGCCTCTGGCAGGGTGGCCAGGTAGATGGCCCCGGCGATTTCTTCTGGTTGGATGATCCGGCCCTTCATGTGGAGGGTGGCGCCGTATTGCTTGGCGTTACCGGGGATCATCCCGGTTTCAACCCAACCCGGGGCCACGGAAACGACCCGGACCCCGTGGGGTGCCAGTTCACGGGCCACGGAAGCCGTCGCCATCCGGCCCCCACCCTTGCTGGCCATGTAACCGATCGATTCGAAGTTGGCCATCAAGCCGTCGATCGAGCCGACGTTGACGATCACCCCGCTGCCCTGCTTGACCATCTGGGCGCCGGCCTTTTGATCAACGATGATCGTCCCCATCAAGTTGACGTCTAAGACCTTGTGGATGTTATCAAGGTCGGCTTCGACAAAGGGGGTGTGGTTACCCAAGATCCCGGTCACGTTGGCCACCACGTCTAGCTGACCGTATTGGTCCACCAGTTGGGCGATGATTTCTTCCACCCGCTTGGCGTCGGTGACGTCGCCTTCCTTAAAGGTGTAATCACCGAGCGCTTGCAGTTCCGCGGTGTGGCCACCATCCTTAAAACTAAGGGCGGTCACGGCAAAGCCTTCGTTTAAAAACTTCTTGACGGTGGCCAAGCCGATCCCGCTGGTCCCACCGGTGACGAGTGCAGTTTTAGTCATGATGATTCCTCCAATCAAATTCAATCATTCACAATGGTTTATAGGTATAATGTTAATTGAGAACGCTTAAGTTGGTAAGTAGGCACTTTGAAGTGCGCAAGGTACCTATAAGTAGGAAATGGGGGATTCACGTGGAAGAAGTACGCTATCATTTTGGGGCCAGCCTGGTCCTCTCGATCATTAGTGGCAAGTGGAAACCGCCGATCATTTGCGAGCTGGATGAAGGGGCGCACCGTTACAACGAATTGCACGAGCAACTCAACCAACATAATGCCCACCCCATCAGCCAAAAGGGCTTAACCGAACAGCTTCGTCAACTGGAAGAGGACTTGATCGTCACCCGAACCAGCTATAACACGGTGCCGCCTAAGGTGGCCTATTCCCTGACGCCGTACGGGAGCCGCCTGCACCAGTTCCTAGTTGAAATGACCAAGTTGGGTGAGGAATTGGCCCCGCACCTGGCCAAGGCGGGCGCCCCAATTGAGTTTGACTACCACTACCAGGAAATGATTCACCACTAGAAGCCGAATGAGAGAGTGAGTGGGAAATAACCTACTCGGCCTGCTAGACACTAGGTCTGCAGTTATTTACCACGTTTTCTGTCTAACATTCGTGAATACAACAAGAGGCTGGGAGAAAATCGTGTTTTCTCCCAGCCCTTTTTTTAAAACCGTTAAATAGATGATTAACGAACTAGAAATCGTTATCTTAAACCGTTTTACCCCCTCCTTATGATTAAACACGAACATTAAAGTGATAATTCCATTAAAATGGCGTCAATTTGTTGACGAGTGATGATAAAACTTGTTATTCTATGGTCACAATTTAGCGAATTTATCGCCGAAGATAATAATTATTGTTCGCGTTTTACTGAAAGGGAGTCACCACGAAAATGGAAGAGAAGCTATTGTACGCCGGGAAGGCAAAGGAAATGTGGACCACCGAAGATGAGGACCAACTGCGGGTGGTGTACTTAGATCAAGCCACCCAGTTGAACGGGAAACAAAAGGAACACTTTGCTGGCAAGGGGGCCG
>SKER01002150.1_pt1 | contig 13738 bp, 9 predicted proteins | sample 4826961 | NCBI WGS metagenome assembly SKER01 (sample SAMN11008804, study PRJNA524170) | human gut metagenome | biome: Human fecal sample; material: Feces; isolation source: fecal sample from pouch patient p47 | host: Homo sapiens | place: Israel: Tel-Aviv | collected 2016-11-16 | reverse complement strand
ATATACTTCTTTTTTGTTCTCTATCATCTTATTGATAATGTTTTTTAATTCTTCATCCATTTTATTTTCTGTATAATTTTTCATCAAATATCTAAATGGTTGAACATCAAAAAATTCTGGTTGCGGTAATTGTATTCCTGTACAAAAAACAAGTACAGCATCTTGATTTCTTTTTCTAAATTTAATAGCAGCTGTAATACCATCAATTTCGCCCATCTGCATGTCTAAAAAAACCAGATCAAATTCCAACTCCAAATCACCTATAAACTCTTCCCCCGAATAATATTTACAAATTGAGCTTCTTTCAGATTTTCCCAAGACCTCTTTTATTTTTTTTTCCAAATATTCAGTATATGCTATGTCATCATCACAGATTGCTATTCTATACATCTGGTGCTTCCTCTCTTATTTTTTAATGCTTTTTTACAGCTTATATTATAAAATAATTTAAAGAATTATCAACCTATTACCTTCTGATGATCCTGTTATCTCTTATTCTAATTCCTTTTTTAATCAACAATTATACGTCAAATTATATCATTGCTCAAAATATCGGTTAATAGCTCATTATATAAGACAATAAAGTCAAAAATAAAATTATATAATATTTAGACAAAGATAGCCCTAATAAAATCCAGAAGCGGATAGAAAATCTTGAATCTGAACAAGCTACTACTGTCCGGGAAAAACAGGAATTGCAGAAAAAGCAAAGACACTGAATATCATCCGACAGAATTTCACAGCACTGCTTAATGCTCCAGAGATACAAATTCCCATATCAGGAAAAGAGCCCACTCTCTAATAAGAAGAGGTACATACTTAGCGGACCTCTTCCTTTCCATCTAATCTATTTTTGCACTACCCTATCATACTTGCGCCAGGAAGCAGTACAAGCATACTTATTTCTATCAAAAAAGAAAAAGAGCATATGGATTTGACTCCATACACCCTATGATTGTAATCTTCATCTTTTCATAGAAAAAAGATCCTCGCAAGGTAGAAGGTTAACAAACCTTGTCCTTACAGGGATCCTTTCAATTACTACTGAAGATGCCGAAATGTGGTATTAACCGACAGCTCTTTCATATCTTAATCAATATTTACCAATCAAATCAATCTGTCAAAAGAATAAACCATTCAGAACTTGACAATTCATCCGCTACCTGAACAATCGATGCTCCATCATTAGTACTATTATTCAGCACACCCAAATATAATCCACTCCATCTGTTTTGAATCTTATATTTCCCATCAGACGTAGTAGTAATCTTCCATTGCTGATTCCAACCACCGTTATATTCATACTGAACTACTTGTGCATTTTCATTTTGAGAAAGACCGCAAACATCTAAAACTTTACCACTGTTCTTATTTACAATTTTATAATAGCTACTGTCTACCTTTTCAAATATCCACTTTTGGCTGTCCCACTGGTCATAAGTATATTGTTCTACCTGCGCATTATTGTCTTGTGATCCAGTTGCAATATTAACCGATTTTTGGCTATTGATATTCATCATTTCATATGAACAATCAGTATTCAAGTAATCCGGAGCTAATTTAAATGCATTTAAAGCATTTGTGAAATGCAACTTATTATTCCCAACTAATTCTGTAGCTCCCAATGTATAACCATCTGGTACAACAGACGAATTTAATTCTGGTTCCCAATAGAATACTCCTATTCCTTTATTGTTAGGAACCGATTTAACAGCGTTAATTTCTTTTCTTAACAGTTCATATGTTCCTTGTGAATTACTTTCGAGCTCACCGGTTTCACAAATCATCACATCTTTACCATACTGTGATGCCATTTTATTCAAATTATACGCAACATTTTCTATACAATCTCCATCATAACTCGAAGTCCAATACGGATAGTATGACATACCTATCACATCTGTTTTTCCACCGCATTTCGTGATAAAGTTTTCAAAAAACCATGCGAAATGGCTTATCCCACTTCCATGCGTAAGATGTGTAACTACCTTTGAATTAGGACTTATCGATTTCACCGCATCATATCCGCTATTCAGATATTTCGTTAATTGAGTAAAATCATTTGACTGATTACTTCCAGTCGGATACAACATACCATAACTAACTTCATTTCCAACCTGTACCCACTCTGGATAAATATCCTCATCTGCTAGCTCAGTCATTATATATCTTGTATAATCATATACATACTTTTCCAGCTCACTAGTCGATGCATTTTTCCATTCTGATGGAACATCTTGAATCAATGGATCTGCAAAATGATCACTATAGTGAAATACAACCATTATCTTCAAACCTAGCTCTTTTGCTCTTTTTGCTGTATATAAAAGTCCCTGAGTATCCGCGTAACCAAGCATACAATTTGTACCATCAGGTTTAGTCCAATAGAAATTCTCAGGTGGTTTTACAAAAACTCTAAGTCTTACAGCATTTACACCCTTTTCTTTTAACAACTCAAGAGCATCTCTTGTATTTCCATTGTCATCCACCCATTCAACGCCTTGTGATTCAAGCTGTGATAAAAAACCTATATCTGCACCATAAATCATTTCATTTTCTGACAAATTATCAGCCGCTTGTACGGGAATTGATGGTATTGACAACACTATGCATAAACAAATCATCATTAAAATAGCTATACTGCATCTTCTGCTACTCTTTTTCATCACCGTTTACCTCCCAATATCTATGCATACCTCGACGTCATCGTCCGTCCACAGTCGAAGGACCGCAGATTCTTTCAAATTTGAATCCTTCCATCTAACCACAGCTAATGCACTTCCTTCAAAAGTTGTTACTGTATCTGAGAAATAATCTTCTTCGCTTGAAGGATTGGCTGTACCAAATCCCTCTAGCACACCATTCCCCGTAACCTTAGCATGAATTATTCTCCTCTGTGTTTCTTGTGGGTTACAAACACCATGTTCATCTTCTAACCACACTTTTACGTATGCTACATCCCGTTCATTCTCGGTAACACGACAAGCCTTTAGCCTTTTTACCGAATCAGCAGTGACAAGTTCATACTTTCCAATCTCTTTCCCTGACTCATATGCTATTGCCTTTAAAGTCCCTGACTCATATGCAACTTCATATGTTGCTGTGTAATGGGATTTTTTTCCAGCTGGCTTCCTACCAAGAGATTTACCATTTAAAAACAATTCTACTTCATCTCCTGATGAATATACATCAACACTGGCCTTTTCTCCTTCATGCCCTTTCCAAGTCCAGCTACTGATATTATCTTTAAACATCCATGCGGTTTTGCTTGCTGTCTGTCCCCTATGCTCCATACGTTCTACCGCAATGTATGGCTGATTTGTTAATCCATATACAATCTCCCGGAAATAACTAATTGGTCTGCGATTTCCAATTAAGTCTATATCTCCAATATAACCCAGTCTTTCTGGATAAATGCTTGTAAAATTCTCTTTTCCATCATAATGGAAAATCCCTACTCCTGCTTCGCCGATATAGTCATAACCTGTCCAGGTAAAATCGCCAATAACATGTGGATATTTTGTAACTTTCTCCCAAAGATTTTCAATATCCGCTGGATATGTTTCTGTCCCAAGTACCGTTTTTCCCGGATGCAGCTCATGCTCAAGTTCATACCTTCCGCTCAAATAATTAAGTCCGGTGATATCACAACTCTGGGCACATTCTTCCAGGGCCTCTGTAACAAGTGGATGCTTTGCAAAAAACTCGCCCTTTTCTCCAGACATAAGACTCATAAAGCTATTGAGAGCATTACTTCCCCCACCACTTCCATTGCCTTGTGTGTCCATTCCAAACTTTTCAATGACTTCCTTCATAATAATCTTGAGTCGTTTTCCAGCACAATTCAATCCATTTAAAGCATTTGTAGTAAATCTTGTGGCATCTAGTTCATGAAATCTATTGCACAAAGAACGATTAATCCATGATCCCTGTTTTGTTCCTGCTTCCTGTATCTCATTTCCTACAGAATAAATAACTACCGATGGATGATTATAATCCTTGTCTACCATGTGGTGAATCCATTTTGGCGCTTCCTCTTTGAAAATATCTGAAAAATCATAGGTGTTTTTACCTCGATTCCACATGTCGGTCAACTCATCCATCACAAGCATTCCTAAATGATCGCAAGCATCAAGCATTGCTCTGCTCATAGGATGATGCGAACTTCTTATCGCATTGAACCCTGCCTCTTTTAGTCTTTTACACCGGTACCACTCCGCTTCTGGGAATGTCTCTGCTCCTATCACACCATTATCATGATGAATGCAGGTTCCTCTTAAATTCACTGTTTCCCCATTGATCTGAAATCCATTAACTGGATCAAGTGTAAGCGTCCTAATGCCGAAATCCACTGTATATTCATCACATATTTCGTCCCCTATATATGTTTTGACACAGCACTGATATAAATTCGGATGATCTGTACTCCATTTTTTCGGACATTTTACAGGAATCTGTACTCTTACAGTTTCTTTTCTTTCAGAATAAAATACAATATTCTGTTTTTCTGTTACAACTGTTTTTCCCTCAAATATCAGTTCAACATAGCATTTTGCTTCTATGCTACATTCTTTTGTATTCTTTACGTTGGCACAAACTTCCACAACTGCTACATCATCATTTACAGATAACGTAGTTATTTTCATCTCATCATGTGGAATATAGACACCTTTCCCTGTCCATAAATTCACATCACGATAAATTCCAGAACCCGTATACCATCTGCTATTTGGCTGGTTACTGTTATCTACATCAATTTTTATCAAATTTTCCTGTCCATAACAAATCCATGGCTTTAAGTCTACGGAGAAGCCCATATATCCATTTCTATTTACAGTTGCAAGGGCCCCATTTATCCAAACTCTTGCTGTTCCGTAAATTCCTTCAAACTCTAACACCACATCCTGGTTTTTCCATTCTTCTGGTGCTAAAAATGATTTTTCATAAGTATAAACTCCCCCAGGATAAAAGCCGCTCTGTGCACCTGCCGGACACTCTTTATCTCTTTTTTCACGAATCATAGCATCATATGGAAGTGTAACAATTATTTTATTGTCATCACCATAAAAAGCCTTTAATCTGTCATCCTGATCTACTTTTTCAAATGTCCAGCGATCATTAAATTTCTGACACTGCATACTTTGTTCCTCTTTCTATTTTAATTATTCGCTTCTCTTTCCATGTCTATTCTCTTATTTTCTTTTTCTACTGTCATAAGTCCTAAAAGAACAGTGATTACAACTCCAAGGATTACAGGAATTGTAATATACATACTGAAGATCATATTAATTGCTCCACTTGTCTGAGTTACTGCTGTTCCAACATAGCCGGATACATTTAACAACCAGCCAACTGCTGCTGTTCCTATACCACCACCAACTTTTACTCCAAGTGATGAGCAGCTAAACATCATACCATCAATATGTACACCTTTTGTACGATATGTATATCCACTGATTTCTGCAATCAATGCATTTAATGTACCTGACATTGTTCCTGCAAAAGTTCCTTTTAAGAACATAAACAGAAGCATCATTGGCAGATTCTTCTGCATTGCAAAGAAGATTAAGAAAATACCTAAAATATCACTAATGACATATCCCCAGAAGTTAACTTTCTGCATACTTCCAGTCTTCTTTACTAATATAGGTGTAAAAATCAATGCAATAATAACTGGGAACATCTTCATCATTGAGAATAAGCCCAGTAATGAACCATCACCAAGTACCTGTTTCATAAAGTAAACAGCTGAACCTGTTGTTAAGTTACTCATAAAATAATATACAATATAGATTGCTACTATTAAAATATAATACTTATTGCTAAAAAGAAGTTTTAAAGATTCCCCAAAACTAATCTTATCATCCTGTGTCTTAGACTCTACTTCAACTACAATGTTTTCATCTTCTGGTAATTCTTTTACACAAAGACAACTAATGGTATTTACTACAAGACCAATTGTTCCACAAATAATCGCAACCATTCTCCATCCGGCAGCTCCACCGCCAAATGCTTCTACTCCATTAGTTACTGCAAATCCCATTACAATATTTGTTGCAACAGCAAACATAAAACGAATGGAACCAAGCTGAACACGCTCATTCTTATTTCTAGTAATGAGTGCTGATAATGCTGAGTATGCAATTCCATTTGCTGTATAGAATATAGCATTCAATGCTGTATAAAAAGCAAAGAAATAGGCATATTGTGCTGTTGTTCCAAGCCCACCCGGAATAGAAAATAGCAATACCAAGCATAATGATACACCGATTTGAGCGTATAACATCCACGGTCTTGCTTTTCCTAGTTTTGATTTCGTACGGTCAATCAAGTTACCAAATATAACATCTGAAATTCCATCTAAAAATTTAGATACTAACATCAATGTTCCGATGATTCCTGTGTTTAATCCCATTGTATCTGACAGATACAAAAGCACAAAACTGGATACTAATCCATAACTTGTGTTTGAAGCTAAATCGCCTGCTCCATAGGCTATCTTTTGATACCATTTCAAGTATTTCTTTTCTGTTTCACGCATTACTTTGTAACCTCCTTATTCCTCGGCACAATTATTTTTCATTTCATAAACGCTTATGTTTTTATAATATTACTTTAATAAATTATGTCTTATAATACTACAACATATATGATAGAATATATTTAAATTTTTATCATATTCGTGAATGAAAGGGAGGACTTGTTGAAATGGCTTCATCCTATACAGTTAATAATATTATCGAACAGGATAATTTAAATAGTGGTATTAACTCCTATATCAAGATACTGACACCTATTCAGTTCACTCTCGAAACATGTTGTCAGTCGGATGATAATGCTTATCTCAATTTCTTGATGACATCACCACGTGAAAATACTTTTTATCATTTTCAAACCAAAAAAGAAATTCACCAATTTAATAACCGAGCCCCACATATCCACGACTTCTATGAATTATTAATTGTTTTAGACGGAGAAATCCACCAGCAGATAGAACAATCTGACCTAGTATTTCATAGTGGAAACTGTTGCTTGATGAACCATAATATCGTCCATAAAGAAGTCTTTTCTTCAGATGCAACACTCTTATTTATAGGTATGTCAAAAGAACTTGTAAAACAACTGTCTGATGATGAACAAAAAGTATATTTTCCAGATATCGAAATGCCAGGAATAAATCCTATATTAAAGTTTCTTACAGACAACCTAGATAATCCTGATACGAAAGAATATTTAGATTTTCTTCCCGCACTTAATAATAAAGACTGGCATCACACTCTTCACGCAATTACTGACAATATTTTACGTGCAATTATGTTTCCAAAACTCGGTTCCACTTATATTATAAAGGGGATGCTTTTAGAATTATTTGACTATCTGGCAGATCCTACACATTTTCACTTTACACCGGTTCACGTAGAAGCTGACAATGATTTTATATTATTTTCTCATATTTGCCATTTATTAGAAGATACAGATGGAAGAATCTCTCGCTCCGAATTGGAACAAATATTAAACTATAGTGGCAATTATCTGAACACCATTGTTAAAAAATATACCCACAAATGTCTGTTTGATTATGGGCAAACTTTCTGTATGAAAAAAGCTGCTACATTACTAAAAGAAACAACTTCCTCTATTTCAGAAATTATGGAAGAATTACATTTTACTAATACAACTCATTTTTATAAATGTTTCAAAGAACACTATCATATGACTCCAAATCAATTTAGAATCTCTAGCAAAAACAAACATTGAAAATAAGCCTGGTAAATGATCTTTTAAAATCATCTACCAGGTCTTTTATTTCTCTTTATCTTACACCCCGATCAGCCTCTCTCCAGCTTATCTTTTCCAGCTACCGCTTGCTGTTGCTTCTGCTGTCCCAGTTTTCTATCTACTTTTCCATCATCTTTAACCAAAACAAAACCACATTCGAGACATCTAGATTTCTCCTTTTCTCATTTCATTTTATATCACAATTAAATTTGATACGAATTGCAACTAAAACCGAGCTCGTTCCTACACTGTTCCAGTTCTGCATACTCTGGCATCGTATGATTAACTTCAGCATGATAATATCCTTGCATCATAACCGGAGTATTGTACAATGCTGCTGTCAGATTCTTCATTTCACTTTCTACAAGCTCTTTTTTCTGAGTTTTAAGCATACGGTAATAATACTGAGAAGAAATATTCCGCTGCAAAGTACGGACGCTCCAAGTCTGTTCTACTACTTCTTTCTCATACCAGTCTCGAGCTTTCTCATCTTTAACTTGTAATAATGCTGCATAATGCGACCAAGACAGTAATCCAACAGATTTTCCAGACGATGTCTGGAAAATTTCAGGGTAGGTCTTATGGAAAGAATAAAAGCTATATAGATTCGACTTTGTATAACCTCTTCCATATTCAACTGATAATTCTTTTGCCAACTTTTTTATAATTTCTGCTCCATATTTTGCCCTATCCTCGCCCTGCAATTCTTCACTTGCAATTCTATAACCAAGGAGCCAATTTCTCTGTATGAGCGTTGTATTGACTGCCCGATATGCAGCTTTTTGTGAAGACTCAATAATCCCACACATATCTTTTAAGATGTCGTCGGTTTTAACAAAATTATCCATAAAACTATTTTGATCGATTTTTCCAATTTATTCTCCATAGTCATCACTCCTTTGGATTTCATTTTCAAATTATTCGCTTTCTTTCATATCCACTTTTCTTCATTCTATCACAGCATCTTATTATTCCGCTATCTGTTTTTGAATTAGGTATCAGATCTCAAAATATATCATATTTAATTGTAATAGTCGGATATCAAAATCTCAACAATTCGCTCATTGATTTCCTGTACAATTTCCTAGTCGTACGCCACACATATCATGATTAACTTCAGCGGAATAATAGTGGCTAATTGTATTCGGTGCGTTGTATAGCGCCGTGATCAAATATGCCTTAATATTCACAATCTTTGTTGTGTTTCTTTCCATGCATCCGATCACATATTCCAAATGCGATTTTTTCAATTTGAGGAACTTACTTTTCACTAAGCTATACGGATAATCTTCTCCAGCAATACGGACTTCTTGTCTAGGTACACAGACTACATCGCAGATGATCTGATACAATTCTTCATACATGTCACGATGCTTCCATTCATAATCTTGCATCATAATATCATAATCAATATTTTCTCTGATTAACTCCATATATACTGCTGTTGCATCCATCACATCAATCTTATCTATTGACTGATATGATTGATTGATAGAATTATTATTATTTATATTATTATCTATTTCTATATTACTCGGGTGTAATTTTTCCACTGGTACCAGTGTATTTTTTTCACTACTCCCCGGTTCAAAACTACACTGGTTACTTTTTTCTACTGGTGTAGTTTTTTCACCAGTAGAATTTTTACACTGGTGTACTTTTTCCACTGGTTTAGTTTCTTTTTTGTACTTAACCACAGGATTGCTCTGATCGCAAAAATCCTGTTCTCTCTTTGATACAAAGTTCTTTACATAAATAATATTTGCTACTCCTGGCTGCTGAATCATATAAATAAGACCAATTTCTTCCAGCTCTTTCAAAAGAGAGCTTGCCGTCTTTCGACTAACATTTAAATCTTCTTCAATATTGTTAAGGGAATACTTAATAAAAACCTTATTTGCTTCATCAAGCCATCCTCTTTTTTTTGAAAGAGACATTCTATCAAGCATTAACCCATAAAGAAGCTTTGCATTATTCGTTATTCCTTTAAAACGTGCATCTGTGATAAGAGCTTTCGGAAGTCTGTAAAATGTAAACTGCTCTGCTTCTCTCCCGTAATAAAAATCTAGTTTTAATTTCTCCATTACACTTAATCCCCTCTCATTTTATCCTGCGCTCTATGCTTTATCATAGAGCGCTCCAAATTCACATAATTTTTTTACCATATCACAAGTTCTTCTTTTTTATTTGGAAACTACAAATAAAACAGGAACCTCTCCTCAGTTATTTCTGAAGGAAAGATTCCTGTTTTATATCCTTTTCCCAATACTCTTTAGAGCAATCCGTCACTTGAGCCCATATTTCTTCATCTCAAATTACGAATTTGTTGTAGTAAGCGTTGTAGTAAACACTTTTTCGCCCTAAAGCATCTTGATCTTTTTTATTCTAATATAACTTTGCACCAGCCGGGATGTGGTTATCAACCATCAGGAGATGAAGTTCTTCATCCTCTGAATTCTTAAGGTTGTTTACCGCTGAAATCAGCATACCTTCGGAAGCGATTCCCATCATCTTTCTCGGTGGCAGGTTCACAATAGCGATTGCTGTCTTACCAACCAGTTCTTCCGGCTCATAATACTCATGAATACCACTTAAGATCACACGATCCTTGCGTACTCCGTCGTCCAGTGTAAACTTCAGAAGCTTCTTAGACTTCGGTACTGCTTCGCAAGCCAGGATCTTCACTGCACGGAAATCAGATTTTGCAAATGTTTCGAAATCTACCATTTCCTCAAAGATTGGTTCAATCTTTGCATTAGAGAAATCAATCTTTTCGTTTGCTGTAAAAAATCCATTATTGTCATCTCCTGCTGTTGCAGATTCTTGACCTTTTTTATTCTCGCTTGCGCCCACTGTTTTCATTGTCGGGAACAGTAATACATCTCTGATTGCCTCTGCTCCTGTCAGCAGCATACACATTCTGTCGATACCGAATCCGATACCACCTGTAGGCGGCATACCGATCTCCAGTGCGTTCATGAAGTCTTCATCTGTTGTGTTGGCTTCATCATCTCCCTGTGCAAGCAGTTCTTCCTGCGCTTTGAAACGCTCTCTCTGATCGATCGGGTCATTCAGCTCTGAGTAAGCATTTGCCATTTCCCATCCATTCATGAAGAACTCGAAGCGCTCTACATATTCTGGATTCTCTGGTTTCTTCTTTGTCAGTGGAGAGATCTCAACCGGGTGATCCATAACGAATGTCGGCTGAAGCAGATGCTCCTCTACGAACTCCTCGAAGAAGAGGTTGAGGATGTCACCTTTCTTATGTCTCTCTTCAAATTCTACATTATGCTCTTTTGCAAGTTCTCTTGCCTGCTCCAGAGTCTCAACTTCATTCCAGTCAACGCCTGCATATTTCTTAACTGCATCAACCATTGTGATACGCTCGAACGGTTTACCAAGGTCCATCGGGATTCCTTTGTAAACGATCTGTGTTGTTCCAAGGACTTCCTGAGCAACAAAACGATACATATTCTCTGTCAGATCCATCATGCCGTGGTAATCTGTGTATGCCTGGTAAAGCTCCATCAGAGTGAACTCTGGGTTATGTCTTGTATCAAGACCTTCGTTACGGAATACACGTCCGATCTCGTATACTTTCTCAAGTCCACCAACGATCAGTCTCTTCAGGTACAGCTCAAGTGAAATACGAAGCTTCAGATCCTCATTCAGTGCGTTGAAATGTGTCTCGAACGGTCTTGCAGCTGCTCCACCGGCATTTGCTACAAGCATCGGAGTCTCAACTTCCATGAATCCTTCTCCGCTTAAGTACTTACGGACTGCTGCAAGGATCTTGGAACGTTTGATAAATGTATCTTTAGAGTCTGCATTCATGATCAGGTCTACGTATCTCTGACGATAACGTGTGTCTGTATCTGTCAGGCCGTGGAACTTCTCCGGAAGCATCTGTAAGCTCTTGGAGAGAAGTGTCATCTTCTCAGCATGGATAGAGATTTCTCCTGTTCTTGTTCTGAAAGCGAATCCTTCAAGTCCGAAGATATCACCGATATCAGATTTCTTGAAATCAGCGTAAGCATCTGTTCCGATTGCATCTCTTGCTACGTATACCTGGATATTTCCCTGTAAATCCTGGATGTTACAGAAAGAAGCTTTTCCCATAACTCTCTTGAACATCATACGTCCTGCGATTGCTACGTGGATCGGACTTGCATCCATGATGCTTCTTCTCTCTTCGTAATCATTCTTAAGAGCCTCTTTTGCCTGCTCTTCATCCATACCTTCTACGTTCGGCTGCTGGTGATCTTTTAAAATCTCAGCCTCATGTGCCTCATAGAGATCTTTTACTTCGAGTGAATGGTGTGTCTGGTTAAACTTTGTAATCTGGAAAGGGTCTCTTCCGTTCTGCTGCAGTTCTGCAAGTTTCTCACGGCGAACCTTTCTCAGCTGATTCATATCTGGTTCCTGTGTGTTCTTCTGATTCTGTCCCACTGTCTGTTCTCCTTCCGTTTCTATCTGCTCTTACATTGATTTTATATAAGTCAACTTTATACAAATCAACGTAAAACATTCTCTTTTTATATTGTCTTTTTAAGCGAATTCAGACCTCTTAATAGTAAGAGGTCTGTCCTAAGCTGATTATGAACGTTTGATATCAAGTACTTTGTACTGGATAACTCCTGCCTGTGTCTCAACATCAACGACATCATTGATTTTCTTTCCAATCAGTGCGTGACCTACCGGAGACTCGTTGGAGATCTTTCCTTCCAGACTGTTCGCCTCTGTAGAACCAACAATCTTGAACTCCATCTCTTCGTCAAATGTAATGTCGTAAACCTTTACTGCACATCCGACATTGATCTTATCAAGATCAACTTCATCCTCTACTACAACTTCTGCATTCTTCAGGATTGCCTCAAGCTCCTCGATACGGGCTTCGATATCTCTCTGCTCGTCTTTCGCTGCATCATACTCAGCGTTCTCTGAAAGGTCTCCCTGCTCTCTTGCCTCTTTGATCTTACCTGCAACTTCTTTTCTCTTTACTACTTTCAGATTCTCAAGTTCGTCCTCAATTGCCTTTAATCCGGCATAAGTAAGTAATCTTTTTTTTGCCTCTGCCATTGTTCCTGCTTCCTTTCTACTTCCTTACCGTCACTGTCTGCGGCAGTAACGTCTCGTTTCCTATAACATTTACAGATTCTCTGCAAATTATTTTCTGTCTATACTTTTCATGCATTCAAAGTTCCTTCTCTATATTTTGTCTACAGATCTTATCGGTTTCAAAATGCACGACTGCTGTCTTTTTTCACCGACGCCAATGCCCTCATCAGCGTCCGTCCGCAATTTCAATATTATACTCAAACTAGCGCTTTCTGTCAAGTTGAAAGAGCAGTTCTTCCAGTTCCTGATAGGACTCTACGCGGTTGATTTCTTCGCGTAATTTTGCAGAGCCTTTCAGTCCTTTTGTATACCATGCCACATGTTTTCTCATCTCGCGGATACCAATGAATTCACCTTTGTATCTCAGCTGTAATCTGGCATGGCGGAGCATCATATCACGAATCTCTTCCAGACTCGGACGTTCCGGCAGCACGCCTGTCTCTTCATATGTGATCATCTCGGAGAAAATCCATGGATTTCCCTGTGCTCCTCTTGCGATCATGATTCCGTCACATCCTGTCTGTTTCACCAGCTCTTCTGCTTTCTGCGGACTTGTCACATCTCCATTTCCAATTACCGGAATAGAGACCGCCTCTTTCACCTGACGGATGATATCCCAATCTGCCTGTCCGCTGTAATACTGTTCTCTTGTCCTTCCGTGCACGGCTACAGCTGCTGCCCCGGCCTCCTCAATGATCTTCGCGATCTCAACCGCATTAATGCAGCTGTCATCAAATCCTTTTCTTATCTTCACAGTGACCGGCTTATCAATCGCCTTCACCATTGCACTGACAATCTCATAAACCAGCTTCGGGTTCTTCATAAGTGCAGAGCCTTGCCC
>SKER01002143.1_pt1 | contig 13773 bp, 9 predicted proteins | sample 4826961 | NCBI WGS metagenome assembly SKER01 (sample SAMN11008804, study PRJNA524170) | human gut metagenome | biome: Human fecal sample; material: Feces; isolation source: fecal sample from pouch patient p47 | host: Homo sapiens | place: Israel: Tel-Aviv | collected 2016-11-16 | reverse complement strand
AAGCTAGCTGGCTAAGGGTAAAGGGACCGCCCTTTTCACCGACGATCGTCACGTGGGCGTTGACGGCCTGGAGTTTTTGACGCAGGTAGGAGATGTAGATCCAAAGGTCGGTTTCGTCGGCCTCGTCGTCTTTATCCCACCCCTGGTCAAGTAGGATTGAACTTTCAATGGCTTTGCCCGGGTTTTTCATCAGGTAGGCCAAGAGCTTGGTTTCTTTGCCTGATAGGGAAATCGAGTTGTGGCTTTCCAAGCGTTGTTCGTCGTTATCCAAGGTGATGTCGGCGAAGTTTAAGACGTCTTCTTGATAATCCTCGCTGCGCCGTTCCAGGGATCGTAAGCGGGCTAGGAGTTCCTTTAAGGAGAAGGGTTTGGTCAGATAGTCATCGGCCCCAGCGTCTAGACCAGTCACCTTATCGTCAATTTCGGCCATCGCCGTTAACATGATCACGTAGGTTTTGTTACCGGTTTGGCGAAGCTGCTTTAGGGCCTCGATCCCGTTTAACTTGGGCATCATGATGTCTAAGATGATCACGTCGTAGGCCCGTTGCCCGGCTAAGTCGACGGCTTCTTGACCGTTATAAGCCGGGTCGACGTGGTAGCCGGTCGCCTGCATGGCCGTCACTAGGGCGCGCGATAGCTGCTTTTCGTCTTCCGCAAGCAGGATGTTCATGGGCGGTTCCTCCTTAATTACTTTCGTTGATCAGCTGGCGGATCGTTTGCATTTGCACGTCACAAGAGGCCAGCTGGTCGGCACAACGGTGGAGTTCTTTTTCAATCCGTTCCGGGTCGTTGACGTGGTGTTTATATTTCATTTCGTGTTCTAATGACGCCCACGAATCCATTGCAATCGTGCGCAACTGGATTTCGACGAAGTAGTGGCTCGGGGTGTGGCCCGTGTAGTTAGGGAGGTCGGTGGGCACGTCTAAAATTAAGTGGTAGGACCGGTAACCGTTAGGCTTGGCGTTTTCGATGTAGTCTTTTTCTTCGACGACCGTGCACCAGTCGGCGGCCTTGATCCGGTCAATTGAACGGTAAACGTCGTCGATAAAGTTACAGACGACCCGAATCCCAATCGCGTCTTTACACTTCGTCAGGGCCGATTCCGGCGTGACCGGGTAGCCCTTGCGGCGGCATTTTTCTTCCATACTAGCCTGGGCCTTGACCCGCCCGATCAGGTGCTCGTACAGCTTGGGACGGTCGGCGGCGACCTCCTTGTTGGAGAGGTCGCGCACCCGGTCCATCACAAAATCGAGCAGCTGGGGCAGGTAAGGGGTGGCCGTCCCGTAAATATCCATTATTGATCATTCTTTTAGTAAATTAACTCTCATTATAGCAAGCTTTTAGAAAGGATTCAGGTATCAACTAATTGTAGCGATTTAACCGGGGAGGGGCGAGAAATCCCCCCAACTTTATCCAAAAAGTTAGCCTTCCTTAAGAAAGGATAAAAGGAAAGAAGTACGACCTAACCTCCTTGGCAGGCCGTATGGCTAGGGAGCACTTCGTTAATTTACCAAAGAATCCGCAAAACCGGCCCTTCACCATTGACCCACCCGGGTGAAACCCGTACAATGGTTAGGACGTTTGAAGATAATATAAAGGAGTGGAAAATTTGGCAAACATTAATCTTGACGCCTTCGACAAGATCATAGTGCTTGACTTCGGGAGTCAATACAACCAATTGATCACCCGCCGGATTCGTGATTTTGGGATTTATTCCGAACTTTTATCCCACAAGATCACGGCCGAAGAAATCAAGCAGATCAACCCTAAGGGGATCATTTTCTCCGGGGGGCCGAACAGTGTGTACGACGAAGGGGCCTTCACGGTGGACCCGGCAATCTACAAGCTCGGGATTCCGATTTTGGGGATCTGCTACGGGATGCAGTTGATGGCTCACGACCTTGGCGGGAAGGTGGAAGCCGCCGATGATTCCGAATACGGACATGCCGACATTGAAGTGACTAAAGACGACGCCGTAATGTTTGCGGGCTTACCAAAGAAGGAATACGTTTGGATGAGCCATGGGGACCGGGTCACCGCCGTACCAGCCGGCTTTGACGTGGTCGCCACCAGCAAGAACTGCCCGATTTCAGCGATGGCTAACAACGCCGAAAAGCTGTACGGGCTCCAATTCCACACCGAAGTGCGTAACACCGAATACGGGCTGGACATCTTAAAGAAGTTCGCCTTTGACGTGTGTGGCGCCAAGGCCAACTGGTCAATGGACGACTTCATCGACATGCAAGTCGACGAGATTCGCCAAACCGTTGGTGACAAGAAGGTCATCCTGGGCCTTTCCGGTGGGGTGGATTCTTCCGTAACCGCCGTTTTGATCCACAAGGCGATCGGCGACCAACTGACTTGTATCTTCGTTGACCACGGTCTGTTGCGTAAGAATGAAGCCGACTCCGTGATGAAGGCCTTAAGCGCCGACCTCGGGGTTAACATTATCAAGGTTGACGCCGCCGACCGCTTCTTGGGCAAGCTTAAGGGGATCAGCGACCCTGAACAAAAGCGCAAGACGATCGGTAAGGAATTCGTGGCCGTCTTTGACGAAGAAGCAAAGAAGATGAAGGACGCCGATTTCTTAGCCCAGGGGACCTTGTACACCGACGTGATCGAATCCGGGACCGACACCGCCCAGACGATCAAGTCGCACCACAACGTTGGGGGGCTGCCGGAAAAGATGGGCTTCAAGCTGATCGAACCACTCCGCTCCCTGTTCAAGGATGAAACCCGTCAACTGGGTGAAAAGCTGGGGATTCCGCACGACCTGGTCTGGCGCCAACCATTCCCGGGTCCGGGCCTGGGAATCCGGGTGCTTGGTGAAGTCACTCCCGAAAAGCTAGAAATCGTCCGGGAAAGTGACGCTATCTTACGCGAAGAAATCAAGAAGGCTGGCCTGCAAGAAAGCATCTGGCAATACTTCACCGTGCTGCCGGGCATCCGCTCCGTTGGGGTGATGGGTGACGGCCGAACCTACGACGAAGCGGTCGGCATTCGGGCCGTTACTTCAATCGACGGGATGACCGCCGACTTCGCCCAAATTCCGTGGGATGTCTTGCAAAAGATCTCGGTGCGGATTGTCAATGAGGTGGATCACGTTAACCGGATCCTCTACGATGTAACCTCTAAGCCGCCTTCCACGATTGAGTGGGAATAAAAGGTACATGTAAATTGAACCCGGAATGTTGATTTAACGGTATTTTCGGAAGATACAATGGATACGATTGGCGGGGAATATGTTACGTTCCCCGCCAAAATCCCCGCCAAGTTTGGGCCGAATGAGGGCTGAGCTGGCGGGGATTTTTTTCCTCCAACATCTCCACATTTCAAAGTCGTTCGGTAGTAGAATTGAAATATGATATGCCAATGAAAAACGTAAACGGAGAAAATCGTATGAATGCTGAAGAACTGTATATGTGGTTGCAGAAGCCAGAAGATGACCATCATGATTTCAAGGCCGAGTGGTATGACGATAATCACAAGGAAGAGTTCGTGAAGGATATCTTTAGCTTTGTTAATGTAGCACATTACGACGACTGTTTTCTGATTATTGGAGTTGATGATAAGACACATGCTGTTATTGGTGTAGAAGACGATAGTAACAGACTAAATCAACAAAATATTATTGACTTTCTTCATAAGCTCCCGATTTCAGGGGAGTATATTCCCAGAGTTCAGATAGAGACAGTCCAATATTTTGACGGACATGATGCTGATGTTATTCGTATTTTCAATACCACTAACGTTCCTATTTTTCTTAATGAGAGATGGAATGCAAAAGGAATAAAGACAACCGAAAATTCTGTGGAAATGGGATATATCTATACTAGACAGGATATTCATCCGGAACAGATTTTTTTACGTGAAGGCGACGTAAATACTGCTCGAAATCAAACAGGAGAGTTTCACCAGGTCGAAGAATTGTGGAAAAAACATTTTCATTTGAATCAGCCTATTTTGGACAGATATTTATATTGTCTTCAGAACACACAAAACTGGTCATATTTTGAAAATGATAGGATTGGTTTTCTGTATAATCTTAATCCAGACTTTTATATGATTTTAAACGATGAGGATGATGCAACGGCTGAAGTTGAGCCATTCTCAATAAATTTTGTAAATCCCAAAATCGACTGGCAAGTTCTTAGCTTGAAGTATCGTCAGATTACGGTTAAAAGTATGCAGGTTGCTTTCCTTGATAGCGCAAATCTACTTTTTGTTGTACCTGATGTAGGCGCACCAAGAGACAATCTTGACCGGATCTTCTACCGCAATTTCACTATGCACACGCTTAAAAATCAAGTACAGGATTTATTTTCAGTTAATGGGCCTAACAAAGTATCTAAGGGAGACCTTATTGAGTTTTACACAAACATTGTGGTCTACGAATCGGAAGAAGAACGTAAAGCTACTGAGATTCAACTTTCGAAGTATGGAGAAATGTTAGCTAGTGCAATTCAACCGTCTGAAGAAGACATTCAAAAATTGAAATCCCATCTCAGTACTCGTCTTCCTAATAATAGTGTTGAATTAACCAAGAATGCGCTAACTTCGACGCTTATGCAAAGTAATGCGGGTATTATTACAAAGAGAATTCTATCGGAGTATCGGGTTTCTGGGTCATGGCCTGATTCTATCAGTGATCAGTCAAAATAGCTGTACTAAGGTAGAATGCAGAAGTATTTGCATGGTGGAGGGTAACTAATGAGTAGCAATTTTGATTTCTTGCAAGGCAACGAGGACAGTATGGGCTACTTCCGCGCTGCGGACTTCCTTGAACAGGAATACGCAATGGGAAACTATGCGTCCGAGCTAACCTCTGCGCGCAAGATTGCAGAGAATGTCGTCAAATTTGTCCTAGATCAGAACTACATGGACAATGATGCGACGTTCGCGCAGAATCTCAAGATAGTGAAGTATCACCATCTGTTGAATCAGCAGTTGGTGGATTTGTTGTACGCAATCAAGCAGCCGGGCAATGAAGCGTCACACACACTTGAACAATATAGCAAGCAAGACGGTGTTGCAGCACTGCAACAGGTGATTCAGTTAATGTACTGGTTCGCCAAAACATATTGTGACTATGAAGGTGAGATCCAGCCATTTGTTGAACCGGCTCAACGAAGTCTGTATACAACATCTGAGCGCCATATGATTTACTCACTTTCAGGGGACAATTCGGATGGCAACTGGCCACGTTATACCGGCCTTGAGAAGGTGGGCGAAACCACAGCCAGCCAGGATCTTGAGAAAGATTGGTCGCCGAACAGTGATTACCTTCGAAGTGAGGCACATCATCGGATTAGCCAATACATGAAGACTTCTGGTGTCCCATACAATCTTGATTGGGTCGAACTAGCGCACCGCAAAGTATCGGATACCTGGTTTGATGATCATGATGTTCACCGGGTCCTGTTAAAGTCGGGTTTTAAGCGTGACGCGGCGTTTGAGAAGCAAGGGGCAAAAGAGTGGTTTCAGGTTAGTGCTGACCAAGTGAAGCAAGCGATTGCCGCCGTTAAGAATGGTCGCGAGTCAATCGATGGTCCAGTTCAAGCAACGGGAAAGATTGAGCTACGTCCAGAACAGCAGGATGCAGTTGATAAGACGGCTAAGACCTTCAAGACCAAGTATAAGATGCTTTGGAACGCGAAGATGCGGTTTGGCAAGACCCTGTCTGCACTGAAACTGATCAAAAAGGAGAACTATACCAAAGTCCTGATTATGACGCATCGCCCTGTGGTCGCAGAGGGCTGGTTTGACGACTTCGAAAAAATCGGCATGCCTGAATCAGGCTACAAGTATGGTTCTAAACGTGACCAAGATTTATCTCTGGAAGCACTACAACGTGAAGCGGAGAAGTACGTCTACTTCGCTAGTATCCAAGATCTTCGTGGCTCCAAGGCTTTTAGCGGCACGGTTGCTGACAAGAACCAGCTGGTGAAGGATACCCAATGGGACCTTGTTATCATCGATGAGGCGCATGAAGGCACACAAACAGATCTTGCACAGCAGGTCATTGATGGTGTTGTCACGCCGAAGTATACGCGGGTGCTGGAACTATCCGGGACGCCGTTTAATTTGCTCGATCAATATGATGCAGATGAAGTCTATACTTGGGACTATGTGATGGAGCAGCAGGCTAAATACTCCTGGGATAGTGAGCATCCTAATGGTGAGCGCAATCCTTATGTCGGATTGCCGTCTGTTTCGATGTACACTTTTGAAATCAAGAATCGGTTCAAGAGTCCGGAATTTCTTGATGACGATAAGTCTTTTAACTTCCGTGAGTTCTTTAAGGTTGATAATGAGACGGGCAAGTTTGTTTATGCTGATAAGGTGAACAGATTTCTAGACAATATCTCAAGCCGTGATGAACGTTCCAACTATCCGTTCTCAACTTTGGAGTTCCGGAATAATTTACGCCACACCTTGTGGCTGATGCCGTCCGTGAAGTCAGCCAAGGCGATGAAGACGGCGCTAGAGAACCATCCAGTGTTTGGCTTCTATAACGTCGTGAACATTGTTGATAAAGATACGAGCGACAACGTGGTTACGGCTACCGATTCGGATTTAAAGCGGGTAAAGGATGCCATTACGGATCACCCAGCTCGAACGCACACCATTACATTAACTGTGCGCAAGATGACCACTGGTGTCACGATTAAACCGTGGACAGGGGTACTCTTCCTTTCGAATACCAATAGCGCCATGCAGTACTTGCAGGCTGCCTTTCGTGCGCAGACACCTTATGAGGATGAAGAGTTCGGGCGTAAAACTAACTGCTATATCTTTGACTTTGCACCGGACCGTGCTCTGAAAGTGATGGCAGCTTCTCGGCAGATGAGTACTGGTGTCGGTAAGCTGCAAACCTCTGATCAGCGGGCAAAGCTCGGTGAGTTGCTGAACTTCCTCCCAATTATCGGTGAAGAAGGTCAGGGTATGCAGGCGTATCAAGTTGATACGCTGTTGACGCAATTGAAGAAGGTTTACGCTGAAAAAGCGGTGCAGTCCGGCTTCGATGACGATTCTCTGTACAATGACGAGCTGCTGAAGCTAACCAATTCTGACCTGGAAATGTTCAACGACATCAAGGCAATTGTCGGGCAGACTAAGGCAGAGAAGAGGCCTGATACGATTGACGTGAACCATCAGGGCTTTGATGACGAGCAGTACGAGAAGGCTATTCGGGCAGAAAAGAAGCCGAAGAAGGAGCGTTCTGAGGAGGAACAGGCGGATATTGACCGCAAGAATGCGCTCAAAAAGCAACGCAAGTCAATGATTTCGGTGCTGCGTGGCATTTCGATTCGTATTCCGATGATGATTTACGGGATGGATATTGATATTGACCAGAACGTTGACATCAATAAGTTCGTGGATTTGGTTGATGCTCAGTCTTGGTCGGAATTTATGCCTCAAGGGATTACCAAAGACAAATTCCGTCAAATTTCCAAGTACTATGATCCCGAAGTGTTCATTGAGGCAGGACGTATAATTCGCCATCGCGTAAAAGAACTAGATCAGCTGGATCCGGTTGAGCGAACTTTACAGATTGCCGATGTTTTCAGTACCTTCAAGAACCCAGACAAGGAAACTGTCCTCACGCCGTGGCGAGTGGTTAATATGCAACTCGGTAAGACGATTGGTGGTTACTCCTTCTTTGATGATGCCTATCAGAACTCAACTAAGGATGGCAAACAGATTGCCGAATGGCGTACAACGGATCTCACTAATCAGATTTTCAGCAATGATGCTCACATTCTCGAAATAAACTCAAAGACCGGGCTGTACCCACTGTATGTGGCGACGTCGCTGTATTACCAGGAATTTCAGAAGTTGAATGAAGTTACCGCGGGTAAGTTCTCTGCACAAGACTTGGAAGATTTATGGGCCAATATTCTAGATCAGAATATCTTTGCGGTAGCTAAAACACCAATGGCAAAAACAATCGCAGAGCGGACGTTAACCGGTTATAAACATTACGAAACCCACATTGTGTATGTAGATGATATTGTTGAGACAGCCCGACAAAGTATCGATGCTGGCGTGAAGAAGATTAAGGAGGCGTTCAAGTATATGAAGTTTGATGTGGTGATTGGGAACCCTCCGTATCAAGAATCTGAACGAGGATCTAGTAACAGTAAAAAACCAATATATAATTATTTCATGGATATGGCGTATCAGTTATCCGATAAGAGTGTTTTAATTACGCCCGCAAGGTTTTTATTTGCAAGTGGAGATACACCGAAGACGTGGAATCAAAAAATGTTGAACGATAAACACCTTAAGATTATCAGCTTTGAAAAGGACGCGAGCGTTGTTTTTCCACACACCGAAATAAAAGGTGGGGTTGCGGTGACCCTATATGATAAGACTAGTGAGTTTGAGCCGGTAGGAATATTCACACCCTATTCTGAACTGAACACCATTTTGAAGAAAGTAAATGAAAAAAATGAACAGTCATTATCCAGCATCGGGTTTTCTAGAACCAGTTATAAACTGACTGAAGAATTTCATCAGGACTATCCAAACGCAGAATCAAGGATGAGTAGTGGTCATAAATACGATATGTCTTCAAATATATTTGATCTTATTCCAGAAGCCTTCTTTAATGAAAAACCGAACACTTCGGAAAAGTATATTCAGATTGTTGGGCGAGTTAACGGCGCACGAGTCAAGAAGTGGATTCTTAGAAAATATGTTTCTCAACAGCCCAATCTTGATATGTATAAGGTGATTATAGCTAGCGCTATTGGTAGCGGAAAACTTGGAGAAACGCTTAGCGAACCCATTATTGGCAATCCAGGAGTTGGACATACTGAAACATTTATAAGCATCGGGGCGTTTGACAGCATATTTGAAGCAAAAGCTCTGGAAAAATATGTCAAAACAAAGTTTTCTAGGATTATGCTTGGGATATTGAAAGTAACCCAGAATGGACCAATTTCCGTCTGGAGGATGGTTCCTATACAAAACTTCACCCCCTCCTCGTTCATTGATTGGGAGAAAGATATCGACGAAATTGATATGCAATTATTCAAAAAATACAATCTGACTGATCAGGAGATTTCGTTTATTAATAACCACGCTGTGAGGATGAACTGATGGCTGAAGAGAAGATAATCAAGTCTAATGAAAGAGTCAAGGCACATGGTGAGGTTTTTACGCCAAAGAATATTGTCAACCAGATGCTGAATACATTTGCGATTCAACCGGAATTGCAGAAGTTAAGTGCGACGTTTCTCGAACCAGCTGCAGGGGAAGGGGCATTTTTAACTGAGATACTCCTGCGAAAATTAAAAATTGCCAGTCGTGTAAGTAACACTATTGAAGCTTTTGAACAGAATTCACTGATTGCATTAACATCGTTGTATGGTATTGAACTCCTTGTGGATAATACCGAGCTCTTAGTTATACACATGTACCAAGTGTTTTATCAGGAGTATTTGCGACAGTTGAGTATTTACAACGCTCCCGAGAATAAGAAAGTTGTGAAGAGTGCCTTGACGATTGTGAAGGCGAATATGGTGCAAGGAAATGCTTTAACTGGGAAGAATAAGAACGGCAATGATATAGTCTTTAGCGAATGGAGCTTACTTCCAGTGAAGCGAGGTATTCAAAAAGTCCAACGGACCGAATATACCCTTGATGCAATTAAGACTAATGGGCCTTCTGTTGACGGGCAGCCGCAAGTACATGGGTCTGAAGAACTGACATTATTTGACTTGGATGAGGAGCCAGTAGAAATAAAACCGCGCAAATTTGAACCAGTACCGTTGTTTGATATTTTTAGGGAAAAACATGTCTCAGAATAAATGGAATTGGTGGGAAAAACAGAGAAGGAAGGAATGATAGAAGTGCCAACTTTCGTTATAATCACCTTTGCAGTCATTGTCATACTGATTGCTCTGGCAATCTTAGTGACAGTTCTCCGTCGCACTGATCAGAAAATTGCGGATAAGCCAGCGACTGATCTTAATTCGGAGCAGTGCTTGCCGGATTATGATGATAGCAAAGTTCCCGCTGAAAAAATCACCTTAGGGTATATCCAAGAGGTGGATCTTTCTGATGAATTTGATATGAGCCAGTATCGTCCTATGCCGAACAGCGGAAGACTCTTATCAACAATCAGTCAGACGTGGTCTGCTGCTTCTTCAGTGACTTCCGCGCTTGCGTCTGAAATAGCCGAGAAAGCTGGCTTTGGGGCGTATCAAGTGATCATGCAATCCGGCCAATCATTGATGCATTCAAAGAATGGTGAGAATCTGTATAAGGGAATTACGCAGGCGGCCGGTCATCGTGGAATTGCTGGTTCCGCCGATTTAAAACCAATCAATTCGACCGCATCTGAATTGGCCGCGAAAACAGGAGCGGTGGCGGGCGTGATGGCTGTGGCTTCAATGGTGGTCGGCCAGTATTATATGACTGAGATTAACGGCAAGCTAGAGAGCATTAGTGAATCAATAGATGATATCAAAAATTTTCAAAAGACAGAACTTTTGGCTCAGATAAGCACTGTGGTTCGAGAAAGTCGCCAACTATCAGTCTATAATGATGAAATTATGGAAAGTGCTAGTGAACGACAACTTGCACGCCACCGTGCCAGTGATTTTGAAGAGAAATCAGGCGAGCTTCTTGACCAGATTAACTCACTTATTCGGCTGGAATTGGTGCCATCTGGTAAATTCAGCGAATATGAACGACATACTAGAGGACTGGTACCATTACTTTCATCCCAACAGGTATTAGTGGCGACGCTTCGAGAATTGAGCCGTCTTACGGTGGTGTTAAGCCGATCCGAAGTCTCTCCAGAAAGGGCGGGGGCAACGTATAAAGAATTGGTAGCCAGCTCAGAGAAGGTTAGGGATAATGTGGTGGAGTGGCATTCAAAAGAAACTGATGTCTGGCATGTAAATCTCGCTCGAGAATCTCGAGCCAAAACTGGTATAAAAAAAGTTGTGAGTCAGCCGTTGACATTAGTGAATCCTGAATTAGCATATCAACATGTTCCTTCAGAGTTCATTAAGCAAGTTCAGACACAGAGCTCAATGAGGCAGCCAGAGTTACCAGAAATGACTGGATACCAAGTGCCTGTGGAGCTATTGATCAAAAATAACCAAGTGTATTACCGGGTTCCGGAATCTTTTGATAAAGATGATCATTAAACTGAGAAATTAGCCAGTAATTGTGATTAAGCTAAACTGGTATCAAATGTGTTGGAATAATGAAAGGTAAAAAGATGAGTCAGCCTATAGGTGCACCTGAACGCCTGGTGATTATTGGAAATGGTTTTGACCTTAAGTGTGGTCTTCACTCGACCTTTGGTGAGTACATTAAGCAAGTTCTGAAAACGCAAGATCCGAATAACTTTTCTCTTGCAATCTGCCAAATGCTTATCAAGAGATACTGACGAATCAGGAGTTTGCTGGGGATGCAAGAAAGTTATTGACCAACGAGGAAATCAAAGCTCACCAATACTGCAGCTAATGATATGGGGTTATTACCGTCAACTAATCTCGATAACTTCTGGGTGACGGTCCTTCTGTTGAAACATGGAGAGGGCAATGACTGTGCAGATATTGAGGCTGCCATTGGTCAGTTTCTGAAATCCCAAGTGTTTATGTCTCTTTTGAATTGGAGCAGCAATCGGAATGCCATTCCTCCTGTGAAGAATGACGAAGACAAGCAAGCGATTATGCTGATAAGTTTTCTGTCTAACTGTTTAGGATTTCCTACAGAAAATCCTGACTTCTTGGGGTTCCTTCTAAACGAACTTAGACGGTTCGAGACCTCTTTCAACAGGTATATTGCCGACCAAGTCAATCAAGATGCATATGGATACGAGCAAAAGAGTTTTAAACTGTTATCTTGGCTTACGGAGGCAAAGCTAACAAGTATTTTAGATTTCAACTATACTGATCATTCGTTTTCTCATAGCGAGGCAATGCATGTCATCTATGACCGGAACATTCATGGAAGCATAGAGGACCAGCCGATTATTGGCATTGATCAGTCAATGTTTCCTGCTGTTGATCGTAAGTACGAATTCTCTAAGACATACAGGGTTTTAGAGGCAACTAAGCGACATGTTGACCAGTCAGTGATGAGCCACCAAATCAAGCAGATTGTCTTCTTCGGTCATTCACTTGGTCCCGCGGATTATTCATACTTCCAGAGCGTCTTCGACTATCTGGACATATACGAAAACAACGTCGAAATTATCTTTGGGTTTGCGCCATATGGGGATTTATCAGTAGATGCGGCGGCCCATGTCCAAGAGCCCAGAGTTGCTGCACTATTCGATGAATATGGCAAATCGATGGATAATCAGGCTCATGGAAATAATCTGCTTCACAAGCTACTGTTGGAAAATCGCCTCAGCATTCATAACTATAAAAATGCTGAAGAGATGAGTTACTTCGAATACAAAAGATTCAACGGTGGCGAGTAAGTCAATCCCCGCCAATCTTGTCTTTAGGTCGATTGGCAAGGAAATTCCACATCACCAAGTAGGGAAACGGTAACACTCGGCACGACACATACGCAATGCGTGTGAAGGTCGTGCCGAGTGTTTTTATTTTCAGAAGAGCTCAGAAACTAAATCAATATTCCTGTTCACTTGGCCGACATTGTCGGTGTGGTATCAGTGTGTTAGGCAACTAACTATATTAAGAACACGTTACAATTCGAATTTTTGTTTCAAAACTCGTCCTACAAACCGTCTGTATATGTTGAGAGCGAAAGTTCTCACAGGCCTTCCGGAAGGGCCTTGCAACGTATGCCGCCGTGCGCGGCGTGTAGCGCGAAAGCCGCTAGCGCGAGCGGCGGCGGTCGGCGTTAGCCGGCCGCCACAAGCCCCCGGTCTCTAATAGGGGGGCAAATATTAGAGACAAAATACACGTAAGTAGGACGAAAGCGCCGGTGGCAAGCCACTTTGCGTAAGCAGAAAGGCGGCCTTGCTGTCAGGTTACTTCGAAAGGAGCTAACATGCTGAAAGATTTGAACTTAGTCGGCGGGATGACGAATACCGACTGGCTAAACCAGTTTCATGATGAGATGCGCACGCATAAGATTACTCAAGGTCAATTAGCGAAGACGGCTGATTACAGTCGATCGCATCTGAATCAGTTGCTGACGGGGAATAAGCCGATTAACGAACAAGCACGGGTGCGGTTGACGTTAGCGCTGCGGTCACTGACCGGCCAGAACAACATTGACGTATGTATTGATTACTTGGGCATCATATTCAAGTCGCACGACTATGAGGAACTGGTGATGGAATTGTTCCAGATCAACCCGAATCACTTCAATCTTAAGGAAGGCGCGCGTTATGGATAGGGAGTGTAAAATATTTTGTGTAAATTGATACCTTGAGGGTATTGAAAAAGGGAAAGCCTTCCCCGTATGATTGAAATCGCTAAAAACCAATCAGAATACGGAGGCTTTCCCCATGAACCAGTTTAACAAAGATATTATCGCAGCGCTATCTTCCGACAAAGATATTACCCTGAATGAAGTCTTACGTCGTCAAATTGAAGTGGCCGCTAATCAGTTCCTTCAAAATGAACTGACTGCGGTGCTAGGCTACGAACCACATACCCGGATCGACCGATCAAAAGACGACGTGAACTACCGGAACGGGACGTACACCCGCACGATCGACACTGAGTACGGTGAAATTAATCTGACGATCCCACGGGACCGGTTAAACAAGTTTCAAAACGCCCTCTTCCCTCCTTACGTGCGTCGGACTGATGGACTGGAGGAAAT
>SKER01002138.1_pt1 | contig 13810 bp, 9 predicted proteins | sample 4826961 | NCBI WGS metagenome assembly SKER01 (sample SAMN11008804, study PRJNA524170) | human gut metagenome | biome: Human fecal sample; material: Feces; isolation source: fecal sample from pouch patient p47 | host: Homo sapiens | place: Israel: Tel-Aviv | collected 2016-11-16 | reverse complement strand
ATGTTTGATTCTGTCAAATTCGGAATTGGAGTTGTAACGTCCGAAGCATTTGAATCACTAGATTCTCCACTTGTAAAATACTGCTATGCGTGGAAATACAATGATGAACCTACGACAGAGAAAGAAGAAAAAGAAGTATCTGATGATCTGATGAAAGCAATCAACAAGGAGGTTTCTCTGGAAGAATTCGTTCCACGTTATCTTAACCAGGCAATCACATTTACCCGGGATGATATGGGAAGCGACCGCGCAATGATGATTGTATTTCTTTATATCGTAATTGCGATCATGGCTTTTGTCTTTGGCATTACGATCAGCAACACCATTGCAAAAGAGTCGAATGTCATCGGAACTCTTCTTGCCAGTGGCTACACAAAAAATGAGCTGATTCGGCATTATATGGCGATGCCGATTCTTGTCACACTGATTGGTGCTTTGATTGGAAACATTCTCGGTTATACGATCATGAAAGATATCTGCGCCGGCATGTATTACGGAAGCTACAGTCTTCCAACATATGTGACCGTCTGGAACGCAGAAGCATTTCTGCTTACTACGATCATTCCGATCTTGCTAATGCTTCTCGTCAATTACACGGTACTTCACAGAAAATTATCACTTTCTCCTTTGAAGTTCCTCCGCAGAGACTTAAAAAGAAGACAACAGAAGCATACATTATCACTGAGCAAAAGAATTCCATTTTTCAGTCGCTTCCGACTACGTGTGATTTTCCAGAATATCAGCAATTACCTTCTGCTGTTCCTCGGAATCTTATTTGCAAACCTTCTGTTGATGTTTGGTCTGCTCTTCCCTGCTGTACTCGATCATTATCAGACTGTTCTACAGGATAACTTGCTTTGTAACTACCAGTACATTTTGCAGATACCGATCAATGCTATGGATGAAGATCATAAACTGGAGAGCCTTGTAAATATGCTCTATTTTCAGCATGAAGTAGAAACTGATAATCCTGATGCCGAGAAATTCAGTGCTTATTCACTGAAAACAACCGATAAGGAATATAAGGAAGAAGAAATCCTTCTCTATGGACTTGCAGACAACAGCCGCTATCTTCCGATTGATTTTCAGGAAACTGTATCTGACAAAGATGTTTCAAAAAAAGAGGTCGCTTCTGATGCGACTCCTGCATACATCTCTTCTGCTTATGCAGATAAATATTTTCTGGATATCGGTGATGAAATCACTTTAAAGGAAGCTTATGAAGATGATACATACACGTTTTCTATTGAAGGAATCTACGATTATGAAGGTAGTCTGACCGTTTTTCTTCCACAAGAACAGCTTAATAAACTGTTTGATCTTGGTTCCGATTACTTCAGTGGTTATCTCTCTGACAGCGAGATCACTGATATTGACCAGAAATACATCGGCTCTGTGATTGACCTTGACAGTCTGTCTAAAATCTCCAGACAATTGAATGTTTCGATGGGAAGCATGATGTATCTGTTAGACGGATTTTCAATCGTGCTCTTTATGATTCTGATCTATCTTTTGTCAAAGATCATTATCGAAAAGAATGCACAGTCAATTTCTATGACAAAAATACTTGGATACTCTGACCGAGAGATCAGCAGTCTGTATCTGCTGTCTACAACCATTATGGTCGTGGTCTTCCTGCTTCTGAGCTTTCCGATTGAAACAGTTCTCATGAACGCTCTCTTCCGTGGAATTATGATCAGCAGTATTTCCGGTTGGATTCCGTTGTATATTGATCCGGTCCTGTATGTAAAAATGTTCCTGCTAGGATTCGGAACTTACCTACTTGTTGCATTGATCGAATACCGCAGGATCAGGAAAGTTCCTATGGATCAGGCATTAAAAAATATTGAATAATCGTGAATGTACCTGCATCTGCTGCCTGCGAACGTTACTGTTCACACGATGTGCGACCAGCAACGCATCTCGCCATTTTAAATCGCCTTTGGTGATGGGGCGAGATGCATTCAAGCCAAAACATGCATCCTCCGTGTCAATCAACAAAGTGATTGACACGGGAGTGAACAATAACCTGCAAACTTCTAAGTTAGACATAACAGTGCAGGTACCATTTGAAAGGAGGATTTCTCGTGAAAAGAAAACTATTACAAAAATTAGTTCCCGGTCTGTGTGCCAGTCTTGTCCTGGTTTCTGCCACAAGTCTGACCGGATGCTCAACTGACACCAAAACAGCTACTACTGCTTCAGATGCTGACAAATCAGAAACGGTATATGTAAAAGCTGATGCAAGCGGAACGATACATGAGATCAAAGTCCAGACAGACTTGAAAAATAACGGAACATCAAATGAAATCAAAGACTTCTCAACTCTGAAAGACATAAAAAATACGAAAGGAAATGAGTCCTTCACCCAGTCCTCTGACGGAACGATTACCTGGGAAAACAAAGGGGAGGACATTCATTATGAAGGTACTTCTACAGAAGAACTTCCTGTGAATGTAAAAATCAGTTACACACTGGATGGAAAATCTATACAACCGGAAGATCTCTCCGGAAAAAGCGGCAAACTTGGAATTCGTTTTGATTATAAAAATACTACCGAAGAAAATGTAACCATAAATGGTGAAGAGATGACTTCTCCGGTTCCATTCGCAGTGATCTCCGCCATGATTCTTCCGGAAGATACTGCTTCTAATATCCAGGTGACGAATGGTAAAATATTTACCATGAATGACCAGAGCGTCGTTGTCGGTTATGCCTGCCCGGGACTTAAGGACAGTCTGAAGCTTACTGATTATGAACCTACGGAAGATATCTCTATCCCAGAATCAGTGGAAGTAACTGCAGATGTAACAGATTTTGAGATGGACTTTACTGCGACTGTGGTCTCCTCCGGTCTGTTTGAAGATCTGGAAGAGGATTCCTTTGACGATATGGAGGATGCAGCTGACAGCCTGCAGGAACTCGGAGATGCATCCGGCAAACTTGCTGACGGAGCAGCGCAGCTGCTGGGCGGCGCTTCTACTTATCAAAGTTATCTTGGGCAATATGTAGACGGTGTCTCACAACTTGCCGAAGGATCAGACGCTTTAGATAACGGTGTAACCGCACTTAATGAAAATTCCGGAAAGCTGGTTGCAGGTGCTTCTTCTCTTCAAAATGGTCTTGAACAGCTGAATTCTGCTCTCTCTGGCCAGATAAACACGGATTCCAGTTCTCTTCCGTCTGCTGAGACACTTTCATCACTTCAGGGACAGATCAAATCACTCAGCCAACAGCTGGATTCTGTTGATTCCTCTCTTGCAGAGGCGAAATCCTCCTTCGCATCCGTCAACTGGGATACTCTGAAATCTTCTATCACAGAGGACGCAAAAGAACAGTCCAAAACCGCTGCGACAGATGCTGTCCAGTCTGCGATCGATCAGATTGTTTCTGAAACTGCATCCGATTCAGAATTATCAGAAGAATCTAAAGATGCTGTCAACGATAAGATGTCACAATTAAAGAATGAAATAAATGATACGATTGCATCTGCAATTGATCAGAACCTTGATCTTTCTTCTTCCTCCACAGATATCGATCAGCTGAAATCCGCCACGGAAGGAACATTAAACAGCCTGACGGAACTGATTGCTTCCTGCCATACTACGCTTGACCAGATGTCTTCCGGTGCCGGTTCCTTTGCTCAGGCAGCACAGAGTCTTTCTTCTCTCAGTGAGACATTAAAGACTTTGCAGAACTCACTTTCTGCTTTATCTGCCGGCAGTTTACAGCTCACTCAGGGACTTACCTCTTTCCAACAGGGAATCAGTCAATTGTCTGAAGGCAGTTCAACGCTCTCTCAAGGAGCTACTAAACTGGGCACAGCCGGGAAAGAGCTAAAAGAAGGATACACAACCCTTGCCGAAGGAATCTCTTCTCTCTCTGAAGGACTTACTCTCTTTGATAAAGAAGGAATCCAGGAACTTGAAAAACTAGGCGGGGATGATCTGAAGAATCTCTCCAAAAGAATGAAAGCTGTCAAAGAAGCGGACGCTGAATACGATAATTATGGCGGTAAGTTGGAAGAACAGACCGGGGAAGTACGGTTTATTATTGAGACAGATGGGATTGATTAAGAAGATTGACGCTTGACAGTCTCCGGAAGGTTCGCTATAATGATAGACGTAAAATTTGAGTGGACTTTTCCGGATTCGGTCATCTTTTTGCCACACAGCTATCTTGTGATAGTTGTGTGGCTTTTTTTGTTGCCCGTATCTCGGAAGTGTTGGCAGCATGGAGGACTATATCAATATGGAAAATGATTTTTTTCTCTTATCAAGACGCGCCGCAGCGTACGGCCTATCAAACGGAACCTGTATCTGCTGAGGCTCTGAACGCTGTACTGGAAGCAGGGACTTACGCCCCTACCGGCGGCGGACGTCAATCCCCCACCATTATTGCAATTACAGACCCCAAATACCGGCAGAAAATCGCCAAGTTAAACGCAGAAATGATGGGGAGCAGCACAGACCCCTACTATGGCGCGCCTGTCGTGGTTTTGATTTTGGCAGATGGCTCCGCAAGTACCTTTGTGGAGGACGGAAGCTGCCGGAAACCTTGCGCGGCGTCGGGGCGATTGCATTGGGTTATCCAGCCCAGGAAGCCGGTCAACCCGCAGCACGCAAACAAAACTATATTGTTCGGATTTAATGTCCTGCTGTCCGGCGCAATTTTTTTGTGCCGGATACTTTGTAGAGAGGAGGGAAAGTATGCAGACCAACAATAAAATGGCGGTCGCTCCTATTGGAAAACTCATCTGGCAAATGTCGATACCGCCGCTGATCTCCATGTTCCTACAATATTCCTATAATTTGATAGACAGTGCGTTTGTGGCGCAGTTGAGTGAGAATGCACTAACGGCTGTTTCTCTGTCGTTTCCCATTACAACGCTTATGAATGCGGCGTCTATCTGGATCGGCGTCGGTGTGAATGTACTGATTGCAGGGTATCTTGGACAGAAAAAGCAGGATGATGCAAATACAACCGTCACACATGGATTGTTACTGGCCTTTGGAATTGGTGCTTTGCTCAATCTTCTGGCATTACTGATTATGAAACCCTATTTTCGGGCGTTTACCAGTAATGAAGAAATCTATCAGTTGAGCATTGCCTATTTGAGCGTGTGTTCGTTCATGCAAATTCCCAATATGGTGCATATCGCCATCCAGAAGATGATACAGGCCACCGGGAATATGGTTGCTCCCATGTGTTTTCAGATTGCGGGAGTGATTGTTAATTTTGTATTCGATCCTATCTTGATTTTTGGTATTGGTGTTTTTCCGGATATGGGCATCCGCGGCGCTGCAGTGGCTACTGTTGCGGGCTATTCATTATCCATGATTTTGGCATTTGCTTTGCTGCTGGGCAAAAAGCAGAAAGTGCAGGTAAAAATCAAGGGCTTTCATTTGCAAAAGCAGATGATCCGCCGTATTTTTGCCTTTGGCCTGCCATCTTTTATTATGAACGCCCTCAGTTCGTTTATGGTGACGTTCGTCAATCTGTTCCTGGTGGCGTATTCCGATACGGCGATTGCTTTCTTCGGCGCATACTTTAAGGTGCAGCAGTTGATCGTTATGACGGTAAACGGCTTGATCCAGGGCTGTTTGCCTGTCATGCGGTTTAACTACGGCGCAGGCAACAGCGAAAGGCTGCATTCCGCTTTCCGATACGGAACCGCTTTGGTCACTGGTATGATGATACTGGGGACATTGGCCGTCATCCTTTTTCCAGCACAGATTTTGGAATTGTTTACGGCGTCGGAAACCATGCGCTCCTTTGGGATATCCGCTATGCGGATTATGGCGGCAAGCTATCTGTTTTGCGGTCTCTCTACTATGATTTCCACCTATTTTCAGGCTACGGAAAAAGTAGGTTCCAGCATGGCAATCCAATTATGCAGGCAGATGCTTTTCCTTGTTCCCGCCGTATGGTGTCTGGACAAATTGTTCCATCTGAACGGAATCTGGCTTGCATTTCCGGTTGCCGAAACTGCCACTTTGCTCGTTGCTCTTGTGATGATGGCATGGCATCGCCGCAAAAATATCTCATAACGTGTTCCAAGGAGGAAAAATGATGAACGACACTTTCATGAAAGAGAAACCGGTATTACCGCTGATTTTATCCATGTCATTGCCTATGGTGTTATCCATGCTAGTTAATTCTCTCTATAACATTGTGGACAGTTTTTTCGTCGCGCAGATCAGCGAGGAGGCTATGACGGCATTATCATTGGTTTACCCGGTTCAAAATTTTATCAATGCTGCCGGAATTGGATTTGGCGTTGGGATCAATGCAGTGATCGCCTTATATCTGGGCGCGGGGGATCACAGAAAAGCGGATCAGGCAGCCACGCAGGGACTTGTGCTTGCCGTGATTCATGGCGTTGTTATGACAGTCTGCTGTATTACGATCATGCCGGTTTTCCTGCGGATGTTCACTTCATCCGAAGCGGTCATTGAACTTGGCGTCCGCTATTCTGTCGTTGCATTCGCCTTTACACTCATTGTTACCGTCAGCATGGCGTTTGAGAAATTGTACCAGGCAGTAGGAAACATGAAAACGACCATGATAAGCCTGATGTGCGGGTGCATCACAAACATTGTCTTAGACCCCGTTCTGATTTTTGGCTATGGCCTATTCCCGGAAATGGGAATCGAAGGCGCTGCACTGGCAACCGGCATCGGGCAGACTCTGACGCTTGCGATTTACCTTGTAGTCTATCTTGTGCGGCCAATTCGCGTGCACATCCACAGGCAGTACATTCTGCCCGGCAAAAAGATGGTAATAAAGCTATACTCCATCGGCATTCCCGCAACCCTGAATCTCGCGCTTCCGTCTCTTTTGATTTCGGCGCTCAATGCGATTTTGGCGGCATATTCCGAAGTGTATATTCTGGTTTTGGGAATCTATTACAAATTGCAGACATTTGTCTATCTTCCAGCGAATGGCATTGTGCAGGGGATGCGCCCCCTGATCGGCTATAACTACGGCGCGGGGGAACACCAACGGGTCAGCCAGATCTTTAAGATCGTTTTGTGCATGAGTGGTATCATTATGGTGTTTGGGACAGTAATATGTCTGCTGATCCCCGGACAGTTGATGGGGCTGTTTACCCACACAGAAGCGACGATTCAGGCCGGGGAAACCGCCTTACGCATCATCGGGGCCGGGTTTATCGTCTCGGCGGTTTCTGTTACATCTTCCGGCGCATTGGAGGGACTTGGGAAAGGAACTCCCTCCTTACTGATTTCCCTTTGCCGGTATGTAGTGGTCATCATCCCGGCTGCGTTTTTACTCAGCAGGTTTTTCGGAGCGGTTGGCGTCTGGAATGCGTTTTGGATCACGGAAGCGATTACTGCGATCATTTCCCTTGTCATTTACCGCAAGGCAATCACAGGCCCGTGACGGCGGCCCGAAAGCCATGAACACCGTCCTTACTCCACCGCGCCGGATAAATTCCTGCTTCTCTAAGATGAGCAGCTATTGTATGGCATATCTTTAATCATTCTCTGAACAGTGCTTCTCGATTGGATTGGAAGGTCGGTTCCAAACCCGGTTGATAATTTGCTGCATTTTCGTATGCGGTACGGATTTTACTTACATACTTTACTTTTCTTAAAAAAGTACTATACTTATTTATGGTTTAAATCAGTTCTATTATGAAAGACTTTACAAGAATACGGAGATAATTTTATGACCATCAGTATACTTCTCATGAAACAAATTGCACAGCTTTTTCTTATGATCTTTATGGGATACTTAATTGTAAAAACAGGTATTGTCGAGGATACCGACAGTAAGGTATTATCCAAAATCATCCTTTATCTGGTCATCCCTTGTGTAATTATAAACGCTTTTCAAGTTAATTATACTTCTGACACTGTGAGAGGATTGCTACTGGCTTTTATAGCATCTGTTCTCACACAGATTGTCCTTCTTATTGTTGTCTCTGTTTTAGGGAAACTTTTTCATTTAAACGAAGTAGAAATTGCCTCTATCTATTACTCTAATTCTGGTAATCTGATCGTACCAATCGTAACTTTTATCTTAGGAAAAGAGTGGGTATTATATGGATGTGTATTCATGAGCGTGCAACTCATTTTTATATGGACTCACTGTAAGAAAATTATCAGCCAAGAGGCTTCTTATGACTGGAAAAAGATTGTCCTTAATATAAATATGATTTCTATTTTTATTGGAATCCTGCTTTTCTTTACAAAAATCCATTTACCGGAAATCATAAATGATTCGATAAGTTCTGTCGGTAATATGATTGGACCAGCAAGCATGATCGTAACAGGTATGCTTTTCGCCGGTATGGATCTGAAGCAGATTTTTACAAATAAAAAAGTTTATTTTATCTCTGTTCTTCGGTTAATCGTATTACCTATATTTGCACTGATTCTGATTAAGTTGAGCCATCTCGCTGCTTTTTCAGCAGATGGAGATAAAATCATGCTCATTGTATTTCTTGCAATCATTACTCCATCTGCCTCAACTGTAACCCAGATGTGTCAGGTATACGGAAATGATTCTCAATATGCCAGTGCGATCAATGTTGTTACAACACTGTTTTCTATTGTTACCATGCCGCTTTTAGTGATGCTATTTCAAATGTTTTAGCTATGAAATTCTTCCATTCTCCATTTCATATACCACATCTGCCACGTTCATTGTGGACACTCGGTGGGATACCAGGACAACGGTTTTCTTTCTGGCTGATTCTTTTAATGATCGTAAAATAATTCCCTCATTTAAAGAGTCAAGGTTTGATGTAGGCTCATCCATCAGAATCATCGGTGCATCATGGAGAAATGCTCTTGCAATTCCGATTCTCTGTTTTTCACCACCGGACAGCGTATCACCTAGTTCTCCGACTTCTGTATCATATCCTTTCGGAAGTGTCATTATGAAATCGTGAATAGACGCTTTCTTTGCGGCTTCCATAATCTCTTCTCTGGATGCTCCCGGCTTTGCGATTGCGATATTATTTGCAATGGAATCATGGAACAGGTGTGTTTCCTGCGTGACATAACTTTCCATATCTCTTAAATGCCTGGTCGGAATCTTTCGGACATCTGTACCGTCTACCGACATGCTTCCACCCTGCACATCCCAAAAACGCATCAGCAGTTTTAAAAGTGTAGATTTTCCGGAACCGCTCGCACCATGAATCCCTGTGATTTTACCCGGCTGTAATTTCAGTGAATAGTTATCCAAAATAACTTCTTCTCCGTATGCAAATGTTACGTTTTCTGCCTCTGCTCCTGCGAATGCATGATTTGCACTCTCCTCAGAATTCACACCCTGATCAGCAGAAGTTTCCACATCACCCGGAATTTCTTCCACAAGCGGTGTCTCTTCCAGAAGAGAAAGGACACGCTCACCACTTGCCAGTGTCTGGTTCAGGTTGTTGGAAAGGCTTGATAATGCTACTACCGGTCCGAAAGAACCCATCATTGCGATGGTACAGGCTAAGATTCCCTCGAATCCCATCACACCTTTGTCGTACAGCCAGAACGTCAATGCCAACATCCCAAAAGATGCAAGCAGAATAACCATGTTCGTAAATGAACGCTGTGAGCCTTCCATTTTGCTTAATGATTCCTGCATTCCTGCAAGATTTTTGGATTGCTTGCTCATCTGCTCTCTTCTCTTTCCACCCTGTCCATACTGAATGGTCTCGTCCAGTCCACGTAGGGAATCCAGGACAAAACTATTCAGTTCTCCAAAGTTTGTTCTAAATTCCATTCCCTTCTGACTGCCACGTTTTCCATTCCACATTGGGATAGCTACACCGACAATAAGATAAGCTGCCAGTGCAAGCAGACCTGCCAACCAGTGATATCTTCCAATAAAAATCACCATAATGATAGAAGTCAATGTTGCAATCGCAATCGGCGAAATGGTATGTGCATAGAACACTTCCAGTAATTCAATATCGGTTGTAATAATGGAAATCAAGTTTCCTTTATCTCGTCCTTCCAGCTTCGCCGGACAGAGCTTTCGTAAGGCAGCAAACTCTTTGTGGCGGATAATTGCCAACAGCTTAAATGCAATAAAATGATTACAATACTGTTCCATATAATGTAGGATTCCACGAAGCACTGCAATTACGATCATAACTGTGATAATCGTTTTTACCGGGGTAAATACTAACCACATATTGTTCACCGGAACAATCATTCCGGCTACCCCTACCAGAAGTCCATGCATGATGACCTGCCCTGCCAGTATCGTCAGGAAGATTGCACACAAGTAACCTAATGTTCCAAGGATGATTGCTGCCAGCATGATATGGAGCAGGGGTTTTACCAGACCAATCAGACTTCCCATGATCTGGATGGCACTTCTGCGTTTGGTTGTATTCGTATTTTCACTCATTATGCCACTTCTCCTTTTCCATAGTTTTCCAATGCCATCTGACTTTCATACAGATGTCTGTACGCACCATTCTGGCTCATCAGTTCTTCATGTTTTCCGCTTTCCTTGATTTCTCCGTCTTTTAAGAAATAAATCTTATCAGACTTCACAACATTTGCCAGTCTATGGGAAATCAGAAGCACCGTCTTTGTCTTTGCTAGATCATGAATCACATTCATGATCAGTTCTTCACTTTCCACATCGATATTAGATGCAGCTTCATCAAAAATGTAAACCTTGCTGTCTTCTTTTAATAAAGCTCTTGCAATCACCAGTCTCTGGCACTGACCTCCGGACAGGTTACTTGCTTTTTCCAGCAACTGTGTCTGTAAGCCATCTTGTGTCTGTAAGAACCCTAAGAGATTGACTTTCTGAAGAACAGCTTCCATCTCTTCTTTCGTTGCATCCGGTTTTGCCATCTTCAGATTTTCTTCTACTGTACCTTTGAACAGGTAGCTGTTATGGCGAACCAGAACAACCCTCTGCATCAGATTTGTTTCATTCACTTCGTTAAGCGGTACACCACCGATGGTGATTTCTCCGCTGTATCCCCGGTTCTTTGCTGCAAGCATTCCAGCGATTGTACTCTTACCACATCCGGATTCACCAACCAGTGATACAAAACTTCCTGCCGGAAGATTTAAATTGATTCCTTTTAGAATCTCTCTGTCCTCTTCATAAGAAAAATGAACATCTTTTAATGTAATATCTAACGCTCCGTCCGGCAGTGTTTTTTCTCCTGCCTGTGGTTCTGTTAAATCTAAAATCTTGAAAATCTTATCACTCGCTGCCATACCATTCATTGCGATATGAAAGAACGAACCAAGCAGCCTGAGCGGCAGGAAAAACTCGCTGGCAAGCAGAACAATACATAATGTTCCTGCTACACTGATATTTCCCTTTAAGAATTCAGATACAGCCACTGCCATACCGATCGCAGCTCCACCATACGCCACAATATCCATCACGCTGGTTGAATTGAGCTGCATGGTCAGCACCTTCATCGTAATCTTACGGAAGTTCTGGGATTCCACATCCATCTCGTCTGCTTTCTGCTGGTCTGCCTGATAAATCTTTAATGTGGTAAGTCCCTGTAAATTCTCAAGGAACGAATCACCCAGTCCGGTATAGATGCTCCAATAGTTATTTAATAATCTCTTCGCCACTTTCTGTACCACCACGATAGAAATCGGGATTAGCGGTACACAGATCAGCAGGATAACGCTCGCTTTCAGACTCACTCTACAAAGAATGATAAACAAGGTCAGCGGTGCGATCAGGCTGTAAAATAACTGTGGGAGATATTTTCCAAAGTATGTCTCCAACTGCTCCACACCTTCGGTTGACACCTGTACGACCTCCGAAGAGGATACTTGCTCACTGTAGGAAGCTCCCAGTTTTAACATTTTCTCATAAATCTTTTCACGCAGAATCCGCTTTACATCCACACACGCCAGATAGGAAGACCTTGCTCCCATCCGTTCGCATACAAACCGGATCACAACAACCAGGACTAGAATCAGTATCGTCCGCTCAATGATCGGTACGGTTACTGCCCGGTACACTACCCGTTCCAGTAAATCTGCGATAGAAAAGACTGCCAATACCTGCGACAGGAGGGCTGCCCACTGCCACAAAATCGTATACACGATATACTTTTTGCGTGGGACAACAGCCCCACCAGTCTTGTTTTAATCATAAGTAACTCCTTACTTTTTCTTCTCTTTGTTGCTACACACCAGATGCCAGATAGCAAGCACCGGATGATACAACAGCATCCTTGGTCCTGAAAACCGCATAACCTGCCTGATCTGTTCTCTCATCTCCGGCTTATAACAATGTACCTTACAATTCGCACAAAACGTCTTTTCTTCCATGAATGGACACTTTTGACTTCTTTGTTTTGCATAATCCGAAAGTTTTTGACAGTCAGGACACATCTGCCCTTCCTGTCTTTTTTCTTTCGGATGTTTTTTTCGGCAATACAGCCGGATCATCTCTTCCACGACATACTGTTCTTTCTGCCGTTTCTTTTCTACTTTGTCCATCTTACTCTACGCTTTCTGCCATTTCAGCTTCAGGCTTTTCTGTCTTAACTCTTAAGAAGAAGTATAACAGGTGGCATACCCACACAACTGCGATACAGATTCTTCCGATTGGTACATTCTTCACGCAGATAAAGCCGATTGCCATGACTACCGTTACCATTCCTGTCGTGTGAGTTCCATGTGCCAAATTCTATCATATTCAGACATCAATTTCAATGTAATTCACATTTTATGACTCTATTCGCAACCATATTGGATTGCACTTTCAATTTGCAACTGTTTTCGATTGCGCTTTTACAGGAAGCTGTGATTTATTGTGTCAGGCACCATTGTTTTTTAATATCTCACTTACATCAAATCCAGTTCCATCCGGAAGCTGCATATCTATAATTGCCAGGTCAAACTTATAATGTTCAATTAAACTTCTGGCATCTTTTATACGTGTGGCATGATTTGTTTCATAACCTTCTGACTCAAGTGCATACAGAATCCCCGAAGCAATCATTGTGTCATCTTCCAACAAAAGTATTCTGCTCATGAATTATAGTCCTTTCGTTATCGTTATAAGATATTTGCCTTGCTGTTGTTATCATCTAAAGTAATACCTCCAAATATGGTCTTAATATCTTTTCAACATGAAACATGGATGCATATTTCATAAGTGTCCTCAAATTTTTATCTTTGCGTCTGGCATATTGCTTTAAGGCATCCTGAAAGACCTGCATTTCTATATTGTTCCTGCTGCGAAGCAGATCACAAATTGTCCTCTCCATATCATAAACCGGAACTGAATGCCCAAATGGTGTCTGCATAATCGTAATCCCTGTTTCATGTAAATCCTTTTTAACTGTATACACTTGAAAACCGTCTTCCTGCAAACGGCTCGGATTATACCCGGTTCTTACAGTTATAGTATATTTCAAAGGCTCTCTGTTTGTTAAATCGTGGAAAAACAATGCAGTTTCATGAGAAAACACAGCCTGACTACAACGTAAATGCAAAATATACATCGCATCTGTCCATGTATCTGGTGATACATACACACCATGAGCAGCTTGGTCCAATCCTCGTTCTTTTACATAAGAATAAAATACAGGCTTACTAATTCCATTATCTATAACTTGAAAGGTCTGAATTATTCCTCCATATTCATTCAGCAATAAATCTAATTGTTCAAATTGAGTCATACGCATTCTCCTTTCATGCTAATATGATAATATATATTAGCACGAAAGTAAAGGCATATAGTACCAATAAAATATCGGTATTTTTGTTTTAATGATATCCCCTTGTTTCTCGCCATCCCTTTACATACCACCTGATTCCAACATATACCAGTT
>SKER01002126.1_pt1 | contig 13899 bp, 14 predicted proteins | sample 4826961 | NCBI WGS metagenome assembly SKER01 (sample SAMN11008804, study PRJNA524170) | human gut metagenome | biome: Human fecal sample; material: Feces; isolation source: fecal sample from pouch patient p47 | host: Homo sapiens | place: Israel: Tel-Aviv | collected 2016-11-16 | reverse complement strand
ATTCAATATCGCCGACTTTTTTATTAGGAATAATGATCCATTTGTTCATTTAGAAAATCCCCCTTTGTGTACAATACTCTAACATCTGTTTTATGGATTCATCGTATTTATTGCCAAATTTCGAAACAATATCATCAATATCCATTTGAATAGCATCTCTTATTTTTCCTTCAGATACTAATTTTTCCTGAATGTCACGATATTGTCTTGCTTCTTTTGAACTGCCCCAACTAGCAGTTTGACGGTGATCCATTTTATCCATTCGGATTGCCGGGCCATCTGCGTAATCAAATTTTGTAATAGAATCTGCAGGCATATGATGGATTTCATGAATACTTCCATCACTAATTTTTTTTATTTCTGCATAACTTCCACCCGTTTTCTCGGCCAATTCTTTTGTTGCTTTTTCTGTTCCTTCACTTACGACGTCTTTTGCAATCTTTTCAGATCCTCTTTCAGTAACTTCTTTCGCTACTTTTTCAGCACTATTTTCTACAGTTTCTTTTACAGTCTTTTCAGCACCTTCTTCGGTCACTTCCTTGACTACTTTTTTTGTACCGGTTTCCGCCACTTCTTTGACAGCCTTTTCGGCACCTTCTTCAGCTACTTCCTTAACTACTTTCTTTGCTCCGGCTTCCGCTGCTTCTTTGGCAACCTTCTCGACACTTTCTTCAGCTACTTCCTTAACTACTTTCTTTGCTCCAGCCTCTGCAACTTCTTTTACAGCCACCTTCGCACCTGTTTTAGCAACTGTAGTTCCACCTTTTACTGTAGCATATCCTGCGCCAAATGTAACTGCTCCTATTGCAACTGCTCCTATATCTATTCCGGCAGCGATAGCAAATGCTGTCCAATCACCATCTACAATTGCATTATACTCTGACACTCCGGGTGCCATTTCTGCAACAAACTTTGCTGCATCCCCATATTTGCCACAATCAGGAAGCACCTTCGATACATAGTTTTCATGAAATGCTCTGGTTTTTTCATGGGTGACCTCTGCCACTTCTTTTGTTCCATCTTTTATGGAATCTAATGTTTTTCCTAAATCAAAATCCATAACTATACCTCCATCGTCAAGACATGACAGATTTCTTCCACCTGATCATATGTGAGGCCAATTGTTTTCAATATTACTTCTCTTCTCAGTAAATCAGGAGTATCAGCCTGAATAGCATTTTCTATTGTCTTCTGCGAAATATCCAAGATATCAAACAACAATTGTTTTAATAATGCCATTGAATTCTCGTTCCAAATCATATGACCATTATGATCTCGATATGTACATATCATAACTGACAACAGTTTTCTATTTGATCTAGATATCTCCAAACTATTTAAAGATTTCGCTAATTCAGAGAATTCAATCACATCTCCTGGCATCCATGGTTCCATAATTGCACGAATCACATCGGTTCTTGATTCTCTAATGCTTTTAATCATTACCGGCATATCATTTACAAATGTTTTTTCTGTAACATTAGCTTTATCAATCATTGTTAGTACAGGATTTACCCAATTATTCTGATATACAACAGCAACTCCACTAGGCAGCTTAGCTATTTCATTCACCTGATTCGGTGTTAAACCCATTGAACGACCTACCGCTTCACGATCATTTGCTTCTGGTGTACGAAGAACAATTTTAGTATTTGTATTTTTTATTGCCGCAATATCTACAGAAGAAGGAGATTGATCTACAATAATAAATCCTTCTCCATATGTTCTGATTTCCGCAATAGTTTGAGTAAGCATCTCAACAGATTTTCCTACCAAATCAGATTCTCCCCCGCCAGCAGTATTCTTCAGAAGATTATGTGCCTCTTCCAGTACAGTTATATGTTTAAGACCATTATTATTAGATGTCTTCTGATCCACTCTATATTCATTAAGAATATAGACTATCAATCCCATGATTAAAGCTTTTGTTTCTCCAGATTTCACTCGGCTGATATCCAAAATACAATTTTCATCAAACAAATACTCATATGGGGTTTGCTGTGTAGTAAAAATAAATTTATTCAGACCAACTGTTAATGATTTTACTCTTGTAACTAATGCACCCGTATAGTTTCCTTTTACCTCAGCAGAATAATCTGTATCATCAATCAATCTTTCCAGCTGTTCTGCTAATATTTCAAAATCCGGATATTCAATTTCATCTCCTTCATAAGTCGATGAGCCTAGATCCCAACCGACTAATTCATAAGATTTTAAAATTGCATCCTTCAGGAAAGCCGGCATAGCATCATACATTGGCCAGCAGACACTAAATATTTCTACAAGTCCATCAACATGCTCTAAAACGTGAATAGAATCCGGAAATCTGAATGGATTAAGGTTAATCAATTCAGCAACTTTGGGATTCGTCGAATAGACCCTTACGTCATCCCAATGCCCAAATACATCTTTATATTCACCTTTAGCAGGCTCCACAACAAGAAAAGGTATTCTATCCTGATGTAGTTCACTAAGCATCTGATATACTGTATTACTCTTACCAGAACCCGTAGATCCCGTGATAAAGGTATGCATATTCAAACTTTTATTATCAAGTTCGACTACCTTATTTGTAATCTGTCCAAGATCAAATACTTTTCCAAGAGTCATACGATCTTCAGGACGCAATGATATTTTCTGTGGAAACAACTGATAAGTCGTCACTTCTTTTCCAAATTCAGCATGCTCAATAACCGGTAAACCAGGAACAGATGCTCTAGGAAGTCCTAAATGAAGTCCAAGTTCTTTTCCGCTTACAGCTGTAGCTGCCGAAACATTTACATCATTATAATATACAAATTGTGGATGGGCATATCTTGAAAGATATGTTGTAAGTGTATTAAAGTCTTCTAGCGTATAGGCATCGTTATTAAATCTCCATGAATTTACAGCAGACACTTCACGGCCAGTATTTTCTCCGTTCATGAGTGAGCGATAATTACTTGCCGCAATTTCTGCAGTAGACATATCATCGGATACAAAATAACCAGCTACATTCCACATTCCATAGCTGTCATACTCATTAGTCTTTTTCAATAATTGATCTAAAAGAGCCATCATATCCGTAACAGCTTTGTTCTCATATGATGAAGATGTCGTTGTCGAGTTACCTGTCGTTACCTGCTCATTAGGAGCCAATGAATTTATAAATCCATTAAACTGCCCTCCAATTTGTCCCCCTATCATTCCACCTGCCGGTCCACCTACAATAGAACCTCCAATTACACCAGCCATAGATAATGCTGTGCTCACACCCGTCGCAGCTTTCTTTTTTGTATCCATCTCTAAGAAAGACTTTGCTCTTGAAGTGGATGTAGATGTATTGTCTGAAATCTGGATTTTCTGATATGGCGAAAGTTTACTATACAACTCTTGATAAAATTCTCTTAAGGCATGGATATTCTGTGGCATCTGATTATCTGCAATAATCAATCCAGTAAATGCCCTTCCACTCATAGCTAATGACAGTTTTTCAAGCCCTTGCACAAACTGTTCATTCGTCATATCTTTTTCGGATTTTGTATTTCCAACAACACTTACAGAAGCTACATTTGTTGCTGTAGAAATTTTTTGGGAAAGCTCTGCAATTTTCTTTCTATCTTCATTTTCAATTTTCACACCTGGAAAATGACCGATGAACGTCTGCTTTAATGTATCCCCTAGTGTTACGGTGGATCTCTTTTTAGCGGATTCATCAGACTCATTATTACGAACACCGAGATAATAATTAGCTGTCTTTCCATCAGAATCAATCAAGATAAATACCGATGCATTATATGTCGCTAATGTATTAAATACCGTCGTAAATTTATCTGTAACAGATTCACCTTTCTGATAAACCATTTCCGTCACATGGTACAATCTTACATTACTGATCAAATCGTTTTCTAAAGGTGGAAGATCCTTGATCGGTGCTATCTGCATTTCTGAGAGACGTGCAAGATATTTTTTCCTAATGCCATCATCAATTACACTTAATCGGGTAGACAGAGGCCTTTCTTTCAGTTCTATTTCATTTGAAGGTATATTAACTATTCTTGTCTCCATAACTAATCCCTCTCTATTGTCTGTAACTGTTCTTTAAACATAGATAACCAGTCATTATCTTCCTGCAATCTTCTTTCATCATCTGATAACTGCGCCAAAACAATTTCTTTATCCTTTGTTTTTTCTTCAACCAGTTGAGATAAATGCTGATGATATGCCTCGGCCATACGATCATAATATTCGGACAGATTTTGTATGCACTGTTCAATATATTTTTCTACCACAGGCATAATGATGTCCTGAACCATATTTCTCCACTGTTCTAAATAGCAGGTTGCAATCATAACAGGTTCATTTACATCACCCGTTTTTTTTAAGAAACCAAAGAAATCATTTTTTGACTCCTCATAAATTGTTAATTTCAATAATTCCGTTTTAATCTCAGGAATTGTAATCGGGTATACTGCGGGCAGATTGATGTCTGTCGGAAAATATTCAGTATCAATACCTGCGTTTGCATATACTACAGAGAAGTCCTTACATATACTGTTCCATTCATCTTTATAAGCCGCTGATATTGATGAAATAAAACGATCTATCTCAGACTGTACCAAATAGATATAGTCCTGAGCAAATGCCTTGATTTCATTCTCTCCAGTAATTTTCGTCTTTCTACTTTTCCACTTTAAAAGCTGTTCAATAAGTATCTGCTGAATCTCTTTGAAAATATATGGTGCCTCATAATTATCTCTCTGGACAAAAAAATCATCAGCATCTTTCAATGCATTTAAGTCAGATTCCAACTCTTCAATTTCTTTATGAACTTCAGCATTTGCAATTTTGCTTTCCTTATTTTCGACATCTAATATATCTGATATTTTCTCAACTTCACTTCTAAATAATTGAATCGCGGTTCTTATAAACTCAGTAATTGGATAATTCCTGATAAACATCATTACTGAATCGTCATTATAATTTTCAATTACCTGAGGTTTTTCTACTCCCAAATCGCTTATAACTCTTGTAACCTGAGCACGATCCAACTCTGGACTAATCATAAAAAAAAGCTGCTCTTTTCGAACATCGTGTCGTTTCAGAATAGCCTCTAAATCTCTTCTAAATTCAGGTTTGGTTTTCTCCTCAATATAAAATACGATTGGAGTACTCGTTAAATCTGTATTCTTTAGTTCAGTTGCACTATCCACTCTTTCGAAGGATAATAATGAATCCATATTTGTAGGAAGAGAGCCCCTAACCATGATGAACGGATAAGAACTTTCAAATAAATCTGATGTTTCTCTCCAAAAGGCATCAAAATCAAACTTACAATTTGGAGTATTCTTCAACCACGATATGAGCGCATCAACTTCTTTGCTTTTTGTATCAGCATCTTCAATTTCATTTTTATGGGATATACGAACATCTTCTTCACTAATACCCTTAGCCAGAAAAGCTTTCTTTATTTCTTCATAGTCTGATTTTGTACCAATAAAGTACAAATTGAAATCATATCCATTCATTTCGTTATAATAGATTTCCGGAACTAAATGTACCCAATCTTTTAATGGCAATTTTTCATATTTTTCAACTTGGCTGTTAATCTTGGGAGCCTGTCCATTGAACTTTACGGTCGTATTAAGTAAATACGGATTATGACTCAATTCTGCACTAATCAAAGTAATCCCCCCTGTACTCATTTTTATAGTCCTTGAATTCTATTTTAGACACCATCAACTGGTCGGTATATACAACTATTGTTAAATAATTATATCACGCATTATATTCAATGTATAGAAATGCTCATATACATCTTTACTCTTGATTCATAGCACACTTCTTTTTATCATTGCATCTTCCATAACCACCTCCTGTGAAATCTGAGTCTTTGCTATGATCTAATAATAACAGTGCAGGTGTCCTTTAAAAAGAACACCTGCACTTGCATTTTCAATTGTCAAACGACAAACTATTTATTTTTCAACTCAAGATATTCTTCTATTTATGTAATCGCATCAGGCGAAATATCTTGTTCATTACATTTCCTGCTTCTTTCGGAAAAATATTGTTTCATCGCATTAACCCCTCTTATCTCAATTACTTAATAATATTGTTTTTGCAACCTTTCTATTTCCATTTGCATTTGAGTTACTACTTCATCAGGTCCAACAATCTTTACGCCTTCTCCAAGTGAAAAAATCCAACCAAGGAATGGTCCACTAACATGCACATCTACATTCACAGTAAAATGATCCTCATCTACAGGTACCATCATAACATCTTTTCCAAAACGGTCTATAATAACACCTGCCATATTATTTCTAACCAACAGTTTTACTGTCTGCTCCTTGCCTCCAAACATTCCAAAACTCTTTTTCGCATAATCAGCCATATCCAATTTTTTGAAATGTTCTTTTCCTTCACGCGATTCATTCACCATCTGAATGTGAAGCATTTTATCTACGCGATAATGCTTGATTATCTGAGCATCTGAGTCAAACCCGACCATATAATAATTTTCATCATCCCACGAAAGTCCCCACGGACTGATATGGTAATAAGCCCCACCATGGCGAAGCTCCATTTCCTTCTTCACATTCCAGTTAAAATACTGAAATTTGATTTTCTTATTTTCCGAAATCGCATTGTGAATGGCATCTACGGTATAATAAATACTTTCATTCATGGTCTTAATTCTTCCGGAAACAAATACCTGTCTGTGAAGTTTTGCAGCCTCATATTTACTGACAAACTGTTCTAATTTTTTAATCAGATTTTTTGATTTGCTTTCTGTAATAAATTTCGAAGATTGAATCGCATCTACCAGAAGTTTCAGCTCAGGAAGTTCAAAAGAACGTGAAATCACATGATAGTGATAACGATTGCCTACCGGTTCTCCTTCCACTTCAATCCCTAACTGTTCCAAATCTTTCAAGTCTGCATAGATTGTTTTTCTATCTGCTGTTATTTCATATTCTGCTAAAGCTGCCATAATTTCTGGCATTGTTATATAATGATCTTCGTCCGTCTTTTCCATCATAATCTGCGCCAGACGGTAGAGTTTGAATTTATTATTTGTTCCTTTTGGCATACTAGATACCTCCGTAATTTTCTTGTTTCCAGTATACCATAGGTGGGAGATTTATAGAACAACCTCATTTGCAAATATTCATTTATTCACTATCTGTGACTTTCGCAAAAGCAACTTGCAGTGGTTACTCCTGTCTTTCCATCAGACTTAATGCCCATTCCAGATTGACAACCACCTCATCCTTTTCTTCTTCCAATATTTTTTCAAATTTCTGCTCCAAATGTTCGTATAAATTTTGCGAAAAATCTGTATGTGCCCATCGGCCATCTTTCAGATGAATGGCAAAACATCTTGTACCATCTTCCAATCTATCAAAGAGCATTTCTTCTATTTCCAAGTCATCGTCATTATCTTTTATTTGAGCAATCATAAATAATTTCATTAGTTCTATGATTCTGTCATCCAACGCCTCGTCTAATAGAACTAACTTTTCACGAAACTGATTTCTGGTATCTACCACGCGTTTATAATATCCTTCGTCAATTTTCATATCCATTTCGACAAATTCACCATCTGTATTTTTATATTTTCCTTTCATCAGTTCTATTGTCTCTGTTTTATCTCCTTCACCAGGAACATAATAAATCATCACAAGGTCTTCCATTTGATGATACAATGTAGCGTATTCTACATTTGCTTCATAACCACAAGAAGTACATACCCATTTAAAGGCTTCGCCTGATCTTACTTTCGCTTTCATCTCTGGATCAAGACTGGTATTGATGCTATCCCAAAGTATAAAATCCGACTCTTTATGACAATGTGGACAAGTAATTTTTTCAACATGGTGTTTAGACATATCAACGTTCCCCTTTTCATTTACATATTTTTTATCTGATATACAAAGAAGTGCAGAGCATCAACACCCTAAGCTTCACAATCGCATTCTTCTGGGATCAATGCTTTTTCTTTATCAGTTAAACTCTTCTTACATACTCTACACAGGACGCCCTGAGCAGTTACAAATAAAACTTCTCCAACTGCAGTATCGCCAATCTTGTCATATAAGCGACCAGCGCTCATGCTTTCGCCGATAACAGTATATGGACTATTTGCAATGTAACCAATCTTACCAAGACCTTCCATTTTTACGATAATTGCTTCTTTATCATGTTCATTATCCGGTTCTTTTTCAAGAACCAATTTCATTCCTTTTTTTAAAAACTCATCTCCAAAATAATGCTTTGTTCCTGTAAGTGTAAAAAATACCTTCATTGTTCTTCCTCCATTAAAAATCATATTCATCCGGATCTAGCCCGGCATCTTCCAGAACTTCCCTGCGTTCATCAGGATCCATGAATCCCAGCTCATCGGGATCCAGACCGGATAATTCCAATTCAGTTTCTTCGTATTCCTTTTCTTCACTAATCATTTCATGGAGAAAAGACATTTCAGCAGCTCTTTCAAAAGCACTCATTTTACCATCGTGATTGAAATCAAATAAATCTCCAAATAATCCTTTCATAGTAGTGAATCTCCCGTTAATCTTCCAGCCAATCTCTATAATCTGCCTCGCTGGCGAAGAGTAGATACCCTCCATCCACATATCCCATATATCCGTTTTCTGTGTTGTATCCTTTCATATTTCTTCGCCCCTTTTCTTTATCTGTTATACATAAGATAAAGGATTAGCCGTCCTATAAAAACACCACCTATTTCCTACTTGTTACTATTCACAGTTTCTGTACCGGCTACTGTTCCAGATACCTCGGCACCGGCTTCCCAGATCTTTTAGCAATATCAATCTGTTTTTCATGAAGCTTCCTGTTGTACCCAGAGTGATGAATCCGCTGATTCTTTTGGGATGATTATCACTTATCTAAGCCTCGCGAAAAAAACATTTCCTGTTATGAGGAAGTGCTTTTGCCCTCTTTCAGAGAAAAATCATTTGACTGCACGTTACGTGCAATTTTACGCTGTAAGGAGGAAATAGATGGAGGACATGACTTTGCGGGAGGTATGTACCACCCTTGGCGTATCACGTCGGGCAGTACAGGGATATGAAAACGAATCTCTGGTTACTGCAACAGGAAAAAACAACCGTGGATATCTGCTATATAACTCGGAAGCACAAGAACGGATCAAAAAAATTAAACTCTATCAAGATATGGGATTTTCCCTAAAACAGATCAAGGAGATTATTGATGATTCCGGTTCTTTGTTAAGAAACGCATTGATACAGCAGAAAGAGAAGCTTAATCAGGAAATGGAACAAAAGACACATATGATTCATATCATTCAGGAAATATTGAACGGTCTTTCTTAAAAAGAAGTGACAATATCACTTCCTCAAAATACATTACTTTATCTCAAGGGAGGAACAATATAATGAAAAAAAGATGGATCACAGGAATCACAATTCTAACAATGGCATTAGGACTCACTGCCTGTAGTGAAACTGCAAAAACAACGGAAACAACAGAATCCGTTCATACAGATTCCAAACAGGAAGGCTCCGCTGATTATGACAACAGTTCTCTGGAAGGTATTCGAGATGGCATCAAAAACGATTTTTCCGACACGATTCAGAAAATCACCGAAAAACTTGAAGAAACGAATTCTGCTGTTGGAAATAGCTATGAAGAGTATATTGAGAACAAACAGCTGATCACAGACTGGTATGGATTTGCAATAGCAGAGGAAGATGCTCTGTTTCAAAGAACTATAGAACGTTCCGTGGAATATTACAAACTGATTGCCAATTCCATAAATCCTGCCGATTATGATGCGAGAGATGATGCTATGGAAACATTTTATGATGATGTTTATGATGATCTGATGGATGATTTTTATGACGAAATTTACGACGATGCTATGGATGAAGTATACGATACCTACTATGATGGAATCGTAGAAGATGGGTATGATGTTGCTCCATATGAAAAATGGAGCGAAGAATCCAGTGCCTGCTATAAAGAGTGGTCAGAGGCCAGTTCTTCTATCTATAGATCATGGTCAGATACAAGTTCAAAACTGTACGGATATTGGTCTGCTGTAAGCAGTGGTTTCTACCAGAAAAACTTCGATGTTGATGCGATCATCCAGAAATACGAGGAAGAAAAATCCAAATCTGAAACAGAAGAAACAAAATCAGAAAATACTTCTGAGGTGCAAGAAGATTCTTCACAAACCGAAGGTATCCGTCCAGAATTTCAGGAAGCTATGGACAGCTATGAAGCATTCTTTGATGAATATGTCTCTTTCATGAAAGAATATGAAAACGCCAGCCAGGATGATGTTCTGGGCATGATGGACGAATATACAGATTATCTCAAACAATATGCAGAAACCATGAGTAAGATGGAAGCACTCGACGATGGGGATCTTTCTACCGAAGAAGCACTTTATTATGCCGAGGTCACAAGCCGAATCAGCAAAAAACTCATAGAAGTTGCTAAATAAAAATAATATTCAACAGTCAGGGGACTGCATTGAACTTACCGTCAAGCAGTCTCCTGGTTTATAAATTCAAATATGTAATCGGATTTTGTGCGTTTTGGTTAAGCTTCAAACGTGCAATTGATTTATATAAATAAAACTTCTCCGCCTCATCCATTGGCTCATTATTTTCAAACCCCTTATCTACAAAAAATAATCTATCTTCTGTTTTCGGTGTAAGAACAATATCCTGTCTGGGAAGTTTATTTTTTGCCTCTTTACAAACATACCACTGCGTTGGTTTATAAACAGCAACGATCAAAGAATTGTATACACCAATGACATACTCTACTTGTTTCACACGATTCATAGAAGCTCTCCATACCCCACGTACCGTATCGTACAAAGTTTTTGCATCCATGCCTCTCTTGTATAACTTATTTATCTTTATCACAAGAATCTTATGCCTGATATCTGATTGCTCTAGTTCGACAGCACCATATTCCTTTTCATATTCTTGTACAGATAATGCCTCCGATGAGTGATGCCCCGAAACAATATTGGTCAGTCCAATATCACTAATATAATTAAAGGCATTGATCAGTGATGCTTCTGCTGCAAACGCCTCCGATTCAGTCAAATTAGAATTAATGATTATTTTTTCTACTTCAAGACCTTCCGATTTGATATCAGCAATGGTCTTTAATTTTAACTTTTCACTATCCGGATTTAATATACTCTCTCTTTCATGCTCAAATACCCTGTTACCAGTTCCTTTTCCAATATAGAAAATCTTCTTATTTCTTGGATCAATCAACCCATATACATAATAATCGCCTAATGACAAAAGGCTTTTTTCTGAAAAACTATTCATGCTTTTTTCTCCATCAATACAACAAAAGCTTTTTCCTTAATCTTCCTCTCCACGGACCGGGGCATAGAAGATTAGCAAATCAATATATTTTTCCCCGTCTCCCTGCTCTCTAAGATCATATCGAACCATATAATCCCGGATACTGTATCCACGGTACGGATCAGATAACGTATAAAGTTCTTTTGTTTTGAAATCAATCAGACAATATCCTGTACTTCCCAGATATTCGTCATTACCGCTGTTAACCTGGTCTTCATAAAATTCACATACTTTATCAAGACAGTCCTGGCATAATTTATCTTTGAGCGATTCACAATCCAGTACATCTTTTTCGCCAAGGAATATGTTAGGTTCCGCAATGCATCTGTCTGGTTGAGAAGATGTCATTATCGATCCATAATTCTCACCAAAAGAATTTACCATTGTACTCATATGTCCAGAACTTATTTGTTCGTTTCCATCATCATCATATTCCCGGATCCGGGTATCCGTAACCGACATATCTGCCCAGTGAATAATCCCTATGGAATCGAATTTATAATAATATTCCAGCAGACCGCCTGCCGGTGTTCCACAGATAAAGCACTGATCATTACTGACAGATGATTGAAGCGACAGTTCAAATTCATCATCCGGCTCTTTTTCTTCCTGTTCGGATTGTTGACTTGTTTTTTCCGTTTCTACCGGCTGTGCCTGGCAGCCACAAAGCGTAATTCCTAAAAGAAGCACAAAGCATAAAATATTATATCGTTTCATAAAAACCCCCGAAACTGAAATAAGGACATGCTATGCCATCCCTCAGCACAGACGTCCTTACTTTCTAATAATGCCCTGTATATACGCTTTTACGAGCTCTTTTTGATGATCATCCATCGCATTCCAGTCAGAAAGCAATTGTTTCTGATCAGCTGTTAAATCAGGAAATTCTTCATCACCGGCAAAAAACTGAGCAAGGGTAATACCTAATCCCTCACATATTTTCTCAAGGGTCTGAATCGTTGGAACACTCTTTCTGTTTAACAGTGTAGAAATAGACGACTGGGCAATACCAGATTCCTGAGCAAGCCTGTATCTGCTTATGCCCTTCTTTTTGCACAGCTGCTCAATTCTGGCAATGATATAGTTCTCAGTTTGCAAGTATTCTACACCTCATTTCCGATATGATACCTTTATTTTACTTACAAATAAAGGTTCTTATCAGATTATATGTACCGATGTAAAATACTTAGGAATTGCGATATATACAGTAAAAAAATAAGGAACTATATCAGTATATCATATTTATTCTCATTCTTGCACCTATTTACTTATGATGGTTCAGCATGGCCAATATCATTTTTATAATCCTCATCTGTCATTTCCATGTATTTATCAAACAAGATATCCATAGCAATAATATACTGTTCTGCACCCGTATCTTTATCTAACATCTGTTCCAATGTCAATCCATCGACATATTTATGCTTAAATACCCAGTATGCCATATCACAGGCCTCAACGATCAGATTGCCAATAATGTTTTTCATTACTTTTTCAAACTGTTCCACATTTTCTGATGGTAAGCTCCGGTAAGCCTCAGGTGGGGGAAAAATCCCACCTTCACCACCATCATTCAATTCTTTCATTGTTGAAAGAACTACTTTTTGACTTTCATCCGGCATTTTCATATATTCCCACAAGGCGATCAGTACTTCCGGATCTGTCTCTTTTCTAAGGGGCGGTAATTGGATATATTCATCTCTTTCTCTGCTCATATGTATCATTCTCCTTTCAAGTTGTTTTCGTTATGACATAACGAACATGCTCAATCTCTCAATAAATCCTTCAATCATGACTTCAAATGCAATTCCAACAAACAAAATAGCAAAGCCAATTCCGGAAAGCACAGCTAGGAATCCAACCTGTAACCAATCCTGGTAATAGATGATGGTAAGAACAATCATAGCTCCCAGTAAGAATGTAAACAGGCTCCTTGCAACATTATAGATGCCTACAAACAACTTGACGATTCCTAAGAGAACAGCCAATACAAGGATTAATGGTAACACACAGATTTTTGCAAATAGTTTAAGAATAAACATTTTGAATCCTCCTTCTTACTTGGCAGAAGCGTACTGTGGAAAGTCATGATTCACTTCTGCACGATAATAACTGTCTATGGTTGATGGTGCGTTAAAGAGCGAAGCCAGTATGTACTTCTTGATGTTACGTACCTTTGATGTATTTGCACGTAACATATCCAGAACGTATTGAACGTGCATTACATTAAGCTTTAGGAATTTTGATTTTACTAAAGCTGTAGGATACCAATTGCTTGCGATAAGGATCTTCTCACCACTTGACATGACAGTTTCTACGATTAACTCATAGATACCTTCTATAATCTCCCTCTCTGTAGGATAGCTAACCATCAAACAATCATACTCAATATTCTCTTTGATCAGAGATTGATAAGCTTTTAGCTCTGCTTCGGCATCCAATCGTTTATCATATCGTTGTTCATCTCTAGATATGATTCGATTAGAATCAATAGTCTCACTATTATCTGTTTTAATATTATAAGTATTATTAT